>Ga0114919_10000183_pt1 | contig 43112 bp, 37 predicted proteins | sample BlataG_FD_88682 | JGI IMG/M metagenome (GOLD analysis project Ga0114919, IMG submission 88682) | Deep subsurface microbial communities from Black Sea to uncover new lineages of life (NeLLi) - Black_00105 metaG | ecosystem: Environmental > Aquatic > Marine > Oceanic > Sediment | place: Atlantic... | reverse complement strand
CCGTATCCCGACCGGCTGCGTTGCGTCTCCTCGCCATAGCCACCGCTATGCCTCGTCGCCACGCCTTGCCGGTCAAGCACGGCGTCACTCTCGGTGCCGACATTTGCTACGTGACATGACACTTAGGCAGCTACAACAATATACCGGCGTTCAACCGGGAGGAATAAGACCCTCCTCGACCAGTTCAGCCTTGAAGGCTCTCATCCGTTGCCAGGTGTCGGTATCGGAGGCAGCGCCCGGTGGAAGTGATATATGCCTGCCCTGGAAACCGGCCACCACCCAGTTTCCCTCCCGCTGATTTGCTTTCGGCACACCCGTAATATCCAGTACCGCTAGCCGCTGGCCCTTGCCCGCTGCGCTCATACAGATGGTATTTTCCCTCCGGAAAGCCTGGCGGTGCAGCAGCATCTCACCATCCAGCAGCACATCTATCTCAGGGAACCTCCCCGGTATCGCCTCGGCGGTGCGGAACAACGTGTGGATGATGACCACCTGCAGGTCCGCCGGGTCCTCACCCACTGTCGAGGCGGCCAGAGCGGAGCGGAGAGTAGACTCCCAGGGGGTGAGAATCTCTTTACGTGAAACCAGGTTCGGGTCGACCAGGTTGAAGAAGTCGAGTTTCAGCCCCGCGATCTCGAGCCGGAACACAGATATGGTCTCTACACTGATATCGGCGCCCTCCGCCCTGTTAGTGAGCAAGGGCTGGCTTTCGAGCACCGGCAGATGCTCGGCCAGGAAGTCGGGTTCCATAGAGAGGTCCTTCGCACCCAGCGCGACCAGCTGATAGTCCATCCTGATCATCTCTTCGGAGAGGAAGGCGGCCTGGCGGTGTCCGAGTTCGGTGGTCGGGCCGATCCGCGGTACTTCGAACAGATTGCCCAGATCCAGCAGGAAGGTCGGCCTGCCGATATCCCGGTTTCTCCTTATGGCGGCGGTTCTCTTGTCCAGGCCGCCCAGCAGGCCGGCCGAGCAGTCGCACGGATCGATGTATCCCATTGTATTTGAGGTGAAAAGGATCCGGAAACGGTTCCTCCTCTGCAGATTTTCGGCGTCGGTGCCGGCTGTTACGGCCGTTGGATGCGATACCCATCCCGCCACTGCGATCACCACCATGATTGGGGTCAGCAGGAGGAGTACCCGCACGATTGGTCTGGTGTATCTGAGAGGTTTTGCGCCTGCGGTCATTCGATTCTTTCCCGGGTCCTTATAGATAAGAGAATAGAACCCGGCTTCTAAAGTGTACAATAATAGCTTACCCCATTATCGGGATCGAGTGCCAGCACAGGTCGATTCTATTCTTGTACGGTCTTGCAGTCACCGAAGTTCCTGGTGTACTTAGGAATAAATTCGGTTTTGATGATCAGGGTCGGGCATGATCCGGCATGGGAGGTCCGATGAGTGATACAGCATTAGAGGGAAAAAGAAGAACGTGGCAGTGGCTGACCGCAGCAGGCTTTGTAGCAACAATCTGCTTCGGCTTCATTACCCACCTGAACGCTCCCGCCGCTGCGACCCTCAGGCCGGGCCATCCTCTGCCGGCTGTTGTGGTGAGTACCGCCGAGGGAATGGAAAGCAGCCTTGATATCGAAGCGGCAGGCTACAGGGAGATCCTGATTATCTCTCCATCGTGCGACGAATGCACAGATCACCTGATCGACATGGTGATTGCCACCGAAGCCGGACAGGTCGGTTCGGTTCGGGGGATAGAAGGGGTGCTGCTTCTTGTCATAGAGTCTGATCTGATGCCCCGGGCGGATTTCATGCCGGCGTTGCAGCGCGCACAGGAACTGGGAGCGCCGATAGTGAGGATCTCTGCCCGGGAGGCGGCTAAACTGGGGATCTTCGAGATCCCGGGGGTGGTCGAACTGACAGAAGACGGGTGGGTTGGCTCTGTCAGCTATCCGTACGATCTGCCGTAACCTCTCCCTCTCCCAGGTGAATCAGGCGCCACAGGGCAAGAAGAAAAAAGGCTGTAGAGAAGTTCTGTACCGCGCTGAACCAGCTGATATTGCGGGGAAGGAATGGAAGGCAGCCGCAGTCGCCTGAGCTGCCAGCTATGGTTTCAATAGCCAGGATGACACCGGTGAACGCCCAGAATGCGCCGCATGTGGGCAGGCCCCACCTGCGCCAGGTGGGAGTGCCCAGAAGTGTAATGGCGATAAACGCTTCAAGAAAAAGGCTTACTGCTGCGGGCAGGGCAGGTGGCACCGATCTGAGAGTGCTGTAAAGGGTCATTGCATTTCTGGTGCTTTCCCAGTCCGTCAGCTTGGAGACCACGCCGGCTGCAAATATCAACCCCATGACTACCGATACCACGCGTGCGGCCCTATCCCAGAAGGGTGAAGTGCGTGCCGAACCTTCAGGGGATATACTTTTCATCATTTCATCCATTTCGACATGTGGCGTCAGGGAGGGAATTCTCTAAGGGATGGAATTCATTACCGGAATGCGTACCGGGAGCCGCGCCGTGTCGGCTTGCGATGGACCGTGTCTCCAAAACGCAGAACCTCCTCGTACCTCTCCTCCTGCAGCGGACCCTCCAGCACCCCTTCGACGTCTTCCTCCAGCTCCGAATAGGTGCGCGCCCCGCATAGCGCCGCATCCACGGCGTCATGCTGCAGAACGAAGCGGTAACATTCGGGTGCGCTCATCCCACGCTCGAACCCAAGATTAGGTCTGGGCTTCAGCAGATCCCCCCAACGAGTAGCAGTGTAGGCGATGACCCCGGGCTTTGGTTCCGGCAGCCTTTTGAAGATCTCCGACTCCGCACCCCGGTGAGCGGCGTTGTAGCGCAGCATCAGAACGTCCGGGGGTGGCTCGAGCTCGTTTGAAAGCCGTGCTGCAAGCCTGCGGTTGTGGATGGAGAATCCCAGAGCCCGCACCTTGCCCGAGTCCTTTAACTCCTGCATTGCGCCCCAGACAGAGGGACGCAGGTAGAAGGGATACTGGACCCAGCCCATCAGGTAAATGTCGATCATGTCGAGTTCGAGTTCCCTGGTGCACCTGCTCCAGTAGGCACGGACGCGACCTGCAAGGGGTATTCCGGACGCCGATACGATGACCATATCCTCCCGGTGACCTGCCCGCACCAGGCGCCGCACGCCTTCGGCTGTATCTTTCATCTTCGGTGTAACGAAGAAGGTATTCAGCCCCAGTTCGTGGAATGCGCGCTCGATCTCATCGGGCGGGATACGGCCGCCGAAAGGCCCCTTACGGCCTGCGAATGACCATGCTGCAGGGATCAAACTGCTTACCGGGATTCCGGTACTTCCCAGAGTCGTCCTTATTGTTGGACCGGCATTCATAGGGGTCGGACTACCGCGGAAGCTCTATCTCCACACTGTGCACGCCTCCGCGGGTCGATCCGATGCCTACAGTGATGGTGCGTTTGCCGGCTCCCTCCACCTTTACATGCCAGGTCACCTTTCGCATCGGGACATAGTCCTTCATCATCGAGCCTTCGAGCCAGCCCATATTTACTCGGTTCACGGTGCCGTCGGTCTGGGCCTGGGGCCTGAGTCCGCGCCCGCGCCCCCTGCCGCCCCCGAAAGAGGGTACGCGGCGGTTGCCTTTCTCATCAACCAGTGTCATTCCCTCTGGCAGGCGGATCTCCGCGTAATCTTCGCGGACTATGTGGATCTCTTTGGCTCGCTCCAGTGCAGTAGGCAGGCGGCCCTCGTTACTGAACCAACCGGTGACCCTGTAGACATCCTGCAGCCCTTCCACCCGTTCAACCTTTGTCTCGGCCACTCGTGCCAGAGGCATCCACTCCATCTTCTTCACCGCCCAGAGAACGTTCTTCCTTATCTCGTCCTCCAGGAGCTGCGGCGGAGGATTCTGGCTGAAAAACTTGGGGTTCATACCGCCCACTTCGACTTCCCCGAGCTGGGGGTGGTTGGTCACGGTCCACGGCTGGATGTTGTAGGGGGCCGGGTACTCGTTGGCATGTTGGTACCGTTCTTCCTGGCTTGTACGCCCGTCGCCGTCATAGTCCTTTCGACCGCCGTTCCACATCTCATCGCCGTACCATATAGAACCGTAGGCGAAGTAGCCAAAGTCGGGGCTGTGGCCGAAGAGGGGATTGCCCCCTCCGTAGTCACGGAATACGTTGCCGGTCCTTTCATAACCGGTAATCTGGCTGCCGACCCGGTCGTACTCCTTGTACCACCACTCATCCTCGGGATGCATGAGCCGGTCGTCCCCCATGCTGGGCGGCCGCAGCAGCATTGGTACGGTGGTATCGTAGGTCTCCACGGTATTGATGTTCGTGTGGCGCATCAGGAATACAACTATATTCCGCACCTCCGGCTCCGAGAGCGGGTACTCGCCGGCCCCCCACTGTGTGCGGCCCCGTCCGGTGGCGTCATCTTCGGGGTTCGGACGCCAGTTGAAGGTGAAGTTGCGGTGCAGATCGAGACCTCCGGTGCCGTCTTCGTTGTAGCGGCCGTCTCCATCGTTGTCTATCCCCTCCGGACCCATACTGTAGAAGGGACCCTCATCGTCGTCGCTACGGCGACGCATCCCGTTGAGCTGCGATTCATCTATCACCCACTGCCCGTCGGGATCCTTCCACCGCATCTGACGGCAATAACCGTCTCCGTCCAGGTCCTCGTTGGGATCCTCATCCAGTCTCCCATCACCGTCAGAGTCGTAGGGTCGTACTGTGGATCTCAGGCTCTCGGGAGTATGGAGGTAATGGTCCGAGCCGTCGGGGTTCATATTCGGAACCAGGTAGGCCGCCTTGTTGTCGACGATTGATGTGACCACCGGGTCCTTCCCGTAATTCTCACATAGATATTTGATCGTGTAGAGAACCGCCTCGCCTCCCGTTACCTCGCCGGAGTGCCGGTTTCCGTCAGCCCAGTACGCTGACTTGTCGTAATGCGCCCCGGTTGCCTTGTTCGTGATGATCACGCCCCAAACGGTCGTCCCCAGGTACGATTCCCCTATCGAGAATTTCTCGATGATGTCTGGGTAGGTGCTGGCGTAATGGTCGATGAACTCGAGTGTCGCCGCGTAGTCGTGGTAGCCGTCGAAAGCCAGAACCGTGCTCGACTGCGCCAGCGGGAACTGGGCCTCCGCGGTGGGTGCAGCAGCAGCCAGCACGATGATGATCAGCAGCGCTGCTGCGGATATGCGGATGTAACGAGGCAAGGTCGGCCTCCTTTATCTCTTCATGCGTGGTTTCGGGGGGCGCCAGCCCTCGCGCAGGGTCTGCATAAGCTCTTCACGTACCTGGGGCAGGGCCGCCTCGAATTCCAGGGTTTTTTTCTTCCTGGTCGGGTGCTGGACCACCAGCCGTTCCGCGTGCAGGAAGGGATGCTCCAGGCCGAACTTTTCCCTGAAAGCCCGGTTGATGTTCTCGAACCCATAGCGCTCGTCACCGACAAGTGGATGGCCGATGGCGGAGAAGTGGGCCCGGATCTGGTGTGTTCGGCCGGTATGTAGGATGATCTCAAGCAGTGAAGCGATTTCAAAGGTCTCCTTGACCGTGTATTCGCTCTCTGCGCTCTGGCCGCGCCGTTTGGCAACGACCACCTTCGGCATGTTTCCCGCCTGGGTTTCCACTCGCCGTAACGGGTGTCGTATCACTCCCGACTTAGCCATGATTACTCCCGAAACCAGAGATAGGTAATACTTGGACACTTCCCGGTTGCGGAACTGAGCGGTCAGGTTTCTCAGGGCCTCGGAGGTCTTGACTACAAGCAGGACGCCTGATGTGCCGCTATCGAGCCGGTGGGGCAGGGCTGGACGGAATGTATGACCCCGCCCGACTGTGCCGAGATATATCCAGGCTCTTGAAAGTGCCGAGTCTCCCTTGGCGCCGCTTCCGCCGTGCGAGGGGAGCCCTGAGGGCTTGTTGATCGCGAGTATGTGCTCGTCCTCATAGAGGATTTCCAGCTCGTCGGATACGGGCTGGATCAGATCTAGCATATGTTTCTCCTGCTCCTTGAAGGACCGGACGCTTGCTGCGGCGCGACCATCACGTACCTCGACCACCATTCCCACTTCCGTCCGGTCCGCGGGACGGGCCGGTCGTCCGTCGATCAGGATGCCGCCAGTCCGAATAAGTTTCTGAATCAGACTGTGCGGCGCGTCCGGAAGGAGCTTCCGAAGGAAGGAATCGACGCGCTGACCGGCGTCATTTTTCTCGATTGTAAGGGTCCTTGACACGGTACCGAGCCGACATAATCTAGACAGTAAAGCCGATAATGTAAAGAAATTCGGCCCTTAGGGAGGATACCGGTGTCTTATTTCCAGCCGTTGACATGCTCGATGTGCATGCGTAATCTGCGCTATATCCCTTATGGAAGGAGGCCACGTGTTTGGGCGCATAGGGCTACCAGAGATCCTGATTATGGTCCTTATCCTCGTGTTCATTTTCGGGGCGAAGAAGATCCCCGAGCTGATGCGCGGGATGGGTCAGGGAATAAAGGAATTCAGAAAGGGGCTGACCGAGGGGGAGAAGGACGATGCACAGTCTGGAGAGGGTGAAGAGGAGGGTGATGAGGAGGCGAAGGGCTAACTGTTCGCCTCCAGATCGGCCATTCCATTCGGTGTAGCGGCTGCTTCCAGCAGCGACGGATGTATCAGGCCGTTGCTCGCCACGATATCACCCGAATCCCACCAGCCATCACCTCCTGAGAAGTCACTGACAACGCCGCCTGCTTCCCTGAGTATCAACGCTCCGGCGGCGACGTCCCATTTGTTCAATCCGTATTCCCAGAATCCCTCGAGACGTCCGGCGGCGGTGTAGGCGAGATCGATCGCGGCGGCTCCCAGACGCCTTATTCCCTGGCAAGCCCAGAAGATACTCTGGAATACATCCAGATAGGCCGCGAGGATCTCTTTTCGGCGAAAAGGCCAGCCGGTCGCCAGAAGACTCCGGCCCAGATCACTCTCCTCAGATACCCGGATGGGTGCGCCGTTTGCAGTAGCGCCGCATCCCAGTGCGGCGGAAAAGCACTCGTGGGTGAAGGGGCTGTACACTACCCCGGCCAGAAGCTTTCGGCCCCGGGCGGCAGCGATGGAAATGGCGAACACCGGCAGGCGGTGCAGAAAATTGGCGGTTCCATCCAGAGGGTCGACTATCCAGGTGAGCGCTTCGGAGTCGGTATCGCCATCCGGCCTGTCGGCGTCCTCCTCGGCGAGTATCCTCGCATACGGTGTGTGCTTGAGCAGGATCTCCTGCGCAAGGCTTTGGGAGCCCCGGTCGACTTCCGATACCAGGTCTCCCGGACTCTTTTCCTCATATCCGCTCTTCGGCCTTTCATAGGCCTCGAGCAGGAACTTGCCGCACACCGTGGCGGCCTCCTCCGCTGCGGCAAGAAGGCTGAGGGGATCCATATCCCGGCCGCTATTACCTGAATCGGCTTTCAACTGGTTCATACCATAAAAGGTGTCCCCCTGTGGGCTCAAGGGCAAGCGGTCGCTGGTTTTCAATCCTTCTGTCAGAGAGATTGCATTGGGGAACCGGGATGGTGTTGGGTACATTCCGGCATCGGTTTTTTTAAAGTTTTCACCGTTATTGTGAAGGGGAGCACTTGAATGGAAATCAGGGCCGTGTCCTTCGATCTGGGTCATACACTTGCATTCCCGCGCTACAGCTGGTCCCAGAATATCCTGGCGGATGTCGGGATCGGTGTGAGCCGAGGCGACCTGGAAGAGACCGAATCGAAACTGCGGCCGTGGTTTGATGATCTGGTGCTGGCAGAAGGGGTCAGTGATGAGCTATGGCAGAGATATTATATCCGGTTCTTCGCAGAGATGGGTGCTCCGGCTGAGGCTATTGATGGCCTTCTTCGGGCGATTTATCACAAGCATGCCGAGGGTGTGGGGCTCTGGACCGAACCCGCGCCTGGAGCAGGGGAGGTTCTGGAGACTCTGTCCGGTAGCGATCTCCAGGTGGTGTGCGTTTCCAACAACGACGGCCGGCTCCCGGCTATGGTGGAGTACCTGGGGTGGAGTGACTATTTCGATCTGCTGGTGGATTCCGGGGCCATCGGTTTCAGCAAGCCCGATCCGAGGATTTTCCTCTATGCTCTGGAACAACTCGGACGGAAACCGGCTGAATTGGTACATGTGGGAGACTATTACAGTGTGGATGTTGTCGGTGCCCGCAGGGCGGGTGCGGTGGGTGTGCTGTACGATCCCCTCGGCAGTTATGGATCGGTGGATTGCACGGTGATAGCTGAACTTAATGAGATCTTCAATCTGGTGAATGGTAACCAATAGACCTTTCCATCCGTATTCTCAAGACGGGGCCGCCCCGGAGATGTTAACCAATTTCCATCCGGGAACTAACTATCTGAGGTTTCTTCATGCCAAGTAAGCGCAAACGCAAGCGATGGGTCATCCTGCTCGCTGGGGTGGTGGCGGTCGTGATAATAGTCAACCTGCTGACAGGGGGTGAGCCATCCGAAGAGTCGCTTGAGCCGCTCAAGGTCGAGCAGGGTGAGATTGTAAGGCGCCTGACCGAGAGTGGGACGATTGAAATGGACCGCACGGTCGATGTGAAGTCCCAGGTAGCCGGGAGGATCACGAAGTTGTATGCGGACGTGGGAGACAGTACGGACGCGGGTTCTCTGCTGGCGATCATCGAGCCCGACCCGAATAAGGCACTGCAGCTTTCCGGCAAGCGCGCCTCGGTAACCCGCGCCGAGATGGAATTGGCTGAGCAGCGCAGGCAGCTGGAGCAGAAGCGTCAGAACTATATCGATGGGATCGTTCCGAGGGACGAGATCCAACGTGCGCAGTACCTGTATACGCTGGCTGAGAACAGCCTAGCCCAGCAGCGGTTCGAACTCCAGATCCTGGAACGGGAGGTCCGCGCTCAGGCGCATGCGATCCGTGCGACAGGGGATTCCCTGCTGTTCGAGGACTACGAGATCGTCTCGCCTTTAAAGGGTATTGTGACCGAACGTCCCGTCGAAGAGGGGGAGCTGGTGACATCGGCGGTATCCTTCAACCAGGGCTCCACCCTGTTCAAGGTGGGGGATCCCAACCGCCTGATCGTAAAGGTGCAGATCTCCGAGATAGATATCGGCGAGATGGTACCTGGAATCGAGGCCGAGATCAAGTTGGATGCCCTTCCAGGAGAATTATTTCCAGGCCGCCTAAGGCATGTGGCTCCGACCGGCAGAGTCGGATCGGGCTCAGCGGTGGTGACGTTCGACGCCGAGGTCGAGATATTGGGCTCCTTCCACCAGCTACGTCACGGTATGACAGCGGATGTCGACCTGATACTGGGGTGTGCCGAGGACGTCCTGTACCTGCCTGTGGAGGGAGTTGCCGAGGTCTACAAGCTGGATGAGGATGGTAAGGAGACTCAGGAGGTCGAGCGGCGTGTGGTGTATATCAAGACCGATGAGGGTTGGGAGGAATTCGAGGTGACCACGGGATTGGAGAGCAACACCCGGGTCGAGATCGTCGGGGGGCTGGAGCTGGGCGCGGAAGTTCACCCGGACGCCCAGGAAGAACAGGAACGCCGTTCCGGGAATGAGGGGAATGACATACAATCCGGCCGCCGCGGGCGATTCGGCCCGAGGTAAGCCGTTGTGAACGTACTCGAACCGGTCCGGATAGGGCTGGCACAGCTCCAGAGCAACAAGCTCAGATCCTTCCTTACACTCCTCGGCCTTCTTATCGGGGTCGCTTCAGTCACCGGAATAGTCGCGCTTGCAGAGGGGCTTCGTGCCTCTGTGACCGCCCAGCTCGATCAGCTCGGGGGATCCAGCCTTATCTTCCTGTCCAATCCGCGCAGGTACTACCGGGACGATGAGGGCCGGTGGATACGGAGGATCCACGACGACCACCTGGTTTTGGAGGATATCGACCGTATCCTGGTGGAGGTGCCGAACGTTCGCAGCGTAATCCCCCTTGAGGCGACCGGCGGCCAGTTCAGACGCGGCAAGGTCTCAACAAACGGTAGGGTTATGGGTGTTACACTTGCATACAGTTCAGCAATGGACTGGAAGGTGGCTGAGGGCCGGTTCATCAATCGCACCGATCTGGTCCGCTGGCGGACGGTGGTCCTGCTCGGGAGCGGAATAGCGGCCGACCTCTTCGGTGATGAGAATCCCGTCGGGCGGGAGGTCAAGATAAACGGGGAGAGGTTCGACGTAATCGGGATTATGGAAGAGAAGAGGGTCTTCGAAGAAAACCTCGGCCAGCAGGCTATAATCCCCATCACTACCCTCCAGAAACGTATTACCGGCAGGGACCGGATCAACATGCTCCAGATCAGGGCGGAACTGGGTGCCGATACCGGTCAAGTGGTCGCACAGGTCCGAAAGACACTGAAGCGGTACCACCGCCACGGGAAGGATTTCGAGATAGAGACGGCCGAGCAGGCGATGGAGGAGTTGAATACGGTTATCCTTATCATGAAGCTTGTTTTCGGTGGTATCGCCGGCATTTCGCTGCTGGTGGGCGGGATAGGAATCATGAACATCATGCTCGTCTCCGTAACTGAGCGCACCAGGGAAGTAGGTATCCGCAAGGCGGTGGGCGCGCGCCGTTACGACATCCTCATCCAGTTCCTCCTCGAGGCGATGGTACTGGCTATCGCCGGTGGTACGCTCGGCCTGGGGTGTGGCTGGCTCCTTGGGCAGGGCATGGCGATGCTCATCTCCAACCTTTCCGGCGAACATTTTTTCGCTGTGGTGAATTTCCAGGTCGCCCTGGGGGCCATTATTTTTTCCGCACTCATAGGGATCTTCTTCGGGGTCTATCCCGCCAGAAGGGCCTCCCTGCTCGATCCAGTGGAAGCATTGCGCTACGAGTAGTTGGGCACTATCCTCCTGTGTCACAAAGAGTTTCTGTCCGAAACGCCACTTTTCCGCGATCTCGGAAACGAACTAATATGAGCGACCGGTCTGTATGAGCCTTCTATATGTGATTGGTGGTATCCTCTTCCTTTATCTGGGGGGGGAGCTCCTGGTCCACGGTGCCGTGCAGATAGCCAGGTCGCTGGGTATAAGGCAGCTTATTATAGGGTTGACCGTCGTGGCATTCGGGACTTCGAGTCCGGAGCTGGCCGCCTCTCTCTTCGCAGCGTTCAGAGACGCTCACGATGTAGTGCTCGGCAATATTGTCGGCTCGAATATCCTGAACATCGGGGTAGTTCTGGGACTGTCCGCTCTTATCCTTCCACTAACGACCGACGCCCTTTTCCTGCGCCGTGAAGTCCCATTTATGATAGGAACAGGCGCCCTGCTGTTTCTATTGATTCCGGATGGGGCGATAGGCAGGCTGGAGGGCCTCCTCCTTTTAACCCTGCTCTGCCTCTACCTGGTGGTGCTTTACAGAGAGAGGAAAGGGGGAGAGGACTGGGGGGGTTCCACTGATACGGGTACCGTGAAGATGCGCCCGGTCGGTCTTTCGGTTCTGGAGATAGCCGCAGGCACGGCATTGCTTACCGGTGGAGCCTTGGGGCTTGTGACAGGGGCTGTTGAAATAGCGGAATCGTATGGTGTTTCCCAGCGGATCATCGGCCTTACGATGGTGGCCTTCGGGACCAGTCTGCCTGAGCTGGCCAGCTGCATGGTGGCGTGCCTGCGCCGGCATGGAAGCCTTATCCTCGGAAGCCTGGTAGGTTCGAGCATCTTCAACGTCCTGGCTATTCTCGGCGTCACCGCCATTGTCCACCCCATAGGTGTCGCCTCACCCACGATTGTGAGCTTCGATCTGGGAATTATGACCGGATTCGGGGTTGCGGTGCTGCTGCTGATGGCCAGGGGATTGGAAATGAAGCGGTGGGAAGGCGGGGTCCTTTTAGGTCTCTATTTCGTGTACGTTGTCTACTTGTTCATGTAAACGGAGGTTTTTTCCCCGCTGTCAGCGGCAGGTGACAGCTCATGATAGTGCCCATCCGGAGACTCCGGACAGAAACTAGAATAGCAGCGTTACAATTACGCCACGGTCCTTTTCACCGCCTCCCTCCCAGAAGTTCTTCCGATACCAGGCATATTCGATCACGAAAGGCAGTGCGAGTGTGAGTCTGAGGCTTATCCCCGCCGAGCCGAGCGGGCCCAGTCTGCCGCCTCTCCAGTTGGTTCGGGCGCCCTCTGCATATACCGCGACCTGAATCGGCCAGCCCCTCTGTTCGAACATCTTGGGCGGTTTCACCCCCATGATCTCCATCGGCTGGAGACGCAGTTCGGTGTTGGCCAGCTCGTATGCCGAGCCGTAGAGGCTGTAGAGATTCCAGTATCCGCGCAGGAAGAAACCGCCCCCGAGAAAGAAGAACTCAGGCTCCTTTCCGCTGCTCTGGCCCCATGCAGCCCTCCCGGCCGCCACCACATGACGGTGCAGCGGCAGATAACCCCGGATATCCGCCACAAGGTAATTTGTGAAGGTGGTGAACCGGTCGGAGGCGTCGAAGATGTGGTCGTAGAATGCCGAAAAGACCCAGCCGTGGTGTGGACCCTGCGGTCCCCACGTCGATACATCGCGGGTATACCCGATTCCCAGTTCCAGCTGCTGGAATTTGATGCTGGCGTCTATCGTACCCAGACGCCGCCGCTCGGTCGCGGCTCCCACGAAAATGTCCAGGTCGCTGAACTGGCTGAATGGGAAGTTGAACTGGGAATTGAAACCCGCCCGTTCGCGGATGTAGAAATCCTGCCGCGCCAGGTTGAAGTAGATGCCACTCGTTTTAAAAACGGAGGCCCCGAGCTTCAGCCTGCTCCGCTGGTTCCAGTAGGTGACGACACATGAGAGGTCGTCAAGCCCCCTGCGCGGGCCGTTCCAGACGGCGGCGCCTACAAGGTGATTGCCCAGGATATCGCTGAAGCGGATCTCCGAGCCGAATACAGAGGTATTGTAGCTTCTCGCACCCCCGAATTCGCTGGAAGCGTAGAAATCGTCCAGACTGAACACAGGCCGGTAGTGGACACTCTCCATCGGCTCTGATGCCAGCATGTCGGCGGCGGAGATCCTTCCCTTTTGCCACGTATGCTTCACGCACCGGAGGCTGTTCTCCTCTACATAGTCTGCACCGATAACTATATCCAGGTCGGGAAGGCTGCCGGCAGGATCGGCGACGTCGGAGATCGGAACCAGGTGAAGTCTGTACTCACCATCGTTGAAGCCGGAAACCAGCAGAGTGTCGGACCCCACTGCAGAGGGAGTGAAAACACCGGTCGCCACGTCGGTCAGCTGACGGGGAGCTCCGCTCTGGGTCCATTCGTAGATGTTGGAGACGCCGGAGGCGTCCGATTGGAAGAAGAGCCGGTCGCCGTCGGGAGAGGGGTGGGGGTTCAGCTCGTTGCCGGCGCTGTCGGTGATCTGGACAATTTCCCCCGTCTCCAGATCGCAGCTGAAGAGATGGTAGGCGAAGGTGGAGGAGGGACTGGCCCTGTCGGAGGAAAAGACAATGCGGTCCCGCCAGAGAACTGGCATCCGGTCGCTTGCGAGATCTCTTGTCAATCTCTGTTCGATACGGCCGAGTGTGAGGTCGGCCAGATACAGGTCCTGGTAACCGTCGAGGCTGAGGCCTGAGAAGAGGATCTTGTCGGGACCGGCGGCGAAACGCACACCTGAGATAGCTATCAGGTCGGAGGAGCCGGGGTCGAAACCCACTTTCTTGGAGCCGAGAAGTTCCAGCCGTCCATCGTCGCTCCGGACCAGATCCTGTATGTAGACAATGTCGCGGTTGCGGTGCTGTGCAGTGTATATCGCACGGTACCGGCCGTCTCCCAGAGGCCACAGGTCGCCCCCCTCCGTGAGCATGTGGATGCTCTCCGTTTCAGGGGTGTTCTCGCTGGCCAGTTCCACCTGGAGCCCGCTTTCGAGGTCCATGATCAGAATCGTGAAAACATAGTCGTCCTGGTGGGCCTTGTAGAAGACCAGCTTTCCGTCCGGGGATACGGTGGGCCACAACTCCGGTGACGCCTTGCTTACTGTGAGCAGGTCCGGGACGTGAGTGCGCCCCACGATCCACGGCTCGTAGTATGCCCTGGCCGCCTGGTGCCACTGTTCGGTGAGCTGATCGAGTTCGATATCCAGCCACCACTCGAGGAGCCGTTCGAAGCTCATCAACTTGTAGGCTTCATCCTCGTAGGCTTTCTTCGCCCTCCGGAGTATCACCTCCGTGGATTTACCGTCCCAGCTGAGCAGCACACCCGTGTCGGGGCGGTAGAAAGCTGGACTGCCGCCGCTGGTGGAGATAATTCGGTACCACTCGTCCTCCAGCTGGATATTCTCCGAATGTGAGACCAGGTGGTCGACCGCGATTCCATCCAGTGAGTCGGTCAGACCAAGGGAGGTTTCGGCCCGCCAGCTTCCGGTGGTTTTCACGACAGGTACATCCCTCTCTCCGTGGCGGACAAAGTACGGCTCGATGTATTCCACACCGGGGTTGAGCGGATCGTAGCTATCCAGCGTCCGCCGGCGAAGCCAGTTGAAGCTGTGGCGGTTGGGGAAGATGTGGTGCCACTGTGAGAAAAGGTCGTGAATCCTTTCCTCTCCGTATCGGGCTCCTATGTACTGAAGCATGGCGTGGCCGAACTTGTAGACCCTTTCCCAATCAGGATAGATTCGCATATCCCTTAAGGTCGGAAGCCGGTCGTTTATGATTCCATCCCGCATGAACATCTCGGTTTCAGGGTCCATGCGGTAGTTGCCGGTGACCGGATCGTGACCCAGTGATTCAAACTCAGCCAGACCTTCAGCGAACCAGACCGTCGGCAGCAGCCTGGATAGGTCGTTTATACCATGGGATTTGAAAACGTGCTTGAGCTTGTGGATCATATGGATGTGCGTGTTCTCGTGAACGAGTACGTGCAGGAAATCTGCGTTGCTGCCCATGTAAGGGAAGACAACCCGTCCCTTCGTGAACTCGGTGAAGCCCGCCACACCCTCCGGGACGTGTGCTGCGATTGTATTGGTCTGTTCGAAGGTGTGGTGTGAGGTATAGATGATTTTTGGAATGGTCTTCGATCCGGTATACGTTTGCAGGTCGTAATCGAAGATGGCCTGGAAGGTGCTGTCGCTTTCTACGATAAGTGTGCGGACCATCCGTGCTATCGGTTCCGCCTTCTGGTAGTAGTAGAGCGTGCTGCTGGGCAGTTCCATCGACCGCCACGTAAGTTTCCACCAGTTCACCTTGTTGCGGGTCCAGGTGAACATCAGTGGCCAGCGGTCCCCGTAGCCGCGTGGTCCGGGATCCAGGGAAATCCCTGTGGGACTCCCGGGAGCGCGTACCTGTGCGTGTACGGTACAGCCAGTCCGGCCCGTCAGGGCAGCTTGCCCCGTGACCGTTGCACCCGAAATCAGTAGCGCAACGAGCAGGCGGGATAGAGAATATCGAGAGAGCACGGACATACTTATGTATCAATCCATTCTCAGGCGCAATTGAAAGGCTACCTTCCCAATGGCTTGCAGAGAGAAAAACGACCGGAACCTATGAAGTATTTACACCGGCGACGATCAAACGTCCACAAAGGGGAGCCCGCCCACGAGCCGGCGGCTCCTTCAATATCATCACGCCGGCTGGGGACGGTTGTCTATTTTCTGGGTATGGCCGGCCTGTTTGTTGTGGGCGCTCTTTTATGGGTCGTGGACAATGTTCGATTCGAAGATCCTCCCGCCCTGGTCAGGGTGCCGGGCCTGCAGGCGGAGGTGACCGTCGTATGGGATGGCTCCGGAACCTGTCACCTCCATGGCACAAGCTGGGAGGACCTCCTCCGGGCCCAGGGTTGGCTCCATGCTCGTGACCGTCTTTGGCAGATGGAGCTGGCCCGCCTGGCGGGTCAGGGTCGGCTGGCGGAGCTGTTCGGGCCGTTGGGACTGTCCGTCGACAGGGTGATACGAACGCTCGGGCTCCATCTTGCCGCTGCGGCTCAGGTCGAACGCCTTCCAGTCAAGAGCGGTCACCTGCTGCAGCACTACGTCGACGGGATAAATGCCTACCTGGCCTCGGATTACTACCGTCCGCCTCCGGAGCTTTTCCTTCTGGGCTGGACCCCGGAGCCGTGGACCCCTGAATGTTCCGCGGTGATAAACGGATTGTTAAGTCTCTCACTCTCCGCAAACTGGGCGCAGGAGACCGTGCGTGCATCGCTGGAAGCGGATTTCGGGACAGAAGAGGTCGCCCTGCTGCTGCCCGACTCCGTTGAGAGGCCTTTCATTGTTGCCGGCGAGCCCTCTGGTTCGTCTGGTCGGCAACTGCCCGCACCGGAAGGTACGGTGACCAGTACTGATATCGATTATGGCTTCGTCTCGAGTAGCTGGTCACGGTTGGCAAAGGGAACCCGCATCTTCCGCGAAGTGCTCGGGCTTGGGGCAGGTGGGGTCGGCAGCAACTCATGGGCCGTAAGCGGGAGGCGCTCCCGGTCGGGGAAACCTCTGCTGGCCAATGACCCCCATCTGGCAGCTCAACTGCCTTCCACATTTATCTCAACAGGACTCCACGTCTCCGACCGTCATCTTGTCGGTATCGGCATACCGGGGCTACCTCTGATCATAAGCGGCAGGACAACTATCTTCGCCTGGGGTTTTACGAATACGATGGCTGACAATCAGGACCTGTACATCGAACGCCCTGTAGAAGGGGACCCGGACAGATACTGGTTCCGTGGCCGGATGTATCCCTTCGCAGCCCGGTCGGAGACCCTGGCGGTGCGCTGGGCCACGCCGCAGGTGATCGAGGTACGTTCCACCCATCACGGCCCGATTGTTAACGGGGTGCTGGTAGATATGCTGCGTGCCGAGGAGGCGCTGTTCCGAGAGAATCGGGGCGAAGCGGCCGGCAATAGGAGTGATACAGACCATCACGGCGTTGCGGGGTGGTTGGAAGGGGCCCCGCCGATTGCCCTAAGATGGACCGCCCTGGAGACAGGAGATGAACTGTACTGCATTATCAGCCTTCTGGATGTGGAGGGGTGGGGGGATCTCCGCAAGGTTTTCGAATCATACGGGAGTGCGGGCCAGAATGTGATCTTTGCCGATACGTCGGGATTCATAGGCTACCAGTTCACGGGGAAGATACCGGTGAGGAACGGGTGGGACGGCTCGCGTCCGGTTCCGGGGTGGACCGGCGACTACGAATGGCAGGGATACATTCCGTTTGAACAGCTTCCCCGCCTGGAAAACCCATCGAGCGGGATAGTGGTGACCGCCAATAATCGCCCCCTGGCACCAGGAGTTGAACCATTTCTGGGGCGATGGTGGGTGCCGCCGCATCGTGCGCGACGCATATGGGAGAGGCTGGCGGAAATTCCTTTACATACGCCCGAGACCTTCGAGGATATCCAGAGGGATGTGCAGTCGGTCGGTGCCCTGGAGATAATGGATGACCTCTCGCTGCTTCCACCCTCCGGGCCGTACGGGGTGCAGGCAATGGCCATCCTGAACGGGTGGGACGGCAGACTGGGGCAAAGGGGTCCGGGCGCGCTCTACGAAGCGTTCATGGCGGGGTTCTTTCCCATCCTTCTCGAAGATGAGATGGGATCTGACGGCCTGCGTGATTACCTGGTTCTGCTCGAGTTCTACGACGGCCGGTACCCGGTCGTTCGGAAGATGCTGCAAAACCCGGAGGCATCGTGGTGGGACGATGTTCTCACCGAAGAGCCTGAGGGCAGGGAGGCGATACTCGAGCGCCTCTGGCAGCGCGCGTGGAACGAGATATCGGAACGGTTCGGATCAGAGCCGGAGCGGTGGAGGTGGGGGCGTATGCACAGATTGACGCTGCGGCATCCCTTCGGACGCATCTGGTTGTTGAGGGGCCTTTTCAACAGGGGCCCATTCGATATGGCGGGGGGCAACGACACCATCTACAACAGCCACTTCCTGCTCAGCGATCCCTACGCTACCCAGGTCGTTCCCGCCTGGAGACATATAGTGGAACTCTCCTCACCGCCAGTCGCCCGGCAGATCCTCCCCTCGGGCAACTCAGGCCATTTCCTCTCACCCGGCTACGATGACCATCTGGATGATTGGCTGGCGGGCCGGACCCGCCCGGCGGCCACAACCTGGGCACAGGTGCTCGAAGCCGAGGTCCGCCGCATGCGTATGCTCCCTTAGTACACCGCTCCGCAATTACGCCGGCATTCAAGCGCCGGTGCATTCCGGCCAGCCGTGTTGCTCGTCGTTGCGATAGACACCGCTATCCCTCCTCCTCGTGCCTTGCTGGCCGGACGCCTCGGCGCTCTCGATACATCACCGTAATTACGGAGCGGTGCACTTAATTCGGGATATTATGGATATGAGGCCCGCTCAGGGCAGGCGTTCATCCAGTAGCAGGAGGGCCTGCAGGAGGACGTCCGCGCTGGCGACGGCATCTTCGATGCGGGTGAATTCCGCGGGTGTGTGGCTGAGGCCGCCCACACTCGGAGCGAAGATCATGCCCATGGGGGCTATCGCCGCCACCGACTGGGCATCATGCCCCGCGCCCGACGGCATCACTTTATGGCGGTAGCCGTATCGGGCTGCTGCGTCAAGGAGAGCCTGCATCACGGTCTGATCCGCCGGGGCGGGAGGGATCTGAGCCAGGGTTCTCCAGGCCACTTCGACATCCTCCTCCCGGGCGATCGTGTCGAAATGTTCATGCAGATTGCTCAGTGCCCTCCCGAGCACGAGGCGGCTTGGATCACGGATGTCAATGGTGAAGCGGACCACTGAAGGGATGACGTTGGGAGCTCCCGGCTCCGTCTCCAATCTGCCGACCGTACCCACAAGGTTACCCCCCAGCCGGAGTACTTCTTCACGCACACCGGTGATCATCCGCGCCGCCGCCGCCATTGGGTCCCGTCGGTCCGCCATGCGGGTCGTGCCGGCGTGATTGGCGACGCCGGTGACGGTGATCTCGTATTCGTCGAGCGCGACTATGCCCTCCACCACCCCTATCTGCAGCCCCTCCCGTTCAAGGACGCGGCCCTGCTCGATGTGCACCTCCAGATATGCCGCGATCTCTCCCTCCGCCCGACGGGCCCGGTCGATATCGTCGGGATCTAGATCCATTTCCCGCAGTACCTGTCGGAGGGTTCGCCCGCCGTATTGTCTGTTCAGGTCGTCGTCGTTAAGCATTCCAATCCAGCCACGACTGCCCACCAGACCTCCCTCCTCATCGCTGAAAGATACGATTTCCAGTGGATGTCTGAGGGATATATCCAGATCGCTGATGGCGTGCACGAGTTCCAGCGCAATCATCAAGCCCAGCGCCCCATCGAATCTGCCCCCTTCAGGTACGGAATCGAGGTGTGAGCCGATCACCAGGGACGGTTTGCCGGGATCGGTTCCAGGGAGTGTTCCTATGATGTTTGCGATTGGATCGATTCGTATAGTGAGGCCGGCCGCTTCAAGCTTTGAGATAAACCAGCGACGGGCCTCCAGATCGGCGACCGAGAAGGCGGTCCGGTTTATCCCACCGGTTTCTGGGTTCCTGCCGATCTCGCCGAGAGTGAGCAGCGTGCTTTCAAGGCGGGCACGGTCAACGTGCGGAAGGCCGTCTGGGGTTCGGTAGGCTCCCCTCGTCTGCATATCAGCACTTCCTCCTGGAGCCAGTATACCTGTAGCGACCAGAAGCGCCCGGGCTCCCGGCAACCAGTGCCGATTCATCTTCTTCCCCCCGATCAGCCCCGCCGGCCGATTACCAGCCCTAGTTCGGCTGCTGCCGCTGTCTTGATAAGATCTCCTATAATGAAGGGCCAGAAGCCGGCTGCGGCCGCCCGGCCCGGGTTCAAGCCAAGGAGAAGAGCCAGCCAGGCTGTTCCTGCCGCCAGTATAAGTAGTCCGGATATCAGAATGGCGGGATAGACGCGGGATCTCTTTAAATCTCTGCCCGCCAGCATGCCCGCCAGGTAGGCCGCTGGTGGACAGGCCAGCAGGTAACCCGCCGTCGCGCCGGTCAGGTGAGCCAGGCCCGCCCCTGAGCCCGAAAAGACCGGAAGTCCCATGGTACCGATAGCAAGGTAGAAACCCATGGAGAGTGCGCCCCACCCGGGACCGAGTACAACGCCGGCCAGAAGAACGAAAAAAGTCTGAAGTGTTATTGGTACCGGAGTGAACGGGAGGGGGATTCGAACCTGTGCGCTGAGAGCTGTGGCGATGGTGAACGCGGTCACCCATACTGCGATCTCCGCCGTCCGGCTGCGGGTCAGAGGTTCGGTTGCGGCGCGTGAAAGGATTGCTCGTCCGTCTCCGCCGGACTCGCGATCCACAAAACGGATTCCTGTCTGCATTGGTCCTCCTCAATAAATAAAACCGGAATTATACTGAAAGCTAGTGAGCCCGATTCGCGCGTGTCAATGTCTACTCCTTGTAGATAGTTACCGGACGGGAACTCATTAGTGTCCCAATGAATGTGCACTTTACAGTATTAGACAGGAAGGTACGCTGATTGGGATGACCTCCCTTCCGGGGGAGGTTAAACGACCGAGGTTATTGTCCATGTCACGGTCTCACAGTTTCATACTGGTTTTTCTGGGTTGCCTGGTGATAGCTCTGCCGGCCGGCTGCGTGAAACGGGTTTATGAGGCACCAGGGCTGACGCCGGGTAGCACTCTCGCGGTCGGAAGCGACATGAGGGTCGAAACTTTTCAGGTGGATGACTGGGAGGTAAGGGTGTTCCAGATTCCGCTGACCGAAGGCAACAGGCGGCGTTACCAGTTTATTGTGCTCAGGCGAGGCGTCTACGACCACAATTACTTACTCCAACAGCTGGAGGACGGGACCTGGGCGTTGCTCGAGAGAAGGTCGGACGGAATATCGACCACACGGAAGACTTACCCTGTGGAGCCCGATTATGCAGCTGTCAGAGCCGAAGTAGAGGGTTTGCTCCGCGGCGGGAATTGAGAGGCTATCCATGCGTTATCGTCTGATTGCACTTGCGGTCACCCTCGCAGGGTTTCTGGTGATCAACTATTCTGGCAATGAAAAGGGTCAGGCTCTGATTCTCGACCCGACAGTGGCCGGCGAGGGCTCGGGCGCAGCTGGTGGGATTGAGAGCCTGAAGCTGGCGATTCAGGCACAGGCGCAGATCAGACAGGCACTGATCGAGGCCAGAGCCATGCTGGATACTCTGGACGCAATAGGCATCCAAACAGAGAATTCCGATGACCTGCGTGAGAAGAACCGTGCGGGCCTCGAGAGATTCGAGCAACTGCGCATGTCTTATCTGCTCAGTCAGATCCTGTGGCGCCAGACGATGATTAACCTCGTGTGGGCGGTCTTCTCTACGGCGATACTGCTTCCGATCGCGCTCTTTCTGGATAGACGACTGGTGGGGGTGGGTTTTGAGCCCATTGATTCCTAACCGATGAGCCCGATCCGCAAACTCCTGCTTCTGCTGATTCTTATTTTCACACTGTTCACCGTTGGGACGGTCGGGTACGTGGTTCTGGAAGGAGCCTCGCTTCTCGACGGCCTCTACATGACCGTCATAACACTGGCGTCGGTGGGGTACCGCGAGGTCGTACCGCTTGATGCACCGGGTAAGATTTTTACAATATGCCTTATCACCTTAGGCGTCGGTACCGTCAGCTTTACGATTTTCACAATCGGCGGGATCGTGGTTGAAGGCCAGGTTCGGAAGATACTGGGGAGGAGACATTTGGAACGGCAGATAAAAGCCCTGAGCAACCACTACATCGTATGCGGCTTTGGACGTATGGGAAGGGTGCTTGTACAGCAGCTGGCCCGTGAGGATGTAGCCTTGGTCGTGATTGAGAACAGAGAGGATAAGCTGCAGATGCTGGCCGCGGCCGATTATCTCTACGTGGCCGGTGATGCTACGACCGAAGACGCGCTTGAGGCGGCCAATATACGAAAGGCCAAAGGACTTATTACGACGGTGGCCTCCGACGCCGACAACCTTTTCATAACCCTCTCTGCACGCGGTATGAATCCGGAGCTTTTTATTATGGCCCGGGCGTTCGACGAGCGCAGTGAAGGGAAGTTGCTGCTGGCTGGCGCCAACCGGGTCGTGGACCCGTACAGGATCGGGGGGATGCGTCTGGCCCATGCGATCCTCAGACCGGCCGTAGTGGAGTTCGTTGAACTCGCGACGCACCGTGCACACCTCGAACTGGAAATGGAGGAACTGCTCGTGGGGGCCGGCAGCCCGCTGGTCGGGGTGGCGCTGAAGGAATCTCGGGTACGAACACGGTTCGGGCTCATGATCATAGCGATCAAACGCACCGACGGCTCCATGCTGTTCAATCCGCCCTCAGAAACGGTTATTAAAAGTGGGGATGTTCTGGTCACCATCGGTAAGACGGAGGACCTCAAGAAGCTGGAATCGCTGGTGGGTGCCTCCCCTACAACTTCGGTCTGAGAGGACTCTTCAGCTCAAGCCTCAGATCCTGGGCCGGCAGGTACTGCGCTACAAGCACCCGGCTCGTGCATTCGATCATATACTCTATCTTGCCGGCCATACCATCTACCTCCACCTTCCATGCCTCGAAGGTCCCGGCCGGCGTGCTCACCGTGATTCGGCCGGTGACTGTAATCACAATCCGGATGGGTCGATCGTGCGTGGGATCGAAGAGGTTAGCGCTCCACGATCCGCCACTCTCCAGGGGCAGGGCGCTTATTAGCAGATCTACACTCTGATTGTCGAACGCGCCCTCCAGGGGAAGGCGCTGGCGGATCATCATAGGCGTAGTGCGTGGCTGACCGACTCCACTCCAGACGACAGAGCCGGATACGAAGAGGCTGTCCTCTTCCACGGCGTAGGTGATCCTGGCAGACGTGGAGCCTTCTCCCGGTTGGTAGATAAAGGTGGAAGATTCGATGGGTATCAGCGTGCCCAGTTGCGCTGTGAGGCTCCCTCTCTGAATCCGCAATCCCCGCAAGTCGCTGGTGGATATTATCCGATCGTTATCAGTGCGGATGGTGCTGGTCAGCTCACCCAGCCGGGAGCCGCCGGATGAGACGTCAAATACCCATCTCCCGGCGGGGATGAGATCGGTCCGGAGTGGCAGCTGTCCGCCCTGTTGCGGTGACAGGAAGGAGATAATCAAGAAGACTGCGATTTTTCTTCTAGGTCTCTGTCGGATCATATGCATGGTGCGAATATCTTTTACATATTTTACAGGGCATTGCCACTTTAGGCAAAAGCCGGACTGACCCATCGACGTCTAACGTGCAGACGCCCCGAAATCAAGGAAGTTTGTAGACTTAATGCGAGCGCCATGTTTAAGTGAGGCCTGAAGATAATGCGCCTTGATCTGATAGAACGCAAAGTGATCCGTGCGGTCGGTGTCACGCTGGCTGTGGTAGCACTGGTGTGGGTGGGTCTGGCCATGTGGGGTCGTTACCGTGTTTTTTCTGAACAAAAAGAGCTTGAGCAACGTCGTCAATATGAGCAGGAGATGGCCCGTTACATGGAGCAGGAACGCCTGGTTGAAGGGATGTCGCGGGGAGTTGTCCGCGCCACCCTCGGCCCGCCGGATTCCACTTTCGGGAAGGGAGAGCTCGCGGAAATCTGGTATTATTTCAGGACGCAGAACTATGGAGAGGTCACGCTGTGGTTCGAACGGGACCAGCTTGTCCGTGTTGAAAGGGTTCAGGAAAATCCCCAACCTCCTTTAAATAGTTCCCATCTGGAAACTCCGGATGGGAACTAGCGCATTTCCAGGGTGGAAACGAGCAATTTTGCGCAAGGTCAAGGAAATCAACGGATTGCGCGGAGACGTACATGCGTACGTCGCACAAGAGTCCGTAGTTTGGACCGCGAGTCCGGCTGTTGCCGGCGAGCAACTCCGGCAGATTGCTCACCAGCTACTGCTTGGTTCGCGATCCAAAGAACGGATTGACGCCGAGATTGCGCAAAAGGGCCGTTTCCGGACGGAAACTAGATAGGTTACAGTAAGGAGAGCGCATGTCCGCTCGACGCATTATTTTCATCACCACACTTGCAGTTTTGCTTGTCGGGATAGTGGCGGCGCCGGCCATGGCGCAGTTCACTCCCAGATTCAGCACGAAGAGAAAGGGTCCCCCTCCACAGTGGCATGTTGGGATTGGAGGAACTGTGTTGAACCTGGGAGACCATACGAATGCAAGCTGGCCGGTGCTCGACGCGGCAGTACCGATCTTCCACCTCAGGCTGGGGGTGGCGGTGCCGCTGAAAGGGGAGACCCTATTTTTACTCCCCGAAGTGGAAGGGCATATTGCCTCAACCAGCGGTGAATACATCGAGCCGCTGACACAGATACGCTCCAAGGTCGCTACTATCAGCCAGCGTGGGTTCGCCATTCTCCTGAGCCTGATGCGGGCTACAAGTGATCGCCGTACTGTATGGGGAGCCGGACTGGGCTACTACCTCACCAAACACAACCCGACAACTCCTGAATCAATGAATCAGTACGACCCTCCATTGGATTTCCACAGGGATCCCTTCATGCATATTGGGGTGGGAGCGCAGATGCACGTAGCACGGGCTGTCGCGAAGATCAAGGAGAACACCAGTCTGATGCTGGAAGGGCGGTACAAGGTGTCGTATATGGATGGGGACGTTTCCGGCCGCAAGCTCCTTATGAGTGAACTTCTGCTCACCGCATATCTGGCGATCAAGTAGCATCAAATCCGCCCCCCGAAGAGCCAGGTGGTGATTTTGGTGGAAAAGAATTCGTCCGCGAGAACCGGGCTGGTGCTGACGTGCCTGCTTGCGGGGGGACTCCTCTTGGGGGCCGTGGGCGCATGCGACCACGGGTTAGGTCCTGTAGGTCGGGGCTCGACGGGTCTGCAGGGGCGAGTCACGCTGATCGGGGATTGGCCCCCCGATACCGGCATAGTGGCTGTTGCTCTCTTTAAGCAAAAACCCGCCACATCAGAAAGCGACCTTCCGGTTGTTTACAAGCAGGCTCCAGCCGACAGTGCGTGGTTCAACTACCTCTGGGAGTTCTCGACAGGCGGCAGTTTCGGATACCTGGTGGTAGCCTGGCTCAAAGAAGGTGATAAACTGTTCGACCTGGACGCGTGGGTAGAGCTGGGTTTCTATGCAGCCCCCGGGTCACCTGACGAGCCGGGGGAGGTTCTTATCACGCCCGGTGAGATCCGAAGGATAGACCTGACGGGAGATTTCTCTAAGTGCACCGCTCCGTAATTACGGTAATGCATCGGCGCTTGAATGCCGGCGTAATTGCGGAACGGTGTACTAAGGTGCCGTCTAGCGCTGGTGTCCCGCACTCCTCCAGGTTTGAGCCATGAGGCTCCTTATCCTCTTGCTCCTTATGCAGGTGGGGCCTGCCTTTGACCAATCGGGTGCCGGTACGATCGTGGGAACTGTCTCCGATGCAGAGACCCATCTACCCCTTCCCGCCGCCAACATCATCGTCGAGGGTACAGTCCTCGGTGCCATGTCTGGCAGGGAGGGGGAGTACAGGATCCCAAATGTGCCCGAGGGTGTGCACAGGATCCGCTATTCCGTGGTGGGCTACAGACACGAAGTGCGGGAGGTCACCGTCCGGGCCGGTGAGACTGTCAGGGTCGATGTCGAACTGAAACAGACCCCCCTGGCCTTGCCCGATGTGGTGGTGACCGCCGCCAGGAAGCAGCAGCAGATTGAGGAAGCCTCTGCATCGGTTGTTGTTGTAAGCGCCGAGCAGCTTCAGGCCCGCGCCGCACCCCGCCTCGACGTTGTCCTGCCATTGGTTCCCGGAGTGACGATGGTGGGCGACCAGCTCGGTATCCGTGGCTCCACCGGCTACAACCGGGGAGCCGGGGGGCGTGTACTGGTCCTTCTTGATGGGGTTCCCGCCATGGGTGGCGACTCGGGCAACGTACGCTGGGATACACTGCCCGCCGAAGTGATTGAGAGGGTGGAGGTGGTAAAAGGGGCAGCCAGTGCCCTCTACGGCTCATCCGCCATGGGTGGTGTGGTGAATGTGTTGACACGCTCGGCACACAGCGGGCCTTCCACCTACGCCCGCTTCAGGGCAGGAACATGGGATAAGCCTTATTACGCGACTTACCGCATCCCCGGGAGGGAAAGCTCATATACACGGGGTGGGGAGGCGACCGTCGTGCGCCCTATCGGCAAGCTTGGTCTTCTGGCCTCCGGCGGTTATGAGTATACCGACGGCTATCGCGAGAATGGGTGGGGACGATATGGCCACCTGCTCCTCAAAATCGAGGGGTCCGAAGGTACGCGGGACCGCTGGGATGCCGTTGCCACGCTCGCCCGCAACGATTACGGCCATTTCATCGAATGGAGGGATGTGGACCACCCGTATGAGGTGGATATAATCGCCAGGGGGGACTGGCTCCGCTCCGACAAGTTGATGGTAACTTCTACCTGGCGGCGCCTGCTGGGCAGGGCCGCCTACCTGCAGCTCCAGCCCCACTTTTTCGGTGTGAAATGGAAGCACTTCTTCCACGACAGCGACAATAGGGCCACCGTGCTGCGCACAGCTCTGGATGCGCAGGCGGTGACAGCGACCGGTGTTGGGACCGTTACTTTGGGAGGGATGATGGGTACTACCGGCGTGGATGCCACCATGTTCGGTGAGCACCGGGTGTGGGAGGGGGCGCTGTATCTCCAGGATGAGACCGGTTTGACAGAAAGAGTGCGTATGAGTGCAGGTGGGCGATTGGACGTTCACTCCACCGATGCCACTCCTACACGCATCGTATTCAGTCCGAGAGCGGCGTTGATACATACGCCTGTGGAGGGAGTCGTCCTGCGCATATCGGCCGGAAGGGGATTTCGGGCTCCCAGCGTCGCCGAGATGTTCACCTCTATGGCTACCACCGGTTTCCAGGTGATTCCGAATCCGGAGCTGGAGCCGGAGACTGTATGGAATGGAGAAGCAGGCGGAAGCTGGATGCCTCTTCCCGTTTTCAGGGTAGAGGGATCAGTTTTTTATAACCGGTACTCCTCGATGATCGAAGGGGTTCTGCGACCAGACGGCAATATTCAGTTCCGTAACCTGCATAAGGCCCGCCTGCAGGGAGTGGAGGTGAGTGTACAGGCTGCCATCCCCTCCGGATGGCTCCGCAGTGCGGCCTCCTATCTCTGGCTTTCAACCCGAAGCCTGGATGACGGGAGGCGGCTGGCCTACCGGCGACCCGGGAGTGGCAGTCTCACCGTGGAGGTGCTGGGTGGGTGGTGGAGCCTTGCTGCGGATTTACTGTACGGGGCGACCGTGGATCGAACGGCGATGTATGAGTACGACCGCCGCATCCCGTTCTACAGAATGGACACACGGTTCTCTGTGCGCCTGACAGGTATGAGGATCATTGTTCAGGTACGCAACCTCACCGAGTACGCCTACACGGATATTGAACGCAACCTCTCCCCCCCGCGTGAGTGGCTGATGTCACTCGAGTGGTCATGGTAGCTGTCCATTGGAAGATCCCCCTCTCTGCAACGCTCCTCTTTCTTCTTTTCTTCCTCCTTACCGCCACCATCACCTGTTCAGGGCCCACCGCCGCAGATCAGTGGGATGTGGTTGACCGTGTCATTGACGGTGACACCCTGATCCTGGAGGATGGAAGGCGGATCCGCCTGATGGGGCTCGATGCCCCGGAGATGGATTTCGGAGGTGGAACCCACGAGTGTTTTGCACCTGAGGCAACCGCTTTCCTGAACGAGTTGGTAGGGACGGCGGGCGGGCGCCTTCGTCTCGAGTTAGATGAAGTGGAGTTCGATATTTACGGCCGCACTCTGGCCTACCTGTGGGATCGGCAGGGCCGTATGCTCAATGAGGAGATTCTGCGGGAAGGATACGCCGTTTATATGCCCGACAGCGACGCCGTACGGTGGCGGGAGCGGCTGCGCCTGGCCGGCGAGGAGGCTATGCTGGCCCAGCGGGGGCTCTGGCATCCGGATGCCTGCCCATCCCATTAAAAGGAGTTTCCCCTTGCTATTGTGTAGTGTGCTGTATTACGAAGTTTCAGGAAACCGTACAGCCGGGGTGGAGTCACACCGGCTGAGGGAATACACATCGGTTCGCCTGCAAAGGATTTTCGCGTGAAGCCCGACAACGAAACCCGTTCAAGTAAGATCATTACCAAAGTCCGGGGCATGAAGCTCCATACCCAGATCCTGATAGCACTCGTCCTTGGAGCCGTGCTCGGACCTCCCCTCGGGAATATCGCCATACTGATCAAACCGCTGGGAGACGCCTTCATCAATCTGCTTGTGATGGTGGTTGTGCCGCTCATCATGTCCTCCCTGATCGTAGGCACCGCAAGTCTCGGGAACCTGCGTAAGCTGGGACGCATAGGGCTCAAAACGGTTGTTTATTATCTGTTCGCTACTGCTCTGGCGGTGGCATTCGGCCTTGGGGCGGGACTGGCCTTCGGGCCCGGCCGGGGCATGGATGAAGAGGTGAAGGACAGTATAAAGACCGAGTATGCGGAAGACGCCGCCGCACGAGTCGAGCAGGCTATAGCGCAAAGGGAACGGGGCTCTATAGGCGATTTCCTTGTGAGGATCATTCCCCGGAACCCGTTCAAAGCGATGGCCGAGACCGATTTCCTGGGGATCATCTTCTTTTCCCTCCTTTTCGGAATCACTCTTACCATGCTGGCCGAGGAGAAACGAAAACCGGTTGTCGATGTGCTGAACTCTGTGAACGATGCGATGATCGTCATGGTGAAGATGGTCATGAAGGTCGCGCCGATCGGAGTCTTCGCGCTGATCGCTTCGGTCGCGGCTCAGTTCGGATATCAGGTACTGTACATACTGCTGAAATACGTAGTAATCGCCGTCGGGACGATGATCGTCTTCACGTTCACTTTTTACCCGGTGACCCTCCGTCTATCCGGTATGCCTCCCGTGCTCTTCTTCAGACGTTTTTACGAGGTGATGCTCTTCGCTTTCTCGACTTCTTCCAGCAACGCAACCCTTCCACTTAACCTTCAGGTATCGGAGGAGGATCTCGGAGTCTCCAGCGAAGTTGCCTCCTTCGTGCTGCCCCTGGGCGCAACCGTCAACATGAACGGCACGGCCATCTATCAGGGTGTCAGCGTTATATTCATCGCCAAGGTGGCGGGATGGGATCTGGGCGCGATGGATCTGCTGACCGTGATCATTATGGCTACCCTGGCATCTATAGGGGCGGCGGGTGTGCCGGGAATCGGCATGGTCACCCTGACGCTGGTTCTCACACAGCTGGGGATTCCGCTGGAGTGGATCGCACTGGTCGTCGGTGTGGAGCGTATTCTCGACATGACCCGCACCGCGGTGAATGTGACCGGTGATGCAGCGTGCGCTGTCTGGATCGCAAAGACGGAGGGGGAACTTAATATCCCTCCGGTGGATACCTACTGATTTCCGTCCGGAATCTGTTCTTTAGATCGCGAGTCCAGCGGAAGCTGGCGAGCAATCGGCCCTTTTCCGCGATCTCGGCGTCAGTCTGCCGGATCTCTTGTGCGGCGTACAGTCAGGAACGGTGCACTAAGTCCAGATCAGTGCAATAACCGTATAGAAGACCATACCGAATCCTGCGGCGATAGTGGCGATCGGCATTTGTGTCATCACATGGTCCATATGGTCGGAACCGGTGGCGAGGCTTGAGAGGATCGTCGTGTCACTTATAGGCGAACACTGGTCACCATATACAGCCCCGCCCAGGACCGCCGCGAAGCAGAGCGTCATAAAGAGCGGATCGGGGTTTACCGCCCAGGCCAACGGCATTGCAATAGGGAAGACAACAGCGTAGGTACCCCAGGAAGATCCGACTGCGAAGGCTGTTACCATGCATACAAGCATGAAGATAGCTGGCAGTAGAAACGGGACGATGATCTCGGCGGTGGTGCGGATCAGAAAGTTGGCCGTCCCCAGCGATCCTGAGACCTTGCCGAGTGTGACCGCAAGCGCGAGGATTATTGCTCCCAGCGTCACTCCTTTGACACCGTCCAGGAATCCTTCAATGACCTCATTAAGGCGCATGCCCTTCATCAGAGCCACAAGCATGGCCGAAAGCACAGCCAGGACGAAGGCTTCGTTGATCGGCACACCCTTGCCCAGGATGTAGGGGATGATCGCGACGGCCAGCAGGGTGCCGATCGGCACCGCGAAGTCGATGTTTCCCGTCTTGTAGCTGTCCGGCACCTTTAGCTCGGTCAGCTCCCGGCTCGACATCGTATGTGCTTCTGGGCGGTCCAACTCACCGGTGGCCTTCACCCGTTCGATGGCCCGCTTCATCTTGCCGAAAACGAATGGGTTTACTTCGAGAGCGAAGGTGTAGGTGAAGAGGACCGCGAAGATCCCGTAGAAATTGAACGGAATGGCCTTGTAGAAGAAGGCTTTTGCGATCTCCGCATCCGCCAGGAGTGGTATCGATCCGGCTACCAGCCCCGCTACGTAGGAAGGCCAGACATTGAATGGGATGACAGTAGCGATGGGGGAAGCAGTGGAGTCTATGACATAGGAGAGTTCCTCGTGCGAGACCTTCGCTTCGTCGCATACCGGGCGAACGGTGGAACCGGCGAGTATAGTACTGATCGTGCCCCCCTGATGGAAGAGCGTACCCATCAGGCAGCCGAACAGTTTCGCCGTCCTGCGTCCCCGCACGATCCACGCACCGAGCCATCTCGCGAAATACTGTGCCCCACCGGTCCGCGTCCACAGTCCGATGAGGCCCCCCAGGCACCACAGGTAGACCAACAGGATCTGTGCGAACGATTCGGTGCCCACAGCCGGCAGCAGGTACTCGTTGATGATGTTGAACTTCCCGCTTACGATTCCTCCTGCGGCGATTCCGAGAAAGAGCGCCGAGACGACCTCCTTGGTCCAGAAGCAGAGGATCAGGGTCAGGGCGGCGGGAACGATCGACCAGAACCCGAAGTCATCCTCCCCGGGGACCCGGCTTATAAAATCGGTGGTTGTTCGGAGTAGGATAAGGAGTCCCAACCCGATCAGGGCCAGGATCCACTTCACGCTACGCTGCATAAATCACAGGATTCTAGAAATCGGCAGCGGCACGTTCGGCTGATTCGTACATCTTGAAAACCGAGTCGAGTTTCGCGATGGAGAAGAGGCCGCGCGCCTTGTCCTGAAGACCGGCTACCTTGAGTTCGCCTCCGGCGTTTGACAGGGTGGTGCTGGAGGCCATAATGGTGCCCAGCCCGACACTGTTCAGCCAGTTGACCTTACTCATGTCGAGGACCACGTTGGCGATGCCTTCCTCGACGAGATCCTTGATCGTGTCGTGGATAGCGGTTGTGTCCGGTCCCCCCATCATTTTACCCTTCATAGAGAGCACCGCAACGTCGCCGATCATCTTCTTCGAAATGGCCATTTAGGCTTCTCCTCACAATTGGTCGCCCAGATAGAGGGGCTGGGAATTCAGGCGCCAGCTTAAATTTCGTGGGCGAGTCTAATAACAGCTGTTCAGGCGGTCAAGCCTGTGGAGGATGCTGACTCGGGACACTAGAAAACGACCAGAGTCATCGTTTTCTCTACACCCTTCATCTTCCTCACCTCCTCTTCCACGATTTCCGCGATAAGGGCGTAGTCTTCAGCCTCCACCTCGGCGATTGCATCGTAGGGGCCGGTGATTGTGTATGCGGATTTCACGTGCCGGGCCTCTCTCAACCGGGTTACTATCTCGCTGACGACTCCAGGTTCGACATTGACTAGAACAAAAGCTTTTGCTGACATGTCAGATCGCTCATTCTTCTTAGTAGGCGACGGTCCTATCAATCGAAGTTATGTCTGAACATGCCGCCTGAAGAGCCTGTGAGCAAGAAAAAGGAGATACTGGCATGTCTATCCGAATTCTCCACTGCCTGCCTGTCGTACTGATTATCGGCGCATCTCTGACCGGGGAGGTCAGAGGGCAGGAGATCGAGAGGGGATTCTTTCCTCCGCAGCAGGTCGGCGCCGGAGGAGGTCCCTATCTAGCCGTGGTTCAGCTTTCAATGCCCGAATTCGACCGCCGCCTGACCGGCATGGGTCTGGAAGGCCTACCCGAATGGGCCACACTCTACGGTGCAGGTGGGCACTTCCAGATCGGTTCCTTGATGATAGGCGGTTTCAGCCTCGGTGGTACTGTCGACCGGAGTGGTGTTGCGGGTGGTGCTATGAGGGAGGCCCGGGTGGATATCTCCCACGGCGGCCTTACTGTCGGCTATGTCAAAGCTGTAAGCAACCTGAAGCTGGCCCTGGGCGGATCCATTGGCGTGGGAACCCTGGCGGCGAGGCTGAGTCGTTCCCCGCAGACTGGCCCGTTGTGGGATGGGATCTGGACATACTATGGAACCGGATTCACCGGTACGGTGGATGCCGGCAATCTCGACATCTCCACCGAACTTTCCGGCTCATACTTCTTCTTCGAACCTTTTGTGAGTATCCGCTACTGGCTTATCCCCATGGTTGCGGTCGATCTGGGTGCATTCTATAGGATAGGTGGGATCGGGTCTGGAAAACTTGAGGTGAATGGAGAGAAAATCCCTGATTCACCCAAACTCGATCTGTCAGGAATGGGGATCAAGGTCGGGGTTTTCCTGGGTTTCTGACACTGATCGGAACAGATAACACACCCTTGTAGAAGGAGAGCTGCCCGCCCAGGTAGACCATCCGGATCCATATAGAAGCCAGGATAAAGCCCTGCTGAACCAGGGCCATGACGATCAGCTGGCCGGTCGATGCCCCGCCGCCCAACCTCACGAGCAGACCATAGGCCAGCGCGATCAGGGCGGCTAACAGTGTGGTAAGGTAGAAAAGCCCCAGCGCCTTTCCCAGGTTGTGCAGGCAGAAACCGGCCGAACCGAGCAGGGCCGGGAAGAGCCCGAGTTTTTCCCACGCCACCCCGGCGATACGCGCATAATCCATTACCATGTGAATAAAGAAGGCGGCTATTACGAGAATCAGAGCTCCCAGCCAGTCCAGGAGCACGGGGGTCCACTCGGTTGTGGCTTCACCGCGCACATTGGCGACCAACCCCCTCCAGGCCATGCCAATCACATCCCACAGCAGCCAGTATGCTAAGGTGGCGACCACGAGGATTCCCAGCAGGATGATGAAATAGCGGCCCGCCCGGTCGAAAAAGAAACGAAGGCTGAACCGCACATCCTCTTCTGCGAAGAGGCCCAGTATCCCACCGGTCAGAAATGTTGTGATCAGAAGATATAGTATCCCCAGCCATATCAGGGGGGAAGGAAGGTCGCGGCGGAGGCTTCCCCTTACATACCGCTCGAAATTAGCTATCAGTGGGGCAAGACCCTGCTGCCACGGTGCGAGGGAGACCGAGAGCTCATCGCCGGGATTCCGTGAAGCGCGGAATTCCTCGAACCAGAGCCAATCAAAGCCCTCAGCCATTTGTTCGGCGGATTCAGTATGGGACAGCTCGGCATCTATCGCCCGGAATACGGGCACGGCCGCCGCCCCTGCAAGGGCGAGGTTGAAGACGTAGACAACCAGCAAGGCCCGCCAGTGGCGGCTCGCCAGGCCGATACCTTTTCGCAGTGCTGTTATAATGCTCATCGATGACCTCACTAGACCTTATGGAACGGCCGGCCCCTACGTCGTAGGTGTTCGCGTGTTAGTGGGTGTTACCACCACACCAGGGACGCATACGACACGAAAGGAGCCGACCATGCAAGAAGGTATCACATTTATTGGGATGGATGCACACAAGAAGAAAATACAGGTAGCGATGCTGATGCCCAACATGGGTGTCACGGAGTGGACGGTACCCAATGAGCCGACGGCTGTACGCCGGATGGTGAGAAAGATCCAGCGTGAGGCGAAGGGTAAGGTAAAGAGTTGTTACGAGGCAGGCCCCTGTGGGTATGAACTGCAGCGGTGTATTCGCGCACAGGGGATGGCGTGCACGGTAGTGGCGCCGTCACTCATCCCGGTCCGGCCCGGAGATCGGATCAAGACAGACCGCAAGGATGCCCTCAAACTGGCAGAGCTGCACCGGGCCGGTTTGCTTACCGAAGTGACGCCTCCCACCGAGGACGAGGAGGCCGTACGGGACCTGTGTCGGTGTCGAGAAGATGTTCGTCAGGATCTGCTGAGAGCTCGTCACCGGTTGAGCAAATTTCTGACCCGCCGGGGTTACCGATACACCCAGGGTAAGAATAACTGGACCAAAATCCATCGAAAATGGCTGCGCAGCCTGTGCTTCGAGCGGCCAGTTGACCAGGCAACCTTCGATGCCTACCTGCTGTCGGTGGAGCAGCTCGAGGAGCGCAACCGCACCCTGGAGGCGCAGATGGAAGCCGTTGCCGTCCTGGAGCTTTACCGGGAGCCAGTAGCCTGGCTTCGATGCTTCCGGGGTATCGATACAGTCACAGCGCTGACCATCGTTGCCGAGTTGCACGGTTTCAGCCGTCAACTCGCCCCGCCAGCTCATGGCTTACCTGGGGCTGATACCCAGCGAGTACTCCAGCGGGGACAAACGTCGCCAGGGAGCGATAACCAAGACCGGGAATGTCCATGTGCGCCGGGTCCTGGTAGAGGCCGCCCACCACTACCGTCACAAGCCGGCAGTTGGGCATAGACTTCGAAAACGACGGGAGGGCCAGCCTGGTTGGGTAATTGCCCACGCCGACCGGGCTATGGAGCGACTTCATCGACGCTTCATGCAAATGATCATGGGTGGCAAACACTACAACAAGAGCGTTGTGGCTACCGCACGCGAGTTGGTGGGATTTATCTGGGCAGTGCTGTACGTACGAGTAGAAGAAGGGAAATGCTGAACTTAACAGATCGAAGCTGAGCGTTCACTGAACTTCAAGCAGGAGAAGAAGAACAGCCGGGCGGGAACGGGCACGATCCGGAGAACACGCGACGGAACTATGCGTACTGGAACCTTTGGTTCCAGCATACTCGATACTAGAGAGCGTCCCTCTCCCGACGGAGCATGGTCATGCGGCTCTGCAACTTCGGTCGTAATCCGCGGATATCAGATTGACTCATCGTCGAAGCGACCCGCTCCCGCTCCGCCTGTCCAAGGAGCAGAGACTGGACAGATCTAATATCTGGAATAAGTTGCTTGACGACCGGCCGTTCCATATCAGTTCCCATCCGGAAACGGCCCTTTTACGCAATCTCGGCGTCAATCCGTTCTTTGGATCGCGAACCAAGCAGTAGCTGGTGAGCAATCTGCCGGAGTTGCTCGCCGGGAACTAACTTATGAATGCAAAGAACTCGAGAATCGACTGTACCCAGAAGAGCCAGCGCAGGGTGAGTTTGCCGGCACCCCGGCGATCGGCGGTGCGGACCCACGAGTTGTTGGTGCGGTTGATGTCGAGGACCAGTATCGCCCGCGGGTCAACAATCACCTTCTCTACCTGTGAAGTGCGCTCATATGTAAATGTGTACCGGCGGTCCAGCCCGTCCCATCTCTCAACAACCTGTTCGCCATCGTCGAAGAGGATCAGAACCTCCACCGGGAAGGTGACCTCTCCGAGCCGCCTGACTGTCACCTGGATCTGCCTGGCTTCGGGGTCCGTGCCCCTTATCTCGGGAGTCCATTCCGGGCCTCCCTCGGGCGCGATGCCGGGACGCTGCAGGGAACCGTGGGGTTCACCCATCAGCCGGGTCGATACACCCTCCACTGCGTAATCGACGACATCGGCGCTGTGGTAGAGCTGGTTGAAGAACCACGTCATGTCCATACCGGAGACTTCATTAACAATACTGAAGAAGTCCTCCGATTTGGGATGTTTGAATTTCCACTCCTCATAAAAGGTCGACAGTACCTCCCTGTATGTCTCCCATCCCAGAAATCCCTCCAGGGTCCAATGCATCAACTCCGCCTTGTTGTAGGCGTTGCCGCCGTAGGCGAACCTCGGCTTCAGATAGCTCGGTATGTCAAGCGGTACCACTTCGGCGATGCTCCGGTAGCGGGGTGCCGCCTGCCATTTGAAGGGAATCTCGACTTCGTCGAATACGATGGGGAGGTTGAATACCCTTATCGATTCGTGGTTGGGGCCATAGGCCACATCCTGTACGCGTGACTCGCTGTACGAGTTGAAACCTTCATCGAGCCATGCATCCACCGTCTCGTTGTTCCCCACGAGCCCGTACCAGAACTGGTGTCCGAATTCGTGGATCGTCACACCCTCGGGGCGCAACACCCCTGGGGCTGCAAACAGCGGGGCGCCGCCGGTGAAGAATGTGGGGTACTCCATCCCGCCTGCGCCTGAGTTGAAAGCCGGGTCTACAATAGTGGCCGTGGTGTAGGGATACGGACCGAACCATTTGCTGTAGTAATGGATGCCATACTTCGTGGCCTGGAGGTAGCGATCTTTCAACTTCTTATGTTCCGGGCAGAGGAGCAGCGTGATCTCGGTGGTATGGCCCGGGAGGAATTCATACTGTTCGGTAAAGACCAGGTATTCCGGCCAGGCCACCCAAGCGAAGTCGTGCACCATCTCCTGACGGAAGTGGTGTGTTGTGGTGCCGTCACCGTGGATTTCTAGCCGGCCCACCAGTTCACCGGTCGCTCCGACGATGCAGTCGCTTGGAACGGTCAATCTGACGTCATAGGTTCCATAATCGGCGAAGTACTCCACCGGAAAGTACTGGTGTGCTTCCCACCCTTCGTCTGTCAGCACGCCAATTTTAGGAAACCACTGAGCCAGGAAGTAGTAATCGTCGATGTAGCCGGTGCGTGAAAAGGTCCGTGGGACCTTTGTTGTGAAGTCGATCTTCAGGCGTACTTCGCCGCCGGCAGGCAGAGGGCGGGGAAGCTCCAGCCTGAAGAGAGTCTGATCCAGCTGGTTGCCATCGTCGGGCTGGATGTATGCGAAGGTCTCCAGGATATCCTCGCGCGCGAAGAACATATTCGCCAGAACTTCGGCGCCGGTAACCTGGAGCCAGGCAAGTCTCTCTTCGGGATAATCGGCCGGGATTGTGCGTCCTATCAGTTGCAACCAGGTGCTTCCGTCGGTCTTCCATGCATTGTAATAGGCGTGGAACCACAGTTCTGTCACCGGGTGTATGGTGGCGTTGCGGAATGTGAGTACTTCGTGGCCGGATACAGTATGAGTCTGGCGGTCCAGCCGCACATCCATCTCGTATGAGGCTATCGGTCTGAATCCGGGTTCAGGGATAGCCACCCCAGTGGGGAGCTGTGCCCCTGCCTCGCGGGTGAGGAGGCTGAAAAGAAGTATCCACGCAACAAGAAGCACGGGCGGCGAAGCCAGTCGAGGCAGTCTCATGTGCATTCCTCGTATCTTATCAACTTTCCATGTGCCATATACCACTATGGCGACCGAATTATCTTCATCATGATAAAGATGTGTCAAGCATCACCCCTCTGTTGACCTGACCGGCAGGTGAGGGTTAGGCTTAGTGCGAATGGTGTATCAACCGATGACGCCGGGTACGGGGAGAAAACGGCAATGAAAGTGTTTCATCTGAGAATTCCTATCGGACTGGTGACAGCTGCGGTGTTGTGTACAGGATTGGTGGGCTGTGGCGGTGGAGGAGGGGAGCAGACTCCGGCCGCAGAACAGCCCGGGGAGGGCACACAACCTGCCGCCCAGCAGCCGGCTCAGCAGCCTGCCCAGCAACCTGCGGCACAACAACCGGCCCAGCAGCCCGCCGAAGCGGCGCCGCAGAGGCCTCAAGCACAGGTTGTGCGTGAGAGCGAGACAAGTGAGTACGGTTTCTACACAATTCAGCTCTCGGCCTGGAGGACGGAGACAAAGGCCCGGTCGCGGGCCAGGTACTACCAGGGGTTGGGACTTGAGGCGTATGTGCAGAGGGCAGAGCTGCCGGGCATGGGAACCTGGTACCGGGTCAGGGTAGGAAAATATCCTGCGCTATCCGAGGCCAGAAGGGCCGTGCAGGCCCTTGTCAACATTCCCTTCGGACAGATATGGCTGGATAATTACCAGGGCGAAGGGTCCCCCCCGCGCTAGACAAACATAGAGCGGTGTACTAAGGAGTGAGGGACCGGCCGACCAGTTCCTCCAGTGACTGGAGCAGCTCCAGATCCTTGCAGCCCGATCCCAGCTTCAGCGAGCGGGCAGGTATGGTGAGCAGCAGGATCCGTCGCCCTTTCGACATCTCCTCTATCGTGAGCGGCATTCCGTTCAGGGCATCCAGAGCGACTATCAGATCGGTGAACTGTGCCAGCAGCTCTCCATCCCGCTCTATCGTCAAAAACGTACCCATCCCCTGTAGCCGGTAAGGGGTGCAATCCACCATTACGATTTCCATCCCAAGACTGTAGCTCGTGCGGTAGTCGTTGACTTGAACCTCGCCCCAGTACCGTCCCTCCATGCAGTCGGCGAACCACGCCGCCGCAGACTCGACGCCCGACGCCAGCTGCCCACGGTACTCCTTGCCCAGTTCCCGGGCCTTCCGGGTCCCTCCCGGAACACCTCCTTCAACCGCCCTGGCCACCGGTACAGGATTGCGTGTTACACAGACAGCCCCTCCGGCCTGTGCGGCGGCCCGTCGGGTCAGTCTGTCCGCTATGGGAAGAGAGGCGGAAGTGTACATTTCAACATACTCGCCCCGTTTGGGATCACCTCCGGCGCAGGCCTGCCATGAAATGAAGTCTTTCTGGAGCGTCAGTCCCAGGCTGCCCTGGAGATCGAGTGGATGTCCACGGCCGTCGGCGGGGAGGTCTATAACCGGAATTTCAAGCACGGCGGACTGATACCATCCGTCTATTACGGCACGTCCCCCCATACCCTCGGGGATCAGACCGGTAAGCTCTCCGCTCAGATGTTCGCGAAGGATTTCCACGCTGCGTACGTGGTCTCCCGGCTTTATATGATACTTTCGTCCGAGTGGAGCTCGCGCTACGGCGCACGAGGCGATCAGCGCTTCGCCTGGATGGTTGTCGGGATGTACCAGACTTGGACGTCCCACCTTAAAGGCAGTTCGTCCCAGTACCATACCCTCTGTGACGCTCCCTCCGCCTCCGCCGCCGAGGAGAGCACCGCCCCAGACCGTATCTTCAAGCCATGTCTCACTTGTATGCATAATGCTGGAACCATAGCCGACCACGGGAGTCGGGGCAAGTGCGGGGGTTTTACCTACCTCCTCCCAACCCCGTCCAGGTATCTTTGATATGTCTTCGGTGTAGTAGCCCCGAAAAATTCGGAGGACGTACAAACGTTGAAGAAATACCTGCTTTTCATCCTTCTGGTCCTCATAGTGGGCCCGCCCGTTGCCTGGAAGCTGCAGAAGGACCGGACCGGAAATATTACGGTAATGGATGCATCGGTAACCGATGAGAAGCGGACCCACCACGCCGGCCTTATCTGGTTGACGGAACATCTGAAAATCCGGACCACCGACCTCGATGCGCACGATCTGAACGACTACTTCGGATACTTCCCTGCTTCGGCCGAGAGAGTCCGCCGCCTCGAGGCTGGTACCCTGGATGATACAGATCTTCTCTTCATTACAGATGCACGCGGTGTCTGGCGAAGCGGTCTCGAGAGGTTCGGTGTAATGCTGGACAAGGATCGCGATGAGCTTCTTCATTCGGGTTTCAGTCGATATGAGATAGATGAGGTTGTCGATTATATAAATTCGGGCCGCACGGCGGTCGGTGAAGCCCTTCTTTTCTACGCCGAACATGAAGGAGGCAGAAGGTCGAGCCAACGCCTGGCTGAGGCATTCGGCGTGGAATGGACGGGATGGATCGGGGGCTGGTTCAAGGATCTGAACAATGTGCGGGAGCTCCCTTTTTGGGTGCGGGCGATGTACGAGCGCAGAAGCGGGCAGCAGTGGTCGTACAGGGGCTCGGGTGTGATCTTTCTGAAGCCTGAAAGCGGTGAGTTTATTGTACTGACCGCCGGTATCGAGCTGCGGGAACCGAGGCCGGAGATCGTCATCAGCCGAAGGACTGATGTCCTCGCCGAGGGGGTCGATACGGGAGTGCCTCTCTGGGGTTGGTTCGAGGTTGTGGAGGCTGGGATATCGGGAGAGGTGCAGGCTATGATTCGTTTGCGGCTCACCGGGGTGGGAGAGCGGGTGCTGGAAGAAAAAGGTCTGACACCTTCCTTCCCGGCCGTAGTGGCCCAGAGAATAGAAAGAAAAACATATTATCTGGCTGCCGATCTGAGTAAGGTGCCGACCTGGCTCGGACCGGCCAAGGTGAAGTGGATGACCGGAATCCGGAGCCAGCTCTCCACCCTGCTGGAGAAGGCTGTGGCAGGGGAGCGTGCATTCTGGTGCTTCTACATCCCCTTTGTAAGAAACATTCTGAATGAGGCGGCATATTTTCCAGAAGGGTCCTCCCGTTAATAAAAAGCCCCGCTCGGCCCGAAGGTCGGCGGGGCGTAAATTTGCGCTGCTGGCCGGAATGCATCGGCGCTTGAATGCCAGCGTAATTGCAGAACGGTGTACTAAGGAATTATTACCAGCCTGACTTCCGACTTGAACAGTTTATGGCTCGTCCTGGTCCGCTCCCTTCCGTATCTGAAACTTTCCACGAAGTGAACTTCGAGCCGGACCTCCTTCCCATCGCTCTCAGCCCATCGCAGACGGAGCAGTTCCTCGTCGGTGAGCAGGTCCCACGGTTCCACCTGGATTAGATTGTCATCGCTCTGAAGCCATAGTGCTTCATCCTGACGGACCAGCATTCCACCTACGATTGCCCGGTTGATCTCCGACCGGAACCACTCTTCCCACTCCTCCGAGCGGTTCCACTGGAGGGCTGATACATCCAGTTCGCTGGCTGTTGTCTCCACCTTACGGCCGGTCGGTTCCAGCACCACGCTCTCCATGTATTCCCTGTTGATACGGAGGTCGTCGATCTCCTTAACCTGAAAGCTTGCGGTACTGACTGTGTCGGTTTCCTCGCGCACGAACCGCGGCGACACGCCCCAAAGCGTATCGTGGCGGTCAGGTACATTGATAATAATGAACTCGCCGGAAACTGCCTGGATGAAACCGAGTGCGGTTTCTTCCCGACCGAACTGGGTTCCAGGTAGGAAGATGTAGTAGGGATCGTTGGCGGCGTGTGTAAACATGTAGTAGCCAGCGGTTACCAGTACGATCACCGCAAGTGCCATGGCCACCAATGCTCCAATACCTCCTCCCCTCCGGCCGCCGACCGCTTCGGCCGCCATCCCCTCGACAGACCCTATCGGGGCTCCCTCGACGATGGTCATCGGCTTCGGGCGCTCCCACTTTGTCAGCTGGAGGTCCAGCATCGTTTTCAGCTCTTCCGGTGTGCTATCTATGCGTGTATAGAGGCTGCCTAATACCTCATCCACTCTGATAAGGAGATCTTCAAGAGGGTCTGCCGGCGGTGGAATCTCTTCGGGGGCCTCGACCTCTTCGGGGGCCTCGACCTCCTCGGTCGGCTCAGCCTCTATCTCGGCCACCACTTCCTCCGCGGTCTCCGGCTTCACCCTCTTTTTCGCCCGGGTTGGGCGTTCCCTCGACATAAGCTCTACCAGCGTCCGGTCGCCTAAGTCCTTCACTCTGAGTGCAGGATTGTCCCCCTTCACTAGCCATACGTAGAATCCGGCTCCCATGATTTCTTCTGAGATCTTGGCGCCTTCCAGCGCCTCCATGAGCTGCTCGGCGATGGTGCGATCCTGGTGTCGCCCTTCGACGTAAAATCCTTTAAAAGATGTCGATTGCCAGTATCTGGCCATGTCGTGTAGTCCTCCGTCAATGTCCGGCGCGAATACTAGTGAGGGGCTATTATATAGTCAACCGGCATTACCCGCATCATCTGACGTTTCGATCCTTAGAGATGTTTAATACTTGTTGCGCGCCATTCTACCGACATGTAGGCTGCATCGTAGAGTTGACAGACAGGTTCGCCAGCGACCCCCCACTGAACGGGGATCCCAGAGGGAAGCCGGTGAAAAACCGGCGCGGCCCCCGCCACTGTAACCGGGGACGAACGCCGCAGCGGTCCGATTTCTGCTCCTGAGGGCTGCAGATTAAGGGCCATCAGCCACTGGACAGGAAGGTCGGCCCGATCAATCGATCGGGGCCGGCTGCCTGCCTGGGAAGGCGCGGCGCCAGGACGATCCGGGAGCCAGGAGACCTGCTGGCCGGCCACACCACAAGATACCCGCGGGGGTGGGCGGGCGGTGGCGGACCGGCCTCCGACGGCACGACTCCCACCGACTCCGACTTCCGCGAGCGGTGGGTTTTTTCTGTTTACGGACGGAAACAAAGCCGAAGGAGGTCAAATGAAACCGGCTTCACTTCTTACGGCAGTAGGGCTCATCACGGGAGGTATGGGGTCCGTTGCCACGGTCGCGGCACAGGAGCCGCCCAGGTATATTCTGGACCCTGTCGTGGTCACCGCCACGCGTACCGAAACCGAGGCCAGCAGGATCGGATCGTCGGTGGAGGTGATCACCGGGCGCCAGCTGCGGGAAATGGGTTCGGCCACACTCCTCGAGGCGCTCGCGCTGGTCCCCGGGATAGCTGTGGCCCGTGCGGGCCCGGCAGGAGGTACAGGGTCGCTCTATCTCCGGGGGGCGAAAGGGGAGCATCTCCTGGTGCTGGTTGACGGTGTGACGGTCAACGATCCGATAAGCCCCGGCGGGTCATTCGACTGGAACACGATTTCCATGGATGCAATCGAAAGTATCGAGATAGTCAAGGGCCCGCAGAGCACGCTGTACGGCTCAGATGCTATCGCGGGAGTGGTCCATATCATCACCCGCCTCCCTTCTGACTCGCCTGGCGCTCATCTCGAGCTGGAAGGGGGGAGCTATCGTACCCTCAACGCAAATGCTGGTGTCTCCGGGGAGCTGCTGGGAACGGCCGTAAGGGCCGAGATCGCGAGACGGGGGTTGGGAGGGGTCTCCACCGCGTCTGAGAAATACGGTAACAGTGAACCGGATGCCTGGAGCATGTGGTCGGGGGCCCTGCGGCTCGCAAGGGCTGTCGGCGAGGGCCGTATTGACATCACGCTGCGGGGCAGCCGCTCCCGGTTCGATCTGGACGATTTCGGTGGTCCCTACGGTGACGATCCGAACGGGGTGGGATGGAAGGCGGACCTCACCGGAACCGCGACATTCAGATACAGACCGCTGCAGTGGTGGGAGCAGCGGCTGTTTTTGGGTATCAGCCGGACCCACCGATGGGGTATCGACGGCCCCGACCCCGACCATCCGGACGAACATGTAGACAGCGATTACGTGGGACTCAACCAGAGTATTGAATGGCACCACAGGGTTGAGGCAGGCACCCAGCAGCTTGCCGCCGGTGTCACACTCAAGCGCCAGAGCGGGCGGAGTCGGTATACGTCGGCCCGCGG
>Ga0114919_10000181_pt1 | contig 43220 bp, 40 predicted proteins | sample BlataG_FD_88682 | JGI IMG/M metagenome (GOLD analysis project Ga0114919, IMG submission 88682) | Deep subsurface microbial communities from Black Sea to uncover new lineages of life (NeLLi) - Black_00105 metaG | ecosystem: Environmental > Aquatic > Marine > Oceanic > Sediment | place: Atlantic... | reverse complement strand
GTTCGCGGCGGATTTCCCAGATCTTTTCTGGCCGATTCGGACGCAGACAGCCTGGCCTGGCGCGAAGGTTTTATCCGGACCTTTTTAGAACGCGATATACCGCAGTTGGGCATAACGATCCCCGCTGCCGCTATGCGGCGTTTTTGGACCATGCTGGCTCATTATCACGGCCAGATATGGAATGCATCGGAGATCGCCAGGTCCATGGGCGTTACCGGCAAGACCGTTCGTTCTTACCTCGATATTTTGACAGGAACCTACATGGTGAGGCAACTTCAGCCATGGCATGAGAACATTCGAAAACGCCAGGTCAAAGCCCCTAAAATTTACCTTCGTGATTCCGGACTGTTACACAGTTTGTTGGATTTGAATGATTATCGACAGCTTATGGGGCATCCGCGCCTGGGAGCCTCGTGGGAAGGTTTTGCGGTAGAACAGATTTTTAACAGCTTCAGGCCAAAGGGCGCATATTTCTGGGCGACACATAGCGGCGCCGAAATCGATCTCTTTTTTCTTCACCGGGGCCAACGGTACGGGTTTGAAATAAAATTCAACGAAGCGCCGAGTGTCCGCAAATCAATGCGGGTTGCCCTGAATGATCTGAAACTCGACCACTTATGGGTTATCTATCCGGGCCGGCACCGGTATCCTGTTGATGACAAAATAACAGTTATGCCGCTTGGAAGCATCCATGAAGTAGCCTGAATCGGATGGAAATATCGGAAGAAAGGCTCGTTGAGAATCAGTTGCTGATGACAATAGGCCGGCCGACAATGTCACAAGCCGGAAGAGTGCATTTATATTGCTGATAGCGGACTACCCATTGCCCTTCGTCAAGAAAAATAATGTGCCGAGAATCACATCAATTGTCGCCAATCCGACCCAACTCTGCCGTGACTCTGCCCTCGACTCTGCTTGGTGCTTACTTGGTGCTTACTTGGTCCCGGCTTGTCCGCCTCTACTCCATAAATATCGGTTGAGACAATTCGTTTTTAAGGTGGAATTCGGGCTGCTTGTTAAATCACAGGGTCAATTAGTATTTTGATCGATCATCCCGAAGAATGGTCTGCAAATCTTTGGCAACATACTGCCAAGCGATTTTTTCACGGGTGTTGTAAAGCAATTCCCTGTGACAATTTCGAAGCCGATCACCAGAGCCGCATGGGCATATTTCATGGCCTTTTGGACGATTTTTTCTTGCTAAAAGCTTCATGAATTCAACAACCGATTGGCACTTATTCATTCCAAGCAGTTCCGCGTAATACTCTATAATTCCCTCTGCGAAATGAGACCGATGACCCCAGGAAGGGGGTCTTTGGTGTGCATCGTAATAGACCTGCCAGACCAGGAAAGGCGCCACAAAGTTTTCCAAAAAGTTTACAATATCCGGTTTCAAGAACCATCGCATCATTATATCGGCATAAACGCCAAGGCACGCTGAGCCGTCCTTCATAATGTGGCGGTCAATATTGCCGACAGGTAATTTCGAATCATTGCAGAACATAACAGGAGGCTGTTTAGGATACTTTATGGGCATGAGAATAGAGATTCCGTATTCAATCTGTTGAGCAGAATCCGGAATAGAGATTCCGTAAGTTCCATGAACAACAACGGATTCCCGCTTTAAAACGCTCTCGGTATTCAGCCTAAATTCCGGGCCTGCAATGACCATTCCCAAAAGAGGGGCGGCTGAAGCCAATGCCGCCCTTTCCTCACGAAACAGCTTACGATTCGATTTATACCATGGTGTCATCAGCGACAACTCCATGGTTTTGAGGGATTTTTGGCCGCATAGACGGTAGCGAGTGTTGCCGTTATCGCCTTTTTCTTGTTGGCATCGTCTTCCTTTTCGACAGCGGGAAAACGGTCTCCGAATTGTTTCCGCCAGAGATTTGATGCTTCGTGGCGGTCGTCAATATTGATAGCCTCGGTCGCAGCATCGGCTGCATCCGCAATTGCTTTTTGAAATCGTTTTTTCTGTTGATCGGTCAGCCGTGACGTGAGTTCTTCTGAGGCATCCACCGGGTTATAAACATAGAAGATGATACGCGCGGCATCGGCTATCGCCCGGAGGGTGTTTGCAAGGGCAATGTCATCCTTTTCATTGGCCCTAAAATGGTTGGCTGCCAATACGGTCAGGATCAATCCATTGGGCATTTTACCCTGCCGACTGGATTGAAAATCCGCCAATGCTTTCAGATAACGGACAATACGGCGTAGCTGCTCACCATGGACTTTGACACGGCCTTTGAACCAATCCGTCAGCGCCAGCGGGTCGCTCCGGTGCCATCCTTTTTCCCCCTTTTCCGCCAGCAAATAGTCTCCAATGAGTTCACCATATGCCGGCAGGTCCACGTGATACTGTCCGGCGTAGCGCACTCTCACACATGTACGTTTGTCTATGGGTTTTTGGTCGGTGTGTCCGTCGGTTGCTTGAACCAACCAGCGGTGAACGGTTTCAGGTGTTGGCCAATCACTCTTGTCGCTGGTATCCAAATGCTGCAAATATACACCGTCATCGATATCGAATTCGCCGTTCAGTGGATTGACCATCGTGCCCATCGAATAAGACCCCTGGCCGTGAAACTTGGGTATGTTCAATTTGAGCACATCACTGAAATACTTGCGAATTTTTTCGCGAAGGGCATTGCGTGCAGTTCTCAGCGATACTTTTTTACCGGACGTTAATGCAATACGATCGTGGAATGTTTTAAATTCATTTTGAAGATCAGCCATTTTTCTTATCTCCTTTTATTTTTTCGATTTTCTTAACTGGCGAAAGCCCGATTTTGGTATGTTCAGGACAAGTCCACGCGAGGACAAGCAGTGACAACGCGACTACGCACAGCCAAATGCACAATGTGGAAAAATGATCGTTCCATTTGCTGTTTGTTCGCTTGTATGCCGCCGAAAGTAGAGATTCTTTTTTTAGATAAATGCCGGTTTCATACATGCCAAGAGCCTGCTCGCTTTTGATCATTGCCATGCGATTACTTTGAAATCCTTTTCGCAGGCCCAGGATAAAAATCCCGGCACCGATCCAGAGCGTCGCGATCAGCAATGTCAGTGCAAGCCGCTGGGAAAATGCCAACGTTTTCTGGCTGATCAACAGCCATGCAAGACCGACGGCCATCCCCGAAAGCCAGATTGTAATACGGGTGCTTCGCTCTCGCATTTTATGGGCAGCCGCGTAACGCTCCTGCAGTTCGATCAGCAGAATTTGAATTTTATGGTCATCTTTCAATTGTACGGTGGTCATTGAAAACCTCATTGTTTTTTTTGTAAGGAGCAATTTATTTATGTTATATAGCAAGCTGGATGCCAACGATTGGGAAATAGTACAAAATCATGCTTCAAGCAGACATGCTGTTTATTAAGTCTAAACATATCAAAATGTTGAACTTAGACATTAATATAAGGTAATTTTGGGAGAACAACTCAAGATCAAGAGACTTGCGAGAAATAATAAAATAATTTGTTGAATAATAAAATATATTGTACTTTAATTCAGATATGGGAAGGAAAATCTGGAAAGTACAAAACGCCCAGGCCAGCTATCACGAATTGGTTATTGGAAATTTATATTTTTAATTTGCTATCATAAAAAATAGTTTTGGGTTTTATATGTTGCGATTTTAACGTAAAGCACATAAATAGCTTGCGTCTATACACATTAGAACTTTTTCATGTAATTTCTTGAAATATCGGCAATAAGCTGAATTCCGCTTTATTCCAAAAAGGAACTATAGGTTGGGTAAAAAACAAAAAAAATATTACGCTGTAATTAGAGGATTTAAACCAGGAATTTATGATACGTGGTATGGTGACGACGGCGCAGAAATCCAGGTTAAAGGATTTTCTAATCCGATTTATAAGGGGTTTAAATCTTTTGGGGAGGCCCAAAAGTGGATGAATTCTTTTGAGGGCAATGGTGAAGCCATATATAAGCAAATGGCCCCAAAATATCTATCACAAGTCATATATTCTGAAATCGAGAATGCAGGAGATAATGTTATTATTTATACTGATGGAGGTTCATTAGGTAACCCGGGGCCAGGCGGCTTTGGTGCAGTTATAATCAAAGGGAAAAAAATATCGGAAAAATCTGGCGGATATAGACTGACAACAAACAATCGAATGGAATTAATGGCTTGTATTGTAGCCTTGGAAAATATAAAACCAAAGAGTTCTGTTATTTTATATAGTGATTCGAGATATGTTGTGGATGCAATAGCAAAGGGCTGGGCAAAAAGGTGGCAAGCAAACAGTTGGATGCGAAATAAAACGGAGCCCGCCAAAAATTCCGACTTATGGCAACGGCTCTTGGATTTATGTGATCAGTCTTCAGTTGATTTTAAATGGATCAAAGGACATGCTAACATTCCGGGTAATGAACGATGTGACCAATTAGCCAAACAGGCAGCAATGAGCGGTGATTTGCCAGCAGATAAGATCTTTGAAAAAGAATATAGAAAAAAGGCTAAGTTGTAAATGATCGAAAATTTAAAGAAATTTTTTCCTTCTAATTAAAAACTTTTGTGATTTTGAAAGAACGCTGTTTTCCAAAAAATGTTGTTGGCTATGATAAAAGTCTATAGAAATTTCTTTAATTTTTTTTGAAATTGATTCCGTGCTTTTCAAGCTCTCTTCGCTAATTTTTTCCCCATTGAAAAAGGCCTCAAAAAAACGGTCTGGTGTATTTCCATGGGAAAGCAGAAGATCAAAAAGGATTTTACCGTTCACACCAATCTGTTTAAGGTCCTTTTCTAAAGCTTCTCTCTGATCCATTGGGTTTAGATAACTGGTTGAAAATATAATATATGGATATGGATCTATACTTGTTTTTATTATTTTGTAGTAAGAATTCATTATAAAATAATTTGAGAATATGTTTCTTCAATTAGCGTTAATGCTTCATGAATTATTGCCTCAGCATCCCTTTTATTCCAGATTATAGGAGTCATCTGTATATGTTTATCGACATGAAAATATGGATGTCTTTTCGATTTCCAGAAATTATATGACTTCTCTAATGCGCTGCATGTTGCATCACAATCGATATCCGATTTGGCAAAATCCTGTAACCAAGAGTAGTCATTAACATCCTCTTTGAAGAGGCTACCGAGTTTATTGGCATTTTTTACCCCATCATCATTGCCTTTAAACTTAAGGAGCTGTCGAATATATCCTTCCAACCCCCTTAGTGCTGGAAAAGCAAATGAAGAATAATCCTCCATTTGGATATCCAGTTTGGTCAGGGATAATGAGGGTGTTAGAATCCTAATAAGTCTATCATTAAGAAAAGAAAACGCTGTAGGCAAATAAGATTCTAACTCATGCCTGATTTCTTCAACATCTAAATCAACTTTATAGGTGTCAGCCTCTGTTTTTACAACCTGTTCAAAAGAAAGTATCTCATAAAAGAATAATTTGATTTCTATGTATAAATTTAATGGCTTACCTTGAACAAGGACGGTTTTATTGTTGTAATAAGTTATTACTATTTCATCCTTCAATGGGCCTTTAACTCTTAAAAGTCTACGGGTGTCTGATCTGTTATCCTCAGTAACATTTCCACCAAGCTCTTTAGTTAGAAATTCTAACAAAAGTGAAAAATCCTCATCTGAAACGTCTTTAAAAACTAGGCTAAAACTTTTTCGTTCAGTTATTAAACACTTGTCTTTAATATATTCAGCGAGTTCTTTCGACAATTCTCTATTCTTTCCGGCTGTCGGATCTATTGAAGTTGTACCATCGTTTTTAAAATACATTATCAACCGTACTTCGCGGCCATCCTTTGTAATACAATAATGGGCACCAGCACCTTTCTTTAATGGTTCAGGTTTGTTGTCAAGACCCGCCCACTCATGAATAGTCTCGTCAATCTTGTTACGATCAATATTTAGATTTTTAAAAGTCATGATTCATCCAACCATTTAAAATTAAGAGTTATTTTGAAACAACTCATACAATAAAGCATTAAAACAAGTCAATAAAACTTGTGGATCGAATTTCTATCTATATTAAATTGTTATGTAATTTTAAATAGTGCTATTTTATCATAAAAAGAAAAATAAGCTTATTAACCATCATGCTTTACGATTTATTTCTTTGACATGCGTCGCTGCTTTGGACTTTATTTTTTTCTTTTTGTCAAAACTATCTTCAATAAAAAAAGATACTTTTAAGCCTCTCTCAAGCCTATTTTTGTTCCCTTTAAATGAGTTTGTCTTGAAATAGTAATCCTTCCCGTTTTCACTTGAGATGAATCCAGCTTTTCCGTCTTTAAGGATTGTCTTAACAGTGCCAACCATACTTGGTAGGCTGGAATACTTTTCTTTCTCCCATAACACCTTCAATTTTTTAAGTAATTCTGATCGTTTTTTCGATATTGAAATGTCAATTTTATATTCAGTGAGCATTTTTTCCAGTTTTTCAGGAATTTTCCATTCTTGTTCAACTCGGAGCTTTGCAGCAAAGATAAGATGCTCTTTTGCATCATCGATCCTCCTTTGTGCAACCAAAATTTGTGCCATAAGTAAGAACAGCTCCCACTTATTCTCATTTTTCCCAAAATTTAGCGCCGCATCTATCGCATAGTTTAATGCCTTTTCATTATTGCCTAAATCATAATATATGTTTGCTATTTCATGCTGTATGAACCATTCTTTTTTCCTTTGTAGAATTTTTTCAAGATCTTCAGCAGCTTTTTGTTTATCACCCAAATGAGCTTTTGAAAGGGCTATTCGCCTTTGAAACCAAACATCATTATTATAGTGAAAGTTTGAAAGAGTCGCTAACGCTTCTTTGCTTATTTCGGTGCATTCCTCATAACGGCCGAGCTTTTCTAAAGATTTTGTTTTAATGGCAAACCATTTTTCTTCTTCAGATTGAACTTCCCTCTGTTTTCCATCAGCTCCTATAAATCGATAGGGTTCATCTGAAAGGCTTTTCTGATCTAATCTATCAAGCCAGCCAATAACAGCTTCTGCTGGGTAAGTTTGCTTGGTTTGAATAAGGTAATCAATAACTCGAAAGATTGTTTTAGCTTGCGGTGAATATTGGTCTTGGGAAGTTAGGTCTTGGATAGCATTTGCTGCTTTAAAGAATTTTTTTTCATCCTTTTTAATATGTTCATTATCTTTTTTAATTTCAATATCATAAATACACCAAGCATAAAGCTTTTTTCCAGCTTCGAAATCCGGGTTATTCTGATAAATGGTCCGGCATATTTCGAGCGCCTCTTCGGAATTCCCGAGTTTGCGGAGGCAAGTAGCATAGCCCCAACCTTCCCATTCTTTGCAGCTATCTCTATGATTGGTCCATAAATCATTATATAGCTTAAGGGCTTCGGAATATCGACATTGTTTCCGGAGCTCTGAAGCTTCCCTTTTAATTTTTTGAATTTCACTCATGGCCTGGTGAATTCAGCAATTAAACGTTCAAAAGATTATAAGTATTATGAAGAGCTTGGGTATTTATATGTTTAACTGTTGTATTTCATTATTGTTAAATTGAAATGCGTGGAAGCATTGCAGAAGCATAGCTTTTTAACAGAATATCAACTTCCTTGAAACTCTTATAGCCGATAGTTAAATCTCTATTTTTTCGTGTGTTTCTATCTAAAAAATCCAGGCCACGGCCAAAATCGATCGCGACTTGATCAGTGATAATAAATCTGTCGTGAGGAAGAATCTGAATAGTGTCTGAAAGCTGATAAAATTGAATTTCCATTGGCATATTTTTGAGTCTGCCTGTTTTAAAACTTAAAAGCTGTGTTTTTATATGATGGTCTGTATGCCCATCTGGTTTAGCACAATGGAATATAAATTTGCAGTTTTCTGGATCTACGATATTTTGTTCAAGCCAACGCAGAAATATTTTTATCGTATATTCAAAATTGTCACCAAATCTTGAGCCAAACAGCTTGTCACATATCTCTATTCGGGTTGGATACCGCAACATTTTCCCAAAACACCAGTTTAAGAAATCATTTTGATCAAGTTCCCCATTTGTAAATGTCCGGCCATTTATTGCTAAATTGGATCTGACATTTTCAAAATTGGTGGTCTGAAAGGTTGCCAAAGTCGCCTTTTCAATTCCATTTGGAATTTCAGTATCGTTATTAGTTTCTGAGAAAAGGAGAAGGTCCAAAAAACATTTAGCTGCCTGTTCAACAACGCAGGATATATCATCCTTTTTCCCTGAATAGTTCGGGATAAGACAATAGATGAAACGATTATGTTTTGATAAAGTTTTCAGTAACTTTTGGATGATTTTTCTATCAAAAGTATCTGGGAGGTTATTAACCTGCTCCTTGATAGCGTCTTGAAGCCGGTAATCTTCAAATTCGGCAATAAAACAATTCTGAGTAAATCCTCTAAGAATAGCTATCAATGCCTGCATGGCAAAATCATTTTCAATATTCTTTACCGACAGGACGTCAGGGTCCAGGTAAGTATAAAATATCATCCTTTAAAAAAGCTCCTCGAAATCTTCTTCAAAAAATCCACCAGGGCATTGATCAATAAGCCTTCCGCGTTCATCAACGCGAAGCTCTTGAACTGTTGAACCTTTTGGAGTTCCATTAACATAAAGGAGCACTATGTCATTCGGATAAATTTTTGGCATGCCGTTATTCTGGCGCCTAGTTGTTTGTCGAATGCGTTTTAATAAGCGAAGAATTAAATGTTCACTGTGAGTTTCTATAATAAATTTATTTTTACTCCTACCAAGTGCCGATTCGATAAAAACATCACCTAGTTCCGCCTGAAGTGCCGGATGCAGGTGAATTTCCGGTTGCTCAATAGCTATGATCTTTTCGTGTGAAGCATAAGCAGACACTAACACAGGCAATACCTGGCTTACACCGATGCCAACATCCCGGTGGGAGACCTGTGTGTCTGTTCTTCGGTCAAGAAGAACAAGCTCCTGGATACCGGAAAGGTTTGATTCTAATTCCTTGATTTTTGAAAGTGCATTGTATACTTCCCCGAAGAGGTCTCCCTGAACACCTTCCTCTACGCCAAATGCTGTCCAATCGTTTTCAATAAAGGCCTTTTCAATTTTTTCGATTAGTTTCTCATACTCTGCATCAAGATCATCGATGGTCAAAAGGTTTTTGGTAGAAAGCTCGTAAGGCGTACTTAGCTTTTCCTCGTCGCCCAGCCAAGAATTAACCCTTCCTCGAATTTCCTGATTCCGACGGACCACATCCCAGGCATACCCACCCCCGGCGTACCAGTTGATGTCTTCGTGCTCGGCAAAAGCAAAATGCCGGGCCGGATATGAGCGTAGGGGACCGAGATACTGAAGGCGGTTGATTTCGGATTGAAATTGCGAATTCAGTCCTCGGATCAATTCATCTAAGGTGCGCGGGAGGAAAAAACGGAGTGCCCTGGCAAGGTCTTCGTGGCGATAGCCTTTACTGATCGGGAAAAGGCTCAGTTGCCGAGCTTCACCCTCATCCTCCCTGCTATGATCTTTTAGTCCCTTTGGGAAAAGCGCTCCCATGGGGGCGCGTAAGTTGGCAATTATTTCGGCGATGGGCTCTTTCAGTCCGGTAAGATCTTCTTCAGTTATTTTACCGGTAGTGGTAAAGCCTTCCAGCAGGGCTTTGATGATCCTTTGCAGAACAGGATGCTTGTACGTCAGAAGATCAAGGGCAAGGTGACCTGCCGGCCTGCGGCTCATCCGCAAAAGCGTCTTGCCGTCACTTTCAAGCTCGTAGGAAAAGACCTTAGGCGACGTTCCAAGCAACGGCTGGTCCATATCGTCAAGAGGCATGCCAATGGTTACACCGGCAGTGATTTCACTTCCCGGATCGAGAAGCTCCTTTAGACGCCCCTGGAATTTTGCAGTGTTAAGGGTCAGTCGCCAATCCATGCGGCGATTGGCTTGACGCCTATGGATATACTGCCGGAAACCACCCAGATCAACGGAACTGCCGCCCAGATCTGTTCGGAACAGGTCGAGCTCGCCGGTGCGAAGCGCCTCATGAGCTAAAGCAAGACTGTGGATAATGCTCGATTTGCCGGCGCTGTTTGCTCCGAAAATAAGCGTTATCGGCTTAACCGGTATTTTTTGCGTTTCCGCAAACGCCTTGAAATTGCCCAGATGAAGAGAGTTGATCATTTCTTATCTCCTAAGATGCCAATGCCTTTGCCTGAAGTTCCATTTCCTGCAGCAGTTCCTTCATGTGTGCCTTTCGCCAGGATGCGGTGAGGTCGCCAGCGAATGCGAAATGAAGTATAGATTCAAAAAGGTTATTTATTTTATGTCGCATTAATAGATTTTGTTGAGTGAGATTCGTTGTTCTTTCTGCTACTTTTGCGAATTTTTTTTGAAGATTTTTTTCGGGTCTTATCATAGGAAGAGCTGCATATTCCTGCCCATTAATGTTTGGCTGAGCAGCCGCTCTTTTTTTCGAAGCAATCCATGATTGATAATATGATGTATGTGTAAAAGCAAATGCAACCCAAGGCTCTAATTGTTCTAAATCAAGCTTGAATCTAATTAAATATCCAGCGAAGACACATAACCCGTCTTGCGGTCGGTACATATAAGTTTTTCCCACTGTTGCACCGCTACGTGCAAATAATAAATCACCATCAGCAAGTTTGTATGGTTCCCAATTGTCCATATCGATTGTTTTTACATTTTCATTTCTCAAACGACCATTATTAGCAATGTCTGTAATTCTCACATATCGGGGAAATTTTTCTAAGTAATCAATAGCTTTTGCATTCGCACCATACTGTGGCCGACATACGGAAAGCTCTCCTAAAGGCTTTACTTCCCACTCCATCGGATTCGTGGCGGGGTCGCCGAACATTTTGTAGAAAAGCGTAGGAAGAATGCGGGCGGCTTTGGTGTCGGCATATAGGCGCAGCTTTCGCAACCGGTCTGCCTGGTCAAGGATTTCCACAATTTGCCTTTGTTCAGATAACGGAGGAAGTGGAATTTTATATTCCCAAAATTTTGACATAATAACTCTGGGCATTTTTGTGCCAGCAGTAATTGATGATGCATATCTCACAAATGGTTTTGATCGTAAAAAGTAAGTTAGAAATTTCCTATCAAGTGCGATAGGATTTGGTCTAAGTGGAATTAATTCTGTAGTTGCTATTCCTTCTTCCTCCGGGCAAACCACTTTATTAAGATAAGGTCTTAGTTTTGAATAAAGTACGTTTCTCTCATCAAAGATGTATGTTGAAGTGCCCGCTTCTGCTGCTGGTCGAATCTGTTTGTCAATAATGGTACCTGTATCGCTTTCGATTTGATCCAGGGTAAGATGCCATACCTTATTATAGGGCTCGAATTGGAGATTTGGTGTCATACTAGGTGCCACTTTTTTTAATGGAATATGTTTCCACTTCATCCCGCCGCCTCCACATCTTTCAGCAATTTCTCAAACCCCACTGTGATTTCTTTCTCAATTGCTATCACCTCACGAATAAGATCAGCCGGGTCCTCATCCGGCACTTCTTCCCCAATTTGTGGCTTGTAGCGGCTGGCGGTGAGGTTGAAATCACCAGCCTCAATCGTGTCATAGGATACCCACCAACATTTGGGTTCCTCACTCCCCGGATCAAGAATGGGACCCGCCTCTACTCCAGGGGGTGACTGGAAATTGGATTTCTTATAGTCCGCCCACGAGGCAAGAAGTCTTGGGATATCATTTTTCTCAGGCGTCTCTGGCCGAACGCCGCCCTGGATCTTGTCAGGGTCAAAACCGTCGTTTTTTACGTCATAGAACAATATCTTTTCCGTGGCAGCCATGCCTTTTTTAGGAGCGGAAACAGGTTTTCGGAAAACCAGCACCGAGGTTTTAACGCCCGCATAAGGTCTGAATACCCCGGCAGGGAGCGACACCACGGCAAGTATCTCAAAATCCTGCACAAGTTTTTGCCGCAAGGACTTGTGGGCGTTAGAAGATCCAAACAGCGCCCCTTCAGGCACAACTACTGCGCAGCGGCCGCCGGGCGCAAGCGTTTCCATCATTAGGGCCAGAAAAAGAAGCTCACTTTTCTTTGAGTTTGTGGACAAATCCTGACGGATGGACTCTTTGGGTAACACACCGGCAAAGGGTGGATTGGAAAGAATCACCTTGTAGCGCCGGTTGAGATCATCCTCGGACTGTCCTCCGATTTCAGAGAGCACATTGGCGCGCTTTAGCCTGGCCTTACCGATACCGTGCAGAACTAGGTTCATCATGGAGATGCGCATCATCTGGCGGGATACATCCGTCCCATAAATGGAGGCCTCTAAAACGCCCCAATCCGGAATTTTTTCCCCGGCGCCTTTTCTGTAGGTTTGCAGATTGGGGATTGCTTTTTTTGCCTCTTCCAGGCTCTGGCCGCGCTTTTCCAGCCAGTCCTCACCATAAATTGGGATTTCCTGGGGTGTTTCACTGTATTTGGCCAAAAGATGGTCAACAGTGTCGATTAGAAAGCCGGCGGTCCCGCAGGCCGGATCATTAATGGTGTCGCCGATATCAGGGTCCACCATGGCGACCATAAAGGCGCGGATCTGCCTGGGCGTACGAAACTGGCCGTTTAAGGCGGACTGGCCGAGATGGGTCAGCAAGTATTCGAAAATTTCCCCTTTGACATCCGGCCCCAGTTTTCGAAAATCGATGGTGTCCAATTCATCCACTACCTCTTTCAAAACATTGGGGTCCATGATTTCCAGCACCGCATCCCGGAAATATTCAGCCACCTGAGGCTCGTCCTTTACAAGAGATGCCATGTAAGGAAAAACCTCGTCGCGAATGAAATCCCTTAATTTGTTTCCGCTGAAAAATCGCCACTTCATCCACCGGAAACGTTCCGCCTGGTCAGGAAAAAGTCGCTTGCCGTTGCCGGCATCGAGACGGTCCCGCAGTTCGCGGCTGCTCTCCTCTTCATCAAGGAGTTTGAGGTAGATAAGATACGATATCTGTTCAATATAAGTTACCGGGTTGGTAACCCCGCCCGCCCAGAGAATATCGGTTATCCGCCTGAGTTTGCGACGTATTTCCTGATCCATAATACAGTGTCCCTTCCATTGGTTCGGTTATAACGTCTTTCTGAAAATGTTCTGGTTGATATCTTCAATAATTTCCATGAGCCCCTGCTCTCCGAAAAGCTCCAGGCCTATCCCTGCCGCGTTGAGAATAGATAGCGGCGGACTGAAAAGATCATCAAGCATGACTTTTCCGGTGACGATTCCACGATTTTTCAGCAAAGAAAGATATTCCGCTTGTTCGGGGGCAAGTGAACGCGAAACCAGCCAGGCCCGGAAAATTTCTTCCAGTTGTTCGTCCCGGCTTTTAATCTTGAGCCGCCCCAAGGCTTCCTTGACGAAGTCTATCAAATTGCCGACCGGATTTTTATAGGCACGGCGCAGGTTCTCTTCGTTAAAATACATTTTCGGTGAATTCAGCTTCGTAGCCAGTGCCTGCTCTTCTTCATCGGTCAGGAGTTCGTCATTTTTGACCTTCTCGATAACAGGATCATCCTTAACAAGCTTTCGAACGGTTTTTTTCCAGTTGGTGACATAGTCTTTTTTGTCGATTAGTTCGCCGTCAGGACCGACTTCAACATAGCTCACGGCTTCCAGCCATTCGTCATCCACTCCCAGTTCAATCAGTTCGGATACAGGGTCCGGTTTGCTACCTGCACCGCCTGGTGCATAGCCGCCCTCTTCGGTCCATTCGAAAACAGCCGTGTCGCTATCGTTGAAGTGTTTATGATTCTGAAAAAAATCGTAAATCACAAACTTTTTTTTCTTTATGTGAGGCGCTATGCGCGTACCGCGTCCTCGCATTTGCTGATATAGAATTGGGCTGAACACCCTGCGGCACATGACAAGGTGCAGGACTTCCCGACAGTCAAAGCCAGTATCCAACATGCCGACGCTGACAGCCACCATGGGATAGGTTTCTTTTTTAAACTGCCTGATCAAAGCATCCGGGTCGGCTGCGTCCGAGGTGATGACTTCGGCATAACGTCCTTTGAGGTCCGGATGCAGTTCATTCAGGTACTCTGCAAGGCGGGCGGCATGATGCTTGGTGATGGCAAATATAATGGCTTTACCCGGAGCGGAATCCTGACCAGGAGCCAGTTCCTTGTAGTTTTCCCAGGCCAGGCGGTCGAATTCTTCCATCATGAGGCGGTTGGTTTTCTCGTTTGTCCATTGCCGTTCAAATTTGGCGGGGTCATAATGCTCCTCGTCGATGTCGGCACCCTCGGCGATTACCTCCGTAACTCCGGTGGCAAATTTATACGGTACCAGATAGCCGGCAGTAATGGCATCCTGTATCCGATAAGCGAAATCCGGCTGACCGGTTTTGCAATGATAAAACTCATAGGTATTGCGGTCTATATATCGGGCCGGTGTAGCGGTTAGCCCCATGTGCAGCGCATCAAATCGCGTCAGCGAAGCCTGCCAGGCACCATAAATGGAACGATGGCTTTCATCCATAATCACAACATCAAAATAACCGCTGGTGTAATCCTGGTAACGGCTGATCATGGTTTGGAGCAAACACACGGTTATTTGCTTTTCCTGCCGGACGATGCCGGGTCTCAGCCAGTAGCTGCCGTGCTGGCCGCCGAGCAAATCTTGAATGGTTTCGAGCGCCTGCTTGGCAAGCTGTTCGCGATCGACAAGGAACAAAACCCGTTCCGCCCAGCCCGCCTCAATAAGACGCTTGATATAAAGAACGGTTAGGTCTGTTTTTCCCGTACCCGTGGGCAATTCAATTAAAAAGCGACGCTTTCCCAATTCAAAAGCCTGATCCATCGCACGCATGGTCTCTTGTTGATAGGGCCGGAGCCGTCGTGTTTCGCCTTGGCGGATGTAATACTCCGGGATATCAATCGTTGCCAGTGGTTTCCGATTTTGCCGGGACTCGACCAGGCGTTCAAGGTCTCTTCTTGAAAAAAACGAAGCAACAATACGAGCGTCGTCGTTCTGATAATCCCAAAAATAAATCAATTCGCCATTTGTTAGAAAAATGAAAGGAGCACCCAGTGCCTTGGCATACGGCAGCGCCTGCTGCTTAGCCACATAAGGGTTAATCGCATTCTTTTTGGCCTCGATAACGGCAAGCGCCCGTCCGTTTTGATTGCGAAGCACATAATCGGCACGGCCTGTAACCGACTTACCTTCTGTATCATCATGGCCTGATTCGAATCCAGATACAGTTTCCGAGATTTGATTTTTCCCTGCGGCCATTTTTTTTGCGCTTTGAATATGAACTTCCGTCAGCACTTGAGATTTGTCGGAAGGATCCCAGAGGGCTTCTCTTAACAAATCGTCAACCAAGATTCTGGCGTCAGCTTCCGTTGCGTGTGTACTCATGGTTTCACCTTTGCTCAGCCGTATCCTTAGCAATTCTTATACCATATTTATTCAAGGCCATATTTTTTTAACCAGTTAGAAAATGTTTGGTAATTTGGAAGGCCGACCAGTTTGGTAGCCTATGTCTTGTTGCCGCCTGCCTCATCCAGAGCACGTTTTAAATAATGCTGTGCTAATTTTTCCATAAGTTCCAGCAGGTTGATACCGTCGTTGATGGGCTTCCCAAGAAGACCGTCGTCCTCTGTTTTCAGAACCGGTAGCATTGCTTCGCGAATATCCTCAACATCAATTGTGTTTTCAAACGACCATAGGGCCGCCCGGCGCAATGTGTTCTGCAGCTCCCGGACGTTGCCTGGCCAACTGTGCTGAAGCATAAGATTTTTTGCAGAAGCAGAAACTTTTTTGTATTTATACCCTGGCTCATCAACGCTTTCCTGATTGATTTGATCCAAGAGTCGATCAATCAGCAAGCTGATATCACCCGGTCTTTCTCTTAGCGGCGGCAGTTTTAAAACAGCAACGGCAATACGATAAAACAGGTCGGACCTAAAGTGATTTGCTGCAACCTCATCGATTAAATTTCGGTTTGTTGCAGCAATTATTCTCACATCAAATTTGATGGGTTGCGTAGCACCAAGTTTCGTAATTTCTTTTTCCTGGAGAGCCCGCAATATTTTTGATTGCGCCGGTACAGGCAATTCACCAATTTCATCGAGAAACAAAGTTCCGGTGTTTGCTGCCTCAAAATAGCCCTTTTTTTGCTTATCAGCTCCGGTAAAAGCTCCTTTTTCATGACCAAACAATTCAGATTCTATTAACTCAGATGGGATGGCTCCGCAATTAACCGCAAGAAAAGGCTTGCCTTTACGGGGGCTTGCTTCATGAATAGCTCTGGCAAGCAGCTCTTTTCCTGTACCGGTTTCGCCTTCAATCAATATGGGAACAGATCTTGGAGCAATATGTCGAGCCTTTGTAATGACTCGGTTCATTATACGACTGCGAGAGATAATGTTTTCAAACTCCGGTGCTTCCGGGGGAAGTCCGGCTGCTAGTTTCTCAAGACGCTTGTCCGGGCCACGGAGAAGATCCGGGATGAATTCGGCGGAAATGTCAAAGGGGACCGAAGCGGTTCGAACACCATGCTCGCGTGAGGACTCAATCAGCTCGGCCGGAAACCTTGTTTTGGATAGAATGATCCAAACCGCCGCCATAGCCGGTGTGCCGGGACTGAGATGAAAGGTAAGGGATACAGAAGAACCATATTCATTGATTTTATCCGAAACCAGGCGGGATGCTGTTTGATAGATTTCACCGAAATTTGTGGGGCTGGAAAGAGTTTTATAATGAACGGTAATTTTGGCAGGTGTTTTCTCCTGCAACCATTTAATATAGGGGTCAGTGGGACCTTTTCCATAATTGCTGATCAAAGCGATTTCATCATACGTTCGTTCTATTGCCGCCTGTGCAATCGGGCCGAGCCCTACCTTTTCATTTTCTGAAGAGGCTTTTAAATCTGTCGCTCCTAACCAGCAAATTAGTATTTGAGCCATAATAATAGTTAATACAAAAAATTTTCTGTATTTGCAAATTTTTTTATGCTTCTTTTCACATCATAAAAAATGGATCTACGTCCAGCACCACATTGACATCGCGGATGCTGATGTTTGCTTTTTTCTCAAACCACATCTGGTGAAGAAACCGGTGAAGCTGTTTTATGCTCGGGCATTTTAAAAGGATCTGCCACCGGTATTGTTTTGCGATTTTAGGAAGTGAGGCTTCAATGGGTCCCAGTATTTCCACGGACTTTAAAAAAGAATGATTGTTTTTTTTCAACGTCTGACAAAGATCCCCGATAGCCTGGGCATGCTGCCGGGTTTTTTCCGGGTCTTTCCCTGATATTCTGAGCTGGACCATCCTTGAAAATGGGGGATAATTCAGGCTCTTCCGGAAACTTATCTCCTGGTTGTAAAAAGTTTGAAAGTCCTGCTTTGTTGCAGATAAGATAGTGAAATGATTTGGGTTATAAGTTTGAAGGATCACCCGGCCGGGAGCAGTTCCCCGCCCGGCTCTTCCGGCAACCTGGGCTAACAGCTGAAAGGTTCGCTCCCCGGCTCTAAAATCCGGAAAGTTGAGCGAAAGATCCGCGCAAATAATGCCCACCAGAGTAATATTGGGAAAGTCATGGCCTTTTGCGACCATCTGAGTTCCCACAAGAATATCTGTGGTCTGGTTTCTAAGACTTTTCAGAATTTTTAGAATTGAACCTTTTCGCCGGGTGGTATCTCGATCCATTCTGGCGGTTCTGGCATCGGGAAAAAAAGATTTTACGGCGGCTTCCACCTTTTCGGTTCCCATACCCAACAGCAGGATTTTGCTGGACCCGCAAGACGTGCAGTGTGATGTGGACGCCCGTGAATAACCGCAGTAATGACATTTGTATGCATTGACCTTCTGATGCAGAGTAAGTGAAATATCACAATTTTTGCATCTTATGGCTTCACCACAGGCCGCGCAAACCGGATAACTGGCAAAGCCGCGACGGTTTAGAAAAAGAAGAACCTGCTCGCCTCGATCAAGCGTTGCTTTCATTTCTCGCTGAAGTTCCGGTGTAATGAAACGTCGAATTCCGCGAGCATCTTTGCTTTTGCATAGATCGACTACGGTGATCTCCGGGAGGGGTCGTTTTTCAACCCTGTTTTTTAATGTGACCGCCTTAAATTTTTTTGTGATCGTATTATAATACGACTGTATGGAGGGCGTAGCAGACCCCAGAAGGGCAACGCCGTCATTAAGCTTTGCCCTCACAATGGCGAGATCCCTGGCATTATACCGCAGCCCCCCCTCCTGCTTGTAGGAGGTATCATGTTCCTCGTCAACGATAATGATGCCGATATTCGTAAAAGGTGCAAATACAGCGGATCTTGCACCGATAGCGATAGTCGCCTCCCGGCAAGCGATGCGCATCCACTGATCATAGCGCTCGCCAGCGGAAAGACCGCTGTGAAGAATGGCAACACACTTTCCAAACCGGGCTCGGAAACGGCGTTCCATCTGGGATATAAGGGCAATCTCAGGGACCAGGACCAGCACGGAATAGCCCAGGTTTAAAGCTTTTGCAGCAAGCTGCATATAAACTTCTGTCTTGCCGCTTCCCGTGACTCCTGCCAGAAGGCAGGTTGTAAATTTCCGGCCAAGGGATTCAGTTACGGTATGGATCACGATTTTCTGTTCTTTTGTAAGTGTGTGAGCGGTGTCGGGTGCTATGGGTTCACCGAAGGGATCCCGATACACCTTTTTCTGAAAAATCGAAACATGCCCGTCCATTTCAAGAGATTTTATTAATCTTGAAGCAGAAGGAACCCGTTCTTGTAATTTTTTTACGGAGATTTCATCGAAAGTTTTGAGTGTCTCAATGATTTTTTTTCTTGAATCGGAAAGCCGTTCCATGGGAATATCTGAACCGAGTAATGACACACATCGCTCCATCTTGGGTTTAGTGGCCCCACCTTTGAGCTTGCGATTGCAAACAATAACCCCCCGTCCTTCCATGGAATGAATTAAGGCATTGGGGATATGCTGATTACAATCTTTATTAAGGTCTTTGAAGCGGCAGGGCCCGGTTTTTAGCCGGTTTAAGATCTGGTTTTCCAGAGATGTGGCAGAATTATTTAAACGAGCACCTTCCCCTTTTTCCGTAATAGCGATGGTGAAAAAGTCGTAAAGATTTAAGCCTCCGGGCAGAGCACATTTGATAACATCTCCTATTGGATGCAGGTAGTAATCAGCGGTCCATCTGAAGAACGGGATCATGGATGAAGGAAAAAGCGGCTTTTCATCAAGAATATCCAGGGCAGTTTTTATCCCTTCCTGAGTGATATCCTTTCCCGAGCCCAAAATATATCCGGTTACCCTGCGCTGACCGAATGGGACCAGCACCCTTTTTCCCGTGGCGACCAGTTCATGAAGAGTTTCCGGGACGCTGTAAGTATAGGTGTTGTATACCGGAAGCGCTATAGCGACTTCTATGTAAGTCAAAGATGATGCCATTTTCTTCAATTTGTCCTGGTTAGGTGCTTAGTTGTAAATTTTGGGCTTTTTGTGGTAAAAAATTCTAAACAGCCTAATTTCTTTATCGCGAATAATCGAATATTTTCGATTGAAGATTGAATAGTTAAGGAATTCATCCAATTTTGAAATTATCCATATCAAAATAATGGAGCGAAGCGACTTCTTTAAATTTTCAATTGTCAATATTCAATTTTCAATGCTTTTTAATTCCGGTTTGTCCGGGTTAGGTTCATGTAAAGCAAAACCAATTCTAATGCTCCCCCTTTTCCCTTGACACTGAAGACGCTTTTCTTTAAAATATATTATGCAAACTTCCTGTGAAAATTAGACATTTTATCAAACGCCTCAATTCGATCACAATGCAGACAAAATATAGCGTTATCATCGATATTTTTCAACCATATCAAAATAAAGATAAGCGGAGACCCCGGTCCGTCGTCACAAGTGGAGACCTTTGCAAAACGCCCCTTTTTGCTCAATTTCTGCGTCAGGCTCAAATTTTAATCCTCGAAATACTCAATGTATTCCTGTGGTTAAAATTATCGCCTTTCTTGAACTTAAACAAAAATTGACATTTTTCAAAGGTCTCAATGTATTACTATCATAAAAAGCGTATAATTTGCTAAAGGAGGAAGATATGCATAAAATAGGAAAACAATACATTGTCTTTTCGTTAATTGCAGCCATGATCTTTATTCCATTCGGAACTTCCGCTCTTGCGCAAAGCAAGACTATGGATAACAATGTCAGTGCCGAAGCCATGGCCGCTGACTTTTTCGTTGTCAGGCCCTTGGGAATCGTTGCCAGTGTGTTGGGCACCGCCGTTTTTATAGTATCTCTCCCATTTTCAGCTCTGGGTGGAAACACAAAAACCGCATGCCGGAAATTGGTCCAGGATCCTGCCAAATTTACATTTAAAAGACCACTCGGAGAATTTTAGCGTTTTATTGTGTTTTCTTGTCATATTATCTTAACACATAGTAATTTCTCAATAAGTTCTGGTGTATTAATTGTTGATATTGACCCAAATTCATAATCTATTGTTAAATTATAAAACAGGGATTAAAAATGGGCATAAAACGTCCTGGGATTAAAAATTTAACTCAATTTGCAATGGAAGTTATCCGTCGTTCAGGTAAAGAAGCTCTTTCCTATTATGGTAAAGGAAACCCCGATATTAAATTCGATGAAGATCTGGTGACAGAAGCGGATTTTCATCTGATGGAATTTTTTCAGGATCAGCTCAACAGTCATTTCCCCAAACATCAGGTGTTTAGAAACAATCAAACCAACAAAGACTATACTCATGATGAAAAGCGTTATTTGTGGATCTTTGATCCCTTAGATGGTGTTGCAAATTTTCAAGCGGGAATCCCCATCTGGGGCATTTCTCTTGCACTTATCGAGAATTTTTGGCCCGTTTTCGGTATATTTTATATGCCGGCAACCGGTGATCTTTTTTATGCACAGGCCGAAAAAAAAGCTTTTCTGGGAAAAGAAGAAATCCACGTATCAGACAAAAAAACTATTAACGACGAGAGCCTTCTTTTCACCTACTCCCGGTTTCACCGCCATTATCGATCCACATTTCCGGGTAAAATCCGCGACTTGGGATGTACCGGTGCTCACATATGCTATGTTGCCATGGGTCGCGCGGAAGCTGCCGTTATTGCCAACGAGTCGTACCAGGATCTTGCGGCATCCGGTATCATTCTTGAGGCGGCGGGAGGAAAAATCTGCAAGATTGATGGGAGTGATTTTTTCCTTAACGAATACCTGGACGGTCAAAAGATCAATGATCACCTTCTTGTCATGGCTCCCGATATCTACTCCCAAGTACGTAACAGTTTACATGAGGTTTCTTAAGCACTAACTTATCAAAACCGGATATCAAAAATCTAATCGGCGATCTTGAGAAATGTTTCTGAGTTAGACCGGATTTTTAACGGGCGACCTGTTTTAGCAACCATCGGCAGATGGTATCCGAAAGTTCCTGCTGGTTTCCGAGGAAGCGGTGATCAGCGCCGGCAATTTTGACCACTTTAACCTGGGTTTCGGTCCCGGCACTTTGTCGAAGCTGATCCGCCACCTCAGGGAGCGCCAGTCGGTCGGCAAGTCCGTGAACAATGAGAATAGGCTTGGAAATTTTGGCGATGTTTTTAAACGGATCAGAAACGGTTTCCGGTCCCCTCAGGCTCACCAGGTGATTAGCAGTGTAAAGGGTCTTGCCAAGAGGACCGAGATCGATAAGCATCCATTCATTTCCTTTGCCGTTGCCCTTCAGTTTTAGGGCTTGTCCAAGTACCCGTGCTGCCGACTCCTGACCGAAAATTCTTACATTCCATTCATACAGGTTACCTGGTGGTCCGGTTAGGATTATGCCTGCAATTCTGGGATCTTTTGTGGTTGTATGGTAATAAAGCACTCGATTGGTTCCCATGCTGTGGCCATACAGGAATATGGGGTGGCACCCCCGCCGGTCCATTTCATCGACTGCGGCGGCGATGTCGAAACGGTTCTCTTCAAACAGGTTCTTTTTGGGAACGCGATCATGGTCGCGCATATTTAACGCCAGAACGGCAAAACCGCAATCAGCTATCACTTCCGGGAGAAAAGCCATGACACCTGAGTAGAAGTTGCCGCTGTAACCGTGGATCATTACCACACCGGCGTTATTTTGAGCCGTATGGGGCCGGCGTAAAACACCCGTTAGCGTGATTTCGTCGGCAGTTTGCAGTCGAACCATTTCGATCCCGACATTTTCAGCGGACCAGGCCGCCGGGTTCAGGGATATAAGGATAAGAAGAAAGGCCAAAACAAAAGATTTGAGAAATCGCATCAATACCTCTTTTTTATACAAGTTAGTGTATATGTGACGTCTCTGAAATTTTATATCGTTATAAGCGAACTAATTTACAGGAGGTGTAACATGCTCATCCATAAGACCAAAGTACAGGTTTTTTTCGGGGATACCGACCCGTATGGCGTTGTTTACTTTGTTGCCTATTTTCGTTATTTTCATCAGGGCATCGAAGAATTCCTGCGCCATATAGGGATATCACCGAAAGAATTTTTCCGAAACCGGGATGAAAAATTCGGCATGCCCAAAGTAGCAGCGGATTGCCGCTTTTTTATTCCGGCCTACTATGGTGACTTGCTCGAAATGCACACCTCGATCAAGGAAGTCAAGGAAAAGGCCATTGTTTTTCAGTTTCAATTTTACCGCCCTCCGGAGACTCGTCTGGCTGCCGAGGGGAGTGTCACCTTTGTGGCCATCGATCATACCTGGAAGGCCATACCCCTGCCCAAAATTATAGCCGAGAAAATAGAGGGCCTTTCGGCATCTTAGACCCGCCTGCCACAGGCACTTATGAGCAACTCTGTTTTCCATCCCCTGTCTTATTGCTTAAGACCACTGATGGATCACAAGGTAATAGGCATTGGCAGGCAGGTCACGTTAGATCATTTCACGATTCTACAAAGACTGTTTCAAAATTATATCCGTCCCTGAAACCGCCAGAAGCGTGCCCTTGCGATTTGTTGCCCTGGCTATCCGAATCCACTTTTCATTGCTGAGACCTCGCGCCAGTGTTGTAAGAAGCAGGGCACCTTCCAGCTTTTTACTTCCTTTGAGGAACATAAACTGGCGATGGTTGGTGAAGACAAAAAGGCTCCGGCCATTGGACAGCAGGTAGTTGTATTCACCGGGATACTCTTCAAGCATTTGTTCCGTACTTTGGCACAAGGCCTGGAAGAGAGTCGGAAGTTGGGTTGTGTTCCGGTAATGACGCAACAGGTGATCCCGGAGATACTCAAAGGCTCTGGCCGAGTCGCTCACGGCTTCCTCAAGAATGGTGTTGTGGCTTTTGTAAGATTCAATGTCCGGTGCTTTTCCGTTATGGGCGAATATCCAGTTGTGACCGCCGAATCTGAGGACAAAGGGATGGGCGTGGCAATCGTCTATGGGGCCGCTGGTACGAAAACGGACATGGCAGATAATAATTCTGCTTTTTACCACCCGGGCCAATTTCTGGAAACTGTCGTGAACGTACCCGGAAACAAAAACACGCTTAGCCGATTTCTCTACCAGGGCATGACGCTTCCTGAAATAGCCGATGCCCCAGCCATCCATGTTTTTTTTTGCCTTGACAGCAAAAATGGGCAGGGATTTTGGAGCTGAGAAATCTTTATTTGCAGAAAGTGCAAAAAGGTCACACATTTTATTGACAGGATAACAGGATTAATTTGATTTTTAATATCCAGCTTTAAACATCTCCGGCATATAACACATCCGGGCCCGCAATGACCAAAAGCTCTCCAAGAGATTGCGGATCCGGCATAATCTGTTGCCATTTGCTTTGGCTAAGACCTTCTTTGATCGAGGTAATCAACAGGATATCTCCCATACTTTCAGACTCTTTAAGAATCATTAACTGTCTGTAATTACAAAAAGCAAAAAGCACCGATTCATTGGCCAGAAAAAAGGCGTACTCACCCGGATAGTCGGACACAAGTTTTTGAATACTGATGTGCAGAGCCATATAAAGACTGATATAAGGGTTTTGATTATGTAGTAAAACCATTCGATCTCTTAAAAATTCTAAAATTCTCGCGGTATAGACATCGGCTGTCAGGCGAGGTTTTTCAGTGGTCCGATATTCTTCAATGTGTTTAACGACTCCAACCTGGGCAAAAAGCCAGCTATGATCCAGAAAGGAGAGTTTAAACGGATGGCGATGGTTAGTGTGGCGACCACCACTTTTGGGGCAATTTATATGGGAAATAATGATTCTGCTGTCGATGACCCTTGCCAGCCTCTGGAAACTTTCATGAACCTGCTCCTGGCTGAATACCTGTTCTTCCGATTTTTCCGTAAAAGCCTGATCGTCGCGAAAAAAACCGATACCCCAACCGTTTATATTTTCCCGGCCCTTTTCCGCAAAGATGGGCAGATATTTTTTGGGCGTATGTTTATAGCCTGCGGATATGGCGAAAATGTCACACATGATCGCCTCCAGTTCTTATAAGTTCTGCTCACAACTTTATCAAAATAATGTGCTGACTTAATTATTATAAACTCGTAAAAAGTCCAACTTCTGCGTTGCGCTGCATTCCTCGTCACTGCGACGTACTATAAGTACGTCTCATTCCTCGGAATTTGCGCGCCTTGAATTTGGAGCCTTTTACTTTGCCATCAAAATTTGACTTTTTATGAGAACGTCATTAATTAAACAATTTTATATGTTTTACTGACTGATCTGCGCTAGTTGGCGCCTGCTTGATACGCTCCTGATAGCCGTACTCTGTGTAGATCTCGAAGATGGTTTTCAGCCACTTGTTCGCTTCAGGATAGTAATAGATATCCGGAACGTAATCCTGACTCAACTCAATAAGAAACTGGGTAAAGATGATCCATTGGATGGCCTCATCTACCTTTTCCAGCAGGGCTGAGTGATAGCGAAATTCAATGGTGGAGCGATACCAGTAGGAGTGCAGATTGAGACCGTGGTAGCGGGTCTTGTCATAGCGTGAATTCTCACCACTCTTTGCATCGTAACGGTTTTGAAGCGAATACCAGAGCTCTTTAATTCGACAATTGTTCCTGTCAAAATCACCGTCGCAAATATCCAGGAAGGCTTTCACGTCAATTTCCATGGGACGACAGGTTTCGGCGTTTTTGCGATCTCCCGGGATAAGCAGGTAAAAGAGATTTTCATAATGGTGAACAATACGTACAAGCTGCTGGAGTTGTTTACAGTTGTAAGCTGCCGGGTTAACACCGTGATGGACATGCATGCCGCAACTTGCATCGATATCAATTCCTTCAATAGCATTGAGAAATCGGAAAGCGTTGAAGACTTGCACCAGTCCTTCCATGCCGCTTAAGATCGGGCTGATCAGTTCAGCACCATATCTGGTGTGTCCTTTGCCTCTGACGGAAGAATCTTGCTCAAAGTGCCACAAGTCGCGGCTGGCGCCAAGGACCAGGTTGTAATCCTTGTAAAGATCTGTAATGTGGCGCCCGTCTTTAGCGCGGGATGAAATGCAGTAGGGCTTGATGATACTATTGTCCAATGGTGTTATCACATAGTTCAGGCCGAAAAATTCGATCTCCACCCCAAAGGTGCGATCGGTAAAGTTTTGCAACATGGGGTACTTGTTCTTGATCTCTGTCACAAAATGATCAGATACAGTCATGTTAGTTCCTTAGGTATTCTCCCGTTCAATAATTCTAGCATCTGCCACCAATATGCCTTCAGCATAGGCGAAGACCGGGTTAAGATCGATTTCAACAATCTCCGGATAGCTCTCGGCTGTGCGGGCAATATCTAACAGACAGTCTGCCAGGGCTTGCTCATCCACTGCCGGCCGGCCGCGATAGCCGGCAATGAGACCGTAGCCTTCAATTTCCTGTATCATGGACAGAGCTTCATCCTTTGTCAAGGGAAGAAGCCTGAGGCTTACATCCTGAAAGATTTCCACCATAATGCCCCCAAGCCCAAAGAGGATGACCGGGCCGAACTGAGGGTCGCGATTCATTCCCACGATAACCTCCAGACCGGGTGTCGCCATCTTGCTCACTAATACGCCATCCACCTTGGCTTCGGGACTACTGAGTTTCACAGCTGACAGCAACTCGTTGTAAGCTTTTTCAACCGCTTCAGCAGAATCCAAGTTTAATTTTACCCCGCCTACATCACTTTTATGCAGGATATCAGGGGAGCTGATTTTAAGAGCCACTGGGAATCCCTGCTCCTGAGCAATTTGAGCGGCATTGCCCGGGCTGTCTGCCAGAGCAAATTTGGTGCAGGGTAGTCCTTGTTCGGCAATGCGTGCGAATGCCTGGTGAAGCGGCAGTTGCCGGCCGACTGCAGGAACAGTGAGCGTGGGTTTCTGGGGTGTGTCCAGCGATTTGCGTTCGAGCACTCTGGCCAGTGCCTTTATTCCCCGTTCGGGGGTGGGGAATACGGGTATTCCTTTAAGGTGCATGAGTTCACGTTCATGACGTTCCACATCTGCTCCGCCAAGAAAAATAACCAGCTCATTGGCTCCGGGGGTTACCACGCGGGAAGCATCTTCCACGGGATCGCCAAAAATCACTCCCAGAGTGTCGTAATGCTTCCGGGTGACCTCCATAACGTCACTGAACATCCGGGCGGTGGCATCACCGGTTAGATCAATAGGATTTGACTTTATGGAGTGGGCCGGGATGAGTGGCGTAATGGCCGCCACAACCGCTTCAGAAAGAGGAGAAACATCAAGGCCTTCCTGTTCCGCCTGGTCTGTACCGAGAATAGCAGCGCCGCCGGATGTTGTAATAAAGAGAATACGGTTGCCTTTCGGCGGTTTCAGATAAGCCAGAGCCTTGGCAAAATCATAAAATTCCACTAGAGTATAGGCGCGGCAGATGTTGTATCCGGCAAAAAGTGCGTCATAGATTGCATCAGCACCTGCCAGTGCCTTGGTATGGGACTCGGCGGCGACCTTGCCTTTGGGCGTGCGGCCCGACTTAAGAACAACCAGCGGTTTTTGGAGCTGTTCTACCGCCTTGATGAAGTGCTCGGGACGTTTTATCCCTTCGATATAGGCAGCGATAACTTCGGTGCTTTGATCCTGGTTAAAATAGGCGATCAGATCCGTTTCGTCTACGTCGGCCCGGTTGCCCATACTAACGAAACCGGCTGTACCCAGCTTTTCTTCGGATAACCAGTCCATCATTGCAGCGCCCACAGTACCGCTTTGGGCAATAAGTGCGATTTTACCCTTATAGGTTAACAACGGCCAGGAAGCACATAGAGGGTAATGAGGATTGTTTACGCCCTGGCAGTTGGGCCCGATAATGCGAATGTCATACCTTTGAGCAATGTCAACGACCTGCTGTTGAAGAACCTCTCCCTCGGGTCCTGCTTCGCTGAAGCCGCCGGTAATGATCACAGCGCCCTTGACCCCCTTTTGGCCGCACTCCTCCACGGCCTGGGGTACGAATCGGGCCGGAATGATGATAACGGCCATGTCCGGCGCTTCTGCAATATCTTGAACGCTCACATGGCAGGGGATGTCCAGGATAGCATCGGCCTTGGGGTTGATGGGGTAAACAGCTCCCTGAAAGCCGCTGTCCAGTATGTTTTTCATAATTTCATGGCCCAGTTTGTCCGGGCTGGTTGATGCCCCGATAACTGCGATGCTTTTGGGTCTTAAAATGGAACTTAACCGGCTTACGGGACCTGGTCCCACCATGACTTACCTCCTAAACCCCTGCCTTTTTTGCCACCCGGCTGTTGAACTTTTCGGCATTGATGATAAAACGCTGGTGGGTTGCCTCGCCGATCTTGTCCACTTCATCAAAACCTTCCACCTCAAAGGTAAGTTTACTGCCATCCACCTCGGTTAAGCTGGCGTTGAACCGAACCTTCATACCCAGGGGCGTAGCGGCCATGTGTTTGAATTTCATACCGATTCCAACGGTCTGCTCGCCTTCACCCAGGTGAGGAAGAACCAGATCCGCACAAACTTCCTCAATGTGCCCCACCATGGCTCGTGTGGCATAAACATCGGGCACATGGGGGTAGACTTTTTGTGCTGACATTTCCTCCGTTGTTTCCCTCTCTATTTGGTGGGTCATGCCTACCTTTAGTGCCCCAGTCATTATTTTCCTCCAAAAATAATTATACGTTAACGAAATAATTACTAAACGAAATTCATAAAAAAGGTAGTATTTCAATTTTTTTGCATTAAGTCAATAAGCATTTTATTCGGTTCGAGTGGGTATGGATCATACGACTTCAAGTTCTGACTCAGCTGTCAGCCCAAAAAGGATTTCCCGGAAGTGGGGGTGACCCAGCAGCTGTTCTCCGGTTCCAACAAGGGTGATTTTTCCATCTTCGATAAGAAAAGCTTTGGTTGCTACCCTTAATATTCGGCGTACATGCTGGCCGGCCAGAAAAAGAGTAATTCCGTAACCATGGATCATCTTCAGAGTATTGCAAAGACGGTTCACATCTTTTGGGGCAAGACCCAGGAAAGGATCGTCCAGCAGGAGAAGGTGGGGATCACTCATCAGCCCGCGGGCAATCGTCAACATTCTTTTTTGCCCCCCGCTCAAGGTTCCTGCCATCTTCCGGCGTTTATCCGCCAGGACAGGAAAGATTTCGAATACAAAAGACAGGAGGTCGTTCTTTTTTTTTCTGGCGATATAGGCACCCACTTCCAGGTTTTCGAGCACGCTCATAAGAGGGAAGACATTCATGCCTTCGGGCACATAAACCAGACCCCGGCGAACCACCTCATGTACCGGAAGCGTCTGAATAGGCTCGTGTTGATAGGTGATAACACCCTGAATCGGGCGCAGTATACCGGCAATCGCTTTCATAACCGTAGTCTTTCCGGAACCGTTGGGCCCTACAATGGAAACAATCTGGCCGGCACACACCGTCAGGTTAACCTGTTTTAACACTCGGATGCCCCTATAATACACATTCAGATTGCATACCTTCATGAGCGGTTTGAGAGTATCCATAATCAGCCTTTCTCAGAGGTCAATCTTTCTGGTGTTGCAGTCCCAGGTAAGCACGGCCCACCTCCCGGTTTTTCATGACCTGATTGGGCGGACCCTCTGCAATCTTTTCTCCGTGATCAAGGACCAGCAGACGGTCTGAAACTTTTAAGCTTAAGGTTAAAAAATGATCGATAATCAAAAAGGTTACCCCCCTTCCGCGAATCCGGTTAATCAATTGCAGTGCCTGTTTTACCAAAACAGGGCTGAATCCTGCAGCCACTTCGTCCAAAAGCAGCAGTTTCGGACGGGTGGCAAGCGCACGAGCCAGATCGAGCCGGCGTTTTTCACTGAGCGTTAGATCCTCGGCAAGAGTTTCGGCTTTATGAGGAATACCCACTACTTCCAGGAGCTCCCTTGCCATTTGTACATCTTCAGGCTGTGTGCGAAGACGAAAGCCTTTGCCAAAGAGGTGTCCAACCAGTATGTTGTTCAAGGCAGTCATCTTAATAAATGGTCGTGACGACTGAAATGTCCTGCTGATTCCCAATCGGCAGATACGGTGAGGTTTGAGACCGTTAATCTTCTTACCCTCAAACAGGATGTTGCCGCTGCTGGGTTTTAAACGGCCGCTGATAATATTGAACAAAGTTGTTTTTCCGGCGCCGTTGGGTCCCACCAGTCCGACGATCTCTCCTTGGTTGATAGAAAAATCGATTCTGTTCAGCGCGTCAAAATCATTAAATTTCTTACTTATTGCTTGCAGTTGTAATAGTGTCACAATATGTTGCTCAACGTTTTTGCAAGTATGGATTGAAGAAAAATGCGAGATCCGGAAACCGTATCGTTCTTTGAAACCAATTGATTATATCAGAAAAATTATTATCAATGAAACAATTTTTAACTAAATTGAACGTTTTGTTATAAAAGGATAACCCTTGACAATGATGCGCCAGTTATATAGTAAAGCCGAGAATAATGATATATTAAAAAGTTTGTAGATTATAGATCATAAAACCAATGATGAAAGGAGATTAGAACATGAACATTTTGTTTTTTGGGCCAAACGGCAGCGGCAAAGGAACCCAGGGAGCCATTTTAAAGGATAAATATAATACCCCTCATATTGAGTCCGGAGCTATTTTTCGTGATAATATCTCAAAGGGGACCGAACTCGGCACAAAAGCCAAGGAATATATCGACAAAGGTGATCTGGTACCGGATGAGATTACAATCCCAATGATACTCGGCCGCCTCAAACAGGATGATTGTAGAGACGGCTGGCTTCTGGACGGGTTTCCGAGAAACAAGAACCAGGCGATCAATCTTGATGAATCACTCAAAGAGGCCGGCATGGCGCTCGATATTGTCGTGGAAATAATTCTGGACCGAGAAATTGCAAAAAACAGGATCATGGGGCGCAGACTCTGTGTCAATGATAATAACCATCCCAATAACATCTATATTGATGCCATCAAACCCGACGGGGACAAATGCCGTGTTTGCGGTGGTGATTTAAAGACCAGAGACGATGACCAGGATGAGGATGCAATCAGCAAACGGCACGGTATATACTATGACACCGATACCGGAACCCTTGCATCCGCCTACTATTTCAAAGACCTTGCCGGCAAAGAAAGCTCGGTTAAATACATTACGTTGGACGGCGCACCGAGCGTAAAAGAGGTTACGGCAGAGCTTGTTTCAAAATTGTAAAATTTTAATAAGCACGACTTTTAAAAGCCCCTATCTCGTAAGGCGAAAAATTTGTCTTAAAAAATAAACAACTGTGTGGCTGATTATGATTTATTGTAGGCGTTCATAGTTCATAGTTCAGGGTTCAGCGTTCAAAGTTTAACTGTTTACGTCATTAAAGTCTTTGATTTTGAGTCTAATGCAGAATTAATTCAGGCCTTAGGATTCGCCGAGCGAGCTTGCACTGAGATTAAAAGCAAAAATATAAAAAATATAAAAAAACCGTAAGGCCATTAACCCCGAACCTCTGAACTGTGAACGCTTTTTTTTGTTTAATGTGTCCGTGAGCTGATTTTTCAGTCCGGACACATTTTTTTGCAAAATTTTTGACCGAATGTTTTTTTTACCACATAATAAATATTTTTTCTTGCCAATTAATAGATTTATGTATATATAAATTGGTTTAATATTAATAAAAAAATAACCATCGGAAATAATAAATAATTTGAGACTAACGTCGGGATTAGGTAAAAGGGAGCTTTTTTAAAGATCTTAATTTGCCGCTGATGGAAAAAAGGAGGCGAATAATTTGAAGGATATTCAGGTCAAGGTTTTTGATAATGACCTTGAAAAAGCAATGCGCATTTTAAAAAAAAAGGTTCAAAATGACGGGCTTTTTAAACGATTAAAAATGAAGAAGGCTTATGAAAAGCCGAGTGAACACCGGCGCCGCAAACAGCGCGAAGCTTTACGGAGACAGAGAATTGCGGCTTCCAGAAACAGATACCGCAGAGGATAAGATCACACCTTAATTCGTTTTTTAAACCCGGCAAATATATTAATTTTGCCGGGTTTTTTCTGTGAAAATGACAACAAAAGATTCCTACAACAGTTGTTTGAATACCATATATAGCCTGAGAAGATACGGCATTATACTTGGGTTAGATACGATTAGAAATATTCTTCAAGGCCTGGGAAATCCACAAGATACATTTAATTCCATTCATGTGGCCGGGACCAACGGAAAAGGATCAATCGCTTCCGCTCTTGCCACAATTCTCTATATCTCCGGATACAATGTCGGGCTTTATACATCCCCGCATCTCGTTAGCTTTAATGAAAGAATCTGCATAAACAACCGGCAGGTTTCTGATGAGGATGTGGTTGCATCTTATGAGGCCGTGAAAAGCGTACATAACGGCTCCCGAGAACCCACCTTTTTTGAGTTTGCAACTGCAATGGCCTTTTATGAATTCGGCAAGAAGAATGTCGATTGGGCTGTCATCGAGACCGGTATGGGGGGCCGGCTTGACGCGACCAACATCATAAAACCGGCCCTTTCTATAATAACCAATATATCCCTTGAACATAAAACCTTTCTGGGGAATACCATCGTAGAGATTACCCGGGAAAAAGGGGGCATTATAAAAAATAAGGTTCCTGTTGTAACCGGCGTAAAACAAAAAAATGCGATTTCCGTGTTAAAAACCATCGCCGATTCTAAATTTGCACAATTTCATCGGTTTGGAGAGGCATTCCGTATTCGAAGAACCAATGGAACATTTAACTATTTTGGATTAGAGAATGTATGGCGAAACATACAAACCGGGTTAAATGGCGTCCACCAGATCAATAACGCAGCGCTGGTTCTCGCCTCATGTGAAATACTGAACAAAAACAATCTCGATCTTACCCTGCAACACATCAAGGACGGCCTGGTACAAAACAGATGGCCGGGAAGATTGGAGATCGTCTCCGGGTCTCCGCTTATCCTTCTTGACGGCGCCCATAATTTTATCGCCGCCCGCAATCTTGCAGGATATCTGTCCGAGAATCTTTCTGATCGAAATATAACGCTGGTTATCGGCATACTGGATGACAAGCCCTGTGCTTCCATGCTTAAAAGCCTGATTCCTCTCTGTAGTAAAGTCATATTAACACGCCCGAAAATTGATCGGGCCTTGCCTCCGGAAAAGCTTTACCCCATTGCAAGAAAAATGATTTCCGACATACATATCATCCATGATGTCGATAAAGCCGTGATCCATGCAATTGAAACCGCATCACCGAAAGATGCAATCTGTATCGCGGGTTCTCTTTACGTGGTTGGCGAAGCAAAAGAATTATTTGAGAAAAACGCTGATCTTTTAAGCAAAAACCAATAGTCCGGTGATTATAAAACCCAAATTCTGCATCAGGCTTGACATATTCGCATTGGTGAACTATTTATCCGGATTAAACCAACCGTGCGCCCGTAGCTCAGTGGATAGAGCGTCAGCCTCCGGAGCTGGAAGCCGCTGGTTCGAACCCAGCCGGGCGTACCATAATAAAATTAATGAGTTATGACTTTCTACGATCTGAGCTTTTGTAAGTGCCATGGTGTGTTTCTCCTACGGTTGTGAATAATATTGATGTTCAAAAGCTTGGCCAACATCTCATTCCATATCATTTTTCCAAAGTTTCAAAACATCTATATGATTCCTTTTATTTTTCAACCTATAGAATCTTCGCATAACATGGGTCGTGGTTATGGAACAGATCCTTTGTTGTCACTGCTTTTGGTTATCGAAGACGGTTATCTTAAAGATAGGTTTTTGATAAGGTCTGACAAGCTGAGAAAGTTGCTCAAAACCCTTTTAAAGAAAGAATTCCCAAGAAGCAAAAAAATCAAACTCTTTAGTTATGGGAAAATTCGTGGATGCTCCAGGGGGTACCTGATAAATATGTGGGTAATGTCCGATTATCCGGACAGCAGCTATGTTTTCTAATAATAAACAATACTTAAAAATTGAAGAAAAGAATCTTATCATTTAAATGGTATTCCAGAAGTTCTCAAAAATCGAGTTCTTATCCATCAATTCAATTACTTTCCATGTACGGTAAACTATTTTTGTCCTTGAACGTCTAAATATTAGGAAAGGTATGAAACAAACAAAAATTTTGCACCAGTGAAAATGTTGGTTATGTTACAAGCATAACACATATTTTATGTGAATCTGACAAAAGCAGCCTGAAGGCGACTAAAAAAGATCGGATGATTCTCCGGAGGGATAAATGAAGAAATATCATTTGGTTATATTAATGCTGACTTTCTCTTTCTTGATTGTCTCGTGTGCTCATTATCCCCCTGATCGATACAATACCCAGGCAGGGGCTGCAGTAGGCGGCGGTATGGGCGCTCTTATTGGCCAGGCGATTGGGGGCAATGCTGAGAGCACCCTAATCGGACTGGCTGCAGGATCCATTTTTGGGGCCTTGGTGGGCAATGCGGTAGATCAAGATTATCAGGCAGCCAGGGATGCAGCCCAGTATGGCAGACCTGTTATCTATTATGATAGAAGCGGACATGCCGTTGAAGCCATTCCTGAGGAAACCAATGACCCCAATTGCCGGAAAGTGCGGAAACGGATTTGGGAGGATGGAAAGTTGGTAAAGGAAACTGTTGAAGAAGTCTGTAGTTCTCCGAATCCGGTGGTCCGGTATTACCCCGTTCCACCCCCTCCTGCTTATTACTACGGGTGGTGGGGATGGCCTGTGGTTCCTCGCTTTTCCTTTTACTATGGGCGACCATACTACCATGGTCATTACCGGCATGGTCCTTACGCCTATCACCGTGGTTGGCGTCACCGGTAAAGAGGGGATATTCAGAAAGGAAATGTCTTGAAAAACATATAGATAAAGGCAATAAAAATCAAAATTTTCCCGCCTCTATCTTTTGACAAAGAAATTCCATTTGTTTCTGCATAGGGCCATTTTCTTTTAATTCCCGTTCAATGGCGCTGATGGAATGAAGAGCTGTGGCATGATATCTGTTGAAGCTTCTCCCTATTGCCTGAAGGGAAGTATCCGTATATCTGCGTAACAGGTAAATTGCTATCTGCCTCGGTCGCACAAATGATTGTTTGCGTGAACTTGAAACAATGTCACTTGTGGAAATGTTGTAATGTTTACAAACCATCTTCTTAATAACATCTATTGTGATGTTTTTCTGATGGCTTACGATATTCTTGGTGACACTTTCCGCAAGCTTAAGATCAATGGGTTCCCCCAAAAGAAGTGATTTGGCAATAACGCCTATAAGGCCGCTTTCAAGCTGTCTCACATCCTCTGTAAGTTCGCCGGCTAGATAATGGATAACGGGTTCGGGAATTTTACACCCGTTAAGCGTTGCCTTTTTATGCAGTATCCTGACCCTTGTCCTGAAATCCGGGGGATCAATGTTTGAAATGAGGCCGCATGAGAGACGTGATCTCAATTTATCATCGAGTTTCGGGATGTCTGCCGGAAGATAACAACTTGAAAAGATTAATTTCTTACCGGCTTCAAACAGGGTGTCAAGGGTTAATGCAAGCTCGACCTGGGTGCGCTCCTTGCCCCTAAGATAATGAACGTCTTCAAGCAGCATTACGTCACATCTATTTCTGTATTTTTCCTTAAACACATTGATGGAACCGTGCTTATAAGCATAAACCATCTCATTGCTAAAGTCCTCTGCAGTCATATAATAGACACGGTCTGAGGGATGTTCGGACAAGATGTAGCGCCCCACGGCCTGGGTAAGATGGCTTTTCCCCATCCCAGTCTTTGACAATAAAAACAAAGCATTCCGGGAAGCATTCTTTCGTGAAGCCAGTGATAGGGAGGCTGAATAAGCAAAATCATTATTGCTTCCGACCACAAACTGGTCAAAGGTAAAATCCCTTTTCAAAAGACGACCGTTGTGCGGACGCACATTTATATTGGGAAGCGGCAGCTGAAGATTATCATCTGATTTCGGTTTGGAGGGGGCGTTTTTTCCGGAAATCTCAATAGATAGCTTGCATGCTCTTCCCGAGATTCTCTTTATTTCCGACGCTATCAGGGCGCCATAATTTTCAAGAACCCGCTTTCTGGAAAAAAAGTTAGGGGAATAAAGGACAACACCGTTTTCATCACACCTTGCCGGCTGCAGCGGCTCAATCCACATCCTGAAGCTGTGACCAGGAATCCGTGACTTGATTGAAGCTTTTACCTCGTTCCAGACTGTCTTCATAAAAGTCTATATTCTTGAGTTTCAACAAACAGAGTGATCTGCTTTTTTAGAGGGAATAAAAAGGAAAAAAACAACTAAATCAGCCCGTTTAGGAGTGTTACTATAGGTTATCAAAATATCGGCTGAATGCCGAAAAAAGTTGCACCTTATTTATCGGGTCAGCCTTTTTGCGTCAAGCCTGATAAATCCGGTTTTTCATTTTTTTATTAACAGGCGATTGGAGACTTATATCTAATTGTTTTTATTTGAATAATATTCTTTAAAACGGCAACTGCTTTTAAACACAAGCTTTTTTGAACGCAATGTTTCTATAAATATTTTAACCAGATCCAACGTTATGTTTAAGTTATTAACAAACATACATTCTTCCATATACTCTATTTTTCATTAATTATCTGATATTTTCAAAAACCGAATCAGGTGTTATATTAAAAAATGCCTGATATCGGCCGGCGGGATGCCGATGACCTTGAATATTTCATTTCCTTTGGGGGTTACGGCTTCAACTTGCACAGATGTGGCATCCGGAGCCTTACTATAGCCTGTACATATTGAGGCTGCCAGAATCATAATTTCTTTGCCGCCGCCATGTGGCAGAAGAACGGTGGGGCCCGGGAAATTTTTTACTTTAATTAGGGTATCTACAGACGGGTTATAATATTTTTTTATCTTTTCATTATCCCTATGGGTTCGCCCAATGATTATTTTAGTGTTTTTGCTTAGGCGAAGGTGTCGCCCATGCTTGAGAAGATGAAGTTCTTCCTCAGTATAGGAATCCTGGTGGTCAAAGAGGTCCTTTAGCCGGGACGAATAGCTTTTGTCTGTTAGCAAGCAGCCGCCCGCAGGAGAAGGATAGCTCGTAATTCCAAATTCTTGGGCAAGTTCCATCTGGAATTTTCTCGATCTCCCCGAAATGTCCAACAAGAGATCCCTGTTTACCAGCCCCTTTTTTTCAGGTATGGTTATGGGAAGCCTTTTTGCACTTAACGGGCGCAATATATAGCCATCAAACCCGGACTGTTTCTCCACATAACGAAGAGACTGCTTATTTTGGGACATGGGGCGCTGGCCGAGAACTTCGCCGCTGAAAAGAAAATCGAATTCATTTTCATTCATTATTGTACCGGCCAGTCTGAACATTAAAGCATGGCAGTCCATGCAAGGGTTCATGTACTTTCCATAACCGCAGTGAGGATTTTTCAGCATCTTTAGATAAACCGGGGTTATGTTTCTGACCCATAACCGTATTCCGGTTAGACTCGATGCCTGCCGAGCCTTTTCAGATGAAAAGAACGGTGTTTCAAAAGTTACCCATTCAACGACTATCCCCTGTTTTCGTAAAACCAGCGCTGACAGCATACTGTCGAGGCCGCCCGAACAAAGGCCCAAAGCACGCACTTTATTTATAGATAAATTCATGATAAACGAAAATTCAAAAATAAATACAAAAAGCTTTTAATCAGTTGCGAATGTTTTAACCGTCATTATTTCCCAAAGAGTCGCTAATGTCAAAAAAAACCATACCCAAAAAAGATAAAGCCCGGATTGCCATAATTCGTAAAATACTAAAAACCACATTCCCGAATGTCAAAACCCGGCTGCGTTACAGGAACCTTTTTGAGCTGCTTGTGGCAACCATACTGTCTGCTCAGTGTACGGACAAACAGGTTAACAGCGTAACAAAAGATTTGTTCAACACACTGAAAACTCCCGATGCTTTTGCCCACGCATCCATTGAGACTATTGAAAAACTTATTCGACCCACAGGTTTTTTTCGCAACAAAACAAAAAACATCAGAAAATGCTCTGCATGTCTTATAGAAAAATACAAAGGTGATGTGCCGCAAACCTTGGATGAGCTGGTTAAACTTCCCGGGGTAGGGCGCAAAACCGCCAATGTGGTTCTTGGCGCTGGGTTTGGTATTCCGGGAATTGTTGTGGACACCCATGTGGCAAGGATTTCGAGAAGACTCGGGCTCACAGAAAACCGTGATCCCGTAAAAATCGAGTTTGATTTGATGAAAATCATTCCCAAAAATGAGTGGAATGACTTTTGTTTACAACTTATTTACTTTGGAAGAGCTGTTTGCAGGGCAAGAAAACCCGAATGCTCCACATGCCCCCTTTATGATCTGTGTGATTTTACGGGTAAAACTTCCTGACCTGCTTAAAATTTCTAAGTATAATATATTTTCGTTTTACTCAAATTTCACTTTGCCTTTGGAAGCAAGATCCAAACAGGCGTCCACCACCACGGGATCAAATAAGATCCCTCGCTTATTGCGGATTTCTTCCAAAGCCTCATCTAAACCGAGTGCCGCTCGGTAAGGTCGATGAGAGGACATGGCCTCAATCACATCTGCCACTGCCAGGACTCTTGCTTCCAAAAGAATTTTCTCCCCTTGAATTCCCAGAGGATATCCGGATCCATCCATTCTTTCATGATGCTGCAAAACGATTTCGGCAACAGGCCATTGAAATTCTATGCCTTTTAAAATGTCATAGCCCACCTGACAATGATTTTTAATAATATTTCTTTCGTCTTTTGTTATCTTACCGGGTTTACTGAGAATCTCTGCCGGTACGGATATCTTGCCGATATCATGAAGCAACCCTGCAATACGGAGCCCTTTAATCAGATCTGAAGAAAGGCCCATGTGTTCTGCTATGGAACAAGCGAGTTTGGTAACATTTTTTTGGTGACCGGAAGTGTAAGGGTCCCTGATTTCGGCCGTGGATGCCAATGCGGCAACGGTTTGTTCTTGAGCATTTTGTAATTTTTCGATGTTTTTTTTAAGTTCCTTATCCGCCCGGTTTCTCTCGGCAAGAAGGATGCGCTCTTTGAGAACCCGTTTTAGTCTTAGCATTAACTCCTTGGGATTAATGGGTTTTTGAAAAAAGTCACTGGCACCGCTTTCTATAACTTTTTCATAATCAAAATTTTCCGCAAATCCGGTCATAACGATGATGTCAGAATCATAATTTTCTTTGACTTTCTTGGTTAATTCGATTCCATTTAGATCCGGCATTCTGATGTCTGTTATGATGATATCTACTTTCTTGCTGTCGCCGGCCAAAATTTTTAAAGCTTCTATTCCGCTTTCGGCAATTGTACATTCATAGCCGGCCCATTCGATATTTTGCTGAATCATATCCCTGATGAGTTCCTCGTCTTCTACAACCATAATATGAAAGTGCTCAGGGCTTTTTTCGTTGATCTCGTTCATCATTTTTCTCCTAACACCGAAACCATGTATTTACTAAGTTTGATCCAACAGTTTCCGGATTTTTACCGAAATTTCTCCCACACGGACAGGTTTCATGACATACGCTCCGATATTTAGAGATTCGGCCTTATCTTCCGCGATCATCTCCATGTATCCGGTGCAAAGAATAATCGGAATATCCGGACGAATCCGTATTAGCTGCTCGACCAGTTCCAGACCCATCATTTCCGGCATGGTCTGGTCGGTAATAACCAGATCAAATTGTTGGGGTTGTTTACGAAAAGTATCCAGGGCTTCAATGCTGCTTTTCTTCGAAATAACTTGATAGCCGAGTTTTTCAATCATCGAATGCATCATTTCCAACACATCTTCCTCATCATCGATCAGCAAAACAGATTCATGGCCCATAGGAAAGTGTTGCTCAGTAAATATCGCCGGAATTTCGTCTAACCCGGTATCGGTAAGAGGCAGATAAACTCTAACCGTCGTCTCCTTACCCGGATCACTGTCAATCCTGATAGTCCCCTGATAGATTTGAAGAATTTCATCTGCCTCGTATAGACCTGTCTCGGTTCCTTTACCCTGGGCATGGAGTGTAACATGAGAATCTAAAATATGTTCCATGTCTTTATGTTCGATGCTGTGGCCTGTATGGCTCGCGGTCAGTTGCAAATAGCCCCCTTTTTTCAGATCGGTTTTTGAAGACAACTCATGGGAATCAATATCCACTTCTGACAGGGTCACTTCCAGTATACCGCCTTTCTCTTCCATGGCATGATGTGCATGGGTGCAAAGATCCATTATTAACTGTTGTATCTCGGAGGGGCTGGCTATAACAGGGCCGCAGGCATTATCTATGTTTTGACGAATTTCAATGGTTGCCGGGAACCATGCCCTCGCCAGTTTAAGGGTTTCTTTTATAATGTATTGAACTTTCAGAGGCTTCCTCTCCCGATCGTCCTGCCGACTGTAGTCGAGAATCTGTTGAGCAAGGTCTTTCGCACGATTGGCCGCTTTAAGAATTTTTTTAAGGTTGCTCTTAACCCTGTTATGTTCAGGTACGTCATACATACTCATCTCGGCGTACCCGATTATCGGGAAAAGCATGTTGTTAAACTCGTGGGCAATACCACCGGCCATAGTTCCCATTGCCTCCATCTTCCGGGCCTGTTGAAGCTTATCTTTAAGTTTGACCTTCTCTTTTTCTGCATCATGGATTCGTAATGCCATATTGATCAGAGCCGTGAGCTCAACTTCGTCGAAGGGTTTTTTCAGGAAACTATCAACTCCGGCCTCTAATCCTTCAACACGACTTATAGAATCCGATTTGACCTCCGTGATCATAATGATCGGGATATGTTTGGTCTTTTCGTCAGATTTTAGTCTGTTACAGACCTCATATCCGTCCATTCCCGGCACTTCAATATCTAGTAAAATCACACCGGGCGACTCATTCTTTGCTTTTTCTATTCCTTGGAGCCCGGATTGAGCCGTGATCACCAGACAGTCAGAAACGAATTCGTTTAATAAGGTGGAAATAGAAGTTAGATCATCCTCTTTATTGCTAATTAACAGTATGTTAGTCATAATTTTATATTTCGGCCTTTCTACAATGTTTAAAAAACGCCCTTGTCTGAAAACGCTTTAATCTGGTTTTCTGTATAGCCGAGTTCCTTAAAGATGGATTAACTGTGGTAATCCTATTTTTCGAGACCTGTGGCCGAAACAAGTTCTCCCACAAAGCTCCCAACCACGACTTTACTTTTTATTTTAACGGGCATTCGATGTCTATCTGCGGTAACCCATACTTGGATTTTAGCATTTTTGCTTTTCTCAAATACACCGCCCACGTGTTTTATCTCAGGTTCTATAAGATAGGTATCATATGTACCGCTTGCCAATTTAAGTATTTCTTTTTTTATAACAAATGCTTTGCCGATGATGCATTTTTTCCCATCCGTCACCGGGCGTTCAATAATCAAGTTTTTTTTGAGATCAAAAAGACGTGTGTAATAAAAAGCAGATAACGGATCGAAAGATCCCTTTAATACGTCAATCGGTTCTCGGACATTTTTCAGAGTGGAATATTGAGCTTTATTCTTATCCCAATTGAAATTCACAACCACATCTCTCTTGGTTTTCCCTTCGCGCTGTTTTTTTTTATACAGGATTGTGTGAGTCATTTCAATGTCTGTATAGGCATCTATTCGATCCCGAACTTTATAAATATAATCAATAAATGAATTGGATTTGGCCGTCAACACAAAGTGGTATGCTTTAACACCCTTTATGGTTTCTATAGGGAGAATCTCCAAAATGCCTTCCCCAGCAGGTACAATCGTCCATTTAAGCTGAAAGGTCAGTTTTTCACCCTGATAAAAAGGAAAATCTTTTTCAACCGCTTCGATGTTTTCGTTTAAAATGAAAATCGTTAAAATTGCCGTAATAATGAATGTAATGCGCAACAAAACTTTAGTGTTTGAGTTATAACTATCTGGAAATACTGTTTTCATCACACGGACCTCAGAGACAAGCGGCCTATAACAAATGTGCAAACTCTGTATTAATAACATCAAATAGCTCTTCACCGATGGCAAGCCCTATATCGATAAACTGTGGACCGTATTTTTTCCCCGTATCTGTACGGAATGTGCGCCTTATTTTAGCAATTTTTTTCATTCCGCCGGGATAAAGTTCCATAAATTTCACAACAGGAATTTTAAAAAATGACGCCATTGTCCATACGGTATCGCTAAAGTTGTCAGGCCCCCACCGAAATTTGTCGGCATCATAAAGGCAGTCGGAAACAAGCGAACCTTGCAGGGTGTTTGATTTTACAGTATTTTTGAAGGCTTCATGGTTTCGAATGGCCAAACAAATGTCCTCGATTTCGTCAGGATCAAAGGGATATGTTGTCAGGACGTTCCTGGCGTAGGCAGCTCCCCGGACCGCGTGATTTTCTTGTTTGCGTTTGATATCGTGGAGAAGAGCAGCGCATTGGACAATAATGGCTCTGCGATTTATAACGTCATTGGAAGAGCCAACAAATTTGTTCTCAATGATCATTAAGGCGCCGGCGTCCATGGCCACCTTTACTGCGTGCTCAAGGCCATGTCCAAAGCCATCTTCTAACTTCTTGGCAACAAACGTTCGTAATTGAACAGTGAAGGGATTTGTTTCAAAATACTGACGGGACAATTCATTTGATGAAAAATGGTCCTGATAAAAATCAGGGGAAGGATAATGGGAAACAATCTGGAGGGCCCTTTTACGAATAGGAGCATATATAAGCTTCATATCTTCCGATATAATTTAATAGAATTCAATTAAAAGTGTCTAAAGTGACCTAAAGTGACCTAAAGTGCCTAAAGTTATGGTGTCGCTCCGCTCCGCTGTTTTTATATAATTGACAGAATTCCTTAACCCTGGCCCAGACCGATCACCAATACTCTATACTTAAAAAGTTAGGTTTGGAATAATGCATGGGCTATCAATATATATGACGAATCGCACCAGGGCGGGCTTTAGCTCACTTTAAACTTTATCCGCCACCGTACTTTGGCGGATTTAGTTCACTTCAAACTCTTGCAGCGATTCTTCAGGCAGAGCCGGAGAACTCTGACCTGGCCCAAAGGACCAGGTTTTTCAGGGCAAAATAAATTCCCGGGAATTTTTTTTACGTTACCGGCAAAGAAAAAAGGTTGCCACAAACCTTCCATTTGCCGTCTTCCTTTATAACATTAATGATTTCATCAACCTCATGGGTTGCCCCGATGTTGAATAATTTAGCGACAATCGGATAAACAGGGTTTATCGAAACTCTAATTTTGCCGGTTATCCGGATTTGTGCTTCATTCTCTTTTTTAGATATGGTTTCAGTTTCTATATGATAAAGTTTATTTTTCATGAAATTTATTCCAAAACCCCTCTCTTTGGCCTCTTTGGCCGCAAGGTAAATATATTGGTCGATAACATCGACATCTTCAGAGGCCAGCCGTTCCTTGCAGATTTTTTTGGCCATGGATTTGTCGAGGTTAAAATATGCTTTGCTGAATTGAACAACCGCTTTGTTTGGGGTGTCTATAGCGTCCGCAACAGAAAAAAGTAACTGTACCAAAAATCCGAGGGTCAGAACCAGAATTATTCCTGCGCCCTTGCTTAATCGTACCATTTAATAGTCCTCCTTCTGAATATCCTTTATGACAAATATTTAAACAAAAAATCTATTTAGTGTCCATCCATAAATCTATATTGGGCACAAATTAAGTTTCCAATGCAGAAATTAGCAATTTTTCGCAAGGTCAAGGAAATCAAGGAATTACGCGGAGGCGTACAAGTGGTACGCCGCACAAGTAAT
>Ga0114919_10000180_pt1 | contig 43314 bp, 32 predicted proteins | sample BlataG_FD_88682 | JGI IMG/M metagenome (GOLD analysis project Ga0114919, IMG submission 88682) | Deep subsurface microbial communities from Black Sea to uncover new lineages of life (NeLLi) - Black_00105 metaG | ecosystem: Environmental > Aquatic > Marine > Oceanic > Sediment | place: Atlantic... | reverse complement strand
GCGAAGACCGCTGGAACTTGGAAAAATAGGTAACGCCGAAAGCCCGTCAGTCAAATCACTTGAACCAAGAACATCCAGCCGTCTATTCTCAAACCAGAGTAAAAGGCGAGCCGGGTCGAAACGACTTTCATGCCAGGCCTTCTCCAATTCACTTTCACCTACTTGTTCGAGCCGGAATAAAGCCGTATCTGCTGAAAACGCCGGACAAAGCTTTACCAGCACATCAACACTTTCGCCCTGCTTGGAAATGAAGGGAATGTCAGGATCGATTTTGGAAAAGAGGTCTATCGTCTCCTCGTCTGCCCGATATATCTCCAAACACGGCCACATTGCGCCGTCTCTTCCAGGAGCAATAGCACATTCTGCAACCTCCTGCTCTATCGCAGCCTGGTCTTCTGATCTCCTGAGGCGTTTAAATAGAAGATCTATCTCGCGCCATAGGATCTCAAAGGCGCCTTCCGTCTGAAGACTGCTTGGAACAGCAGAGAGTTCAGTTCGTTCCGTTAATCCATTGCCCTTCAGCACTTCAGTGATGTCTGTGGCATCCAGCAGGTCTACTCCAACATCTGATGAACGCAGTAGCGCAAAATAGGGCCTTAAATCTTTGTGCACGAGCGAGATATCGAGTCCTTCAAGAAGAGGGATTGCCTCCTCCTCTTCCTCTTTTTCAAAAAGCAGTACTTCTTGCGGCTTTTTCCAATCTCTTGAAGTTGTGAAGACAACTCTTGAATCTTGCAGCCTGGTTGATAAATATTCCCAAAAGTACCTCAGGGACTGCTCGCGTTTTTCCTCTTTTGCCTCTTGGGATGCATGATGCACCCGCTCTATCAACTTCCAAAGCCGTTGGTGATCGATCAGTTTTGGAAGTTGGCCGAAGCTTTCCTGAAAAATCTCGGCGCCTGCACGGATCGCCGCTCTATTCCACTCGGACTGGTAGTCTGCCTCCAGGATAATCCCCTTTCGGTCATTGGTCGGGAAGAAATCGGCATTCAAGTGGAACGGCAGACCGGAATCGTGTTTGGTTGGAAGGTAGGCGCAAAACAGTCCTTTTTCTGTTGGTTCATCTGGAATCGCTAAAGCTACATCAGCGGATCTTTTGCCTTCGATACGACCAGGGTGCAGCTCTCTCAACTCAGCAGCTTCTTCGTCGAAGTCACCGTAGAACAGATGCCATATAGAATCCCGCTCTCCAGCGTTGATGATCAGGCTGTTCTCCTCCGCAATACGCTCAATGCTCCTGACCAGACTTCCGCCATTTTTGATGTCGATGCGATTGACCTTTTTAAGAAAAAGCATTGCGGTTGGAATAGACCTTTCGAGCTCCTCCAATAGCAGCATCGGGTCGTCATTTTGTACCGCTTCGACCCTGAGGGCCTTCCTTAAAAAGCTGTCGGGGTCGGCTGCCCATGGAAGAATGAAACGAGTTCGAGGCAGATTCGAATGCTGACAGGCGCTACAGCTATTGCAAACTTCAATTCTTTGATTTTCAGGTTGATCCTCATGAATAATCCAATGCCGTCCGCTTGAAATAAGTTCAGGATTGTCTGTTATCTGATAGACAGCAATAAAACCTATCCCAAAGGCACCGGTCATCCCCTCCTGTTCACGCTTGTCACCACTTGCGACTGTCCGAAAGCGGTGAAAATCACACATATGCCCTTTTATCTCTTTCCAAAGGCATTCGTCTCCTTCTACATTCCCACAATCTGTGAAAATACCGTCATTGTCCACAAAAAGCGCCTTAGTGCGCATATCAAAGGACATATAAGATGCACCTTCAGCGTCATCTGCATTTTGAATTAGTTCGTGGGCTAAGGTTGCGAAGCCTCGAAGGTCTCGAAGTTTCGCACCGAGATTACCCAAGTAATCTGTACCACGCGACAAATGACGTGTTTTTAGTATAGGTTCGGCTATAGATGGATCAATCATTGGATTGTTCCCTCTTCGTCACAGTATCGCCTAAGATCACACTCACTGCAAATATCTGTTTCAGGCATTTTAACAACCCGGAATTCTTTAGCCATTATTTTTTCAACAACTGCATCAAAATGAAGACCTGCTTCGTCAACTCGCTCCGGTCGATATGGGAAACTCATCAGCGCCTCTTCCTTAAGGGCTTCAGATGTCCAATAAAGTAATAAACGCTCAGGATGTTTGCCATATCGTTGCTCAAGAATATGGGCATATGTACAAAGCTGGTGTTCATATGAAGTCAACAAATCTAAGGATTCTTTCGGCCTCGGGGAGGTTTTAAAATCTAAAACCTCAAGTTGACCGTCGTCACCCATAAGGAGGTCTACTTTTCCTGTGAGGATATATCCATCTTTTTCAACGGAAACATCTACTTCTGTCTCTAAGATACGATTGAATTCAGACTGGTTTTGTTTGTAGTAGTTTATAACCTGGCTATATGCTGCTTCACGCTGTTTGAGGCCTATGGGTCGTAGTCCACGGTTCAATAGATTGCGGTAACTAAATTGAAAGAATTCAGAGATCCTGCTTTCATTTAAAGTTTCCATTTTTCCATCAAGAACCCATCGGTGGATTTCCTCTATTGTCTGATGCACCACCGCACCAAAGAGATACTCTGCTGATCTGGCAGGAGTGAAATCGTAGAAGCGAAAGAACTGATACTGCCTTGGACATGTTTCATATACTTTCAGATCGCTACTGAAGCTAAAAGTCTTTTTGACAGGCATACGATGACGAAGCCTAAAAAACAATGACTTAAGCAAGTCTTGCTGCACATAAGGCCATTGCGGAAGATTCTGCCAAATGGGGTTAAAATATGGTTTTGGCTGATCGGTCGTCGTAAGAACCAAAACTTTTTCTGACCTTGAGAATGCTACATAATGCAATCGCATGCGGTCAAATCCTGTAATTTTGTTTTCAGGTTCGAAAGGTGGACGTTGATAAAAGGGTCCTAAAACTCTGTCCACACCTTTAGGTGATGAGAGCTGCACTGATAATGAACCAACTATAACTACAGGAAACTCAAGGCCTTTTGCCTGGTGAATTGTCATTACTTGTATATGCCCTTTTGGAAACGGTATATCAGGATCTTCATATTCATTGATTCCACCCTCAAAAAGCAGACGAAGAAAGCTGTGGAAGAAATGCAGACGAAGCGGCACTCGGTTTTTTGCTGTTATTACCATGTAATGATAATAGGTTTGGAAGACGTTTAAAAGTTGGGAAAATATTGCTAAATTACGAGCGCGGTTTTCATTTTTAACAAAATCATTAAATGGATTAAGAGCAATAAAGCGATAAAAATAGTCGGCGAGGCGACGGTCTAAAGTTTTTTTCCCTTTCAAGCTGTTGATTTCCGTTGTAAATGTTTGAAGAGATTTAGCTAAAGGATGGGGATCAGAATAGGTACGGCCAAGCTGCGTAATGCATGAATCTACATAGGCTGCCAATTCTTGCAGGCTTCGTCCAATCAACTCGCCACGTCCCTCGCCATAATACCCTAAAAGTATAGCAAAACAGGCCACAATAGCGCGAATCTCGTCGTTTTCAAAGTATGTTCGTGCTCGAGGACAAAAAACCCGGATACCCCTTTCTTCAAGTGCATTGAGATAGGGGCCACTATGTTCTTGACGGACGCTATGGAGCAAGAGGGTTATTTGACTTTCATCCTCAACAACCCGGTTCGTTTTTAAAAACATAACTAAATCAGCAAATCGTTGAGCTTCATCCTCACGATTTTCACCCCAGATGGAAATGACCGCCGGATAGTCTACAAACGTTTGTTCAGGATCAGGATTTATAGATTTTTCAAATCGAAAACGAGGGGTTCCATTCTGGTTGCTCCAATTCCACGATTGCATAAATTTATCGTAAGCTGAAATGATGTCTTTGTGTGATCGATAATTTATGGACAAGGTCACAGTGTGACAATTATGAAAATTTTGAGAGAATTCTAAAATGTTACGAACTGTTCCACCTCTGAATCGGTACAGGGATTGATCCTCGTCACCCACAACCGAAATATTGTTATTATTTTCGGCAAGCCGAAGAAGTAGTTGTTCTTGAACAAAATTGGTATCTTGATATTCATCAACCATCACATAACGGATTCGTTCCTCAATGATTTGGCTGACTTCTGGCTTTTCAAGAAGCTCATGAAAGAGTTTTTGCTGATGGGCAAAATCAATCTTATTAGTTTCATAAAGTTTATCAACATAGGATCGGTACGAGCGTCCAATCACTCTTGTAAATGGATCTTCGGCAGATTCAAACAGATCAGAGTCAATAAGTTCTTCGGTTATTTTATTAAAGAAATTTCGCACTCCTTCGATGGCTGTCCAACGGGTGCCCCATCTCCCAAGGTATTTATCATTTTCTTTAGGTCCTAAAATGTCTTCAAAGTGATCAAAAATGAACAGCAGCTGGGTAAGTTCATCCAGAACCTCGTAGTTGTTTCCTAATGGTGTGTGATGTCTGTGTCGCAACAAAAAATCATTCGCGGTACCGTGAATTGTTCCAACAAGCAACTGAGAAAGATCTTTGTCGTATCCAAGCTTTTTGGCAGCAAAAGAAATTCGATCTCGAAGTTCGAAAGCCGCTTTCTGTGTGAAGGTGCAGAGAAGTATCTCTTCAGGATCAGCCAGTTCTCTGAGTAGAATATTTAACGACCGAAGTACCAAAACCAACGTTTTGCCAGAACCGGGTCCGGCGATTACGAGAAGAGGACCTTCAGTATAGCCGATTGCCTCCCGTTGGGAATCATTCAGATCTGGAAATTCTTTAAAAATGGCATCGGAGATCGCCGTCACAGAAGACCCTCCTTGCGAAAGCTAAACACCTGTTCTTTTGATACAATAAGATGGTCATGTACTTTTATTTGAAGGGTGGTAGCCGCGAGTACAAGAGCTTTGGTAAGGGTTTTGTCATGTTCTGAGGGAGTGACATTCCCGTTGGGATGATTATGAGCAAAAACAACGGCGAACGCTCCCCTTAGGAGGGCGGCTTCCATGACCCGACGAGGATACACGGCAGCGCGATCGACAGTCCCCTCTTCAAGTCGTTCAACTCCGTCTCTTAAAAGTTGATAGCCGGAATTAAGATAGGCAACTTCAAACACTTCATTGCTGAGCCCCCCTAAGCGCGCGCGCCAGAAATTATACAGTGCCTCGGTAGAGGCCAAAGATGCTTCTATTTCCGCTTTCTGCTGAAGATATAGGTTTGAGGCTTCGCGTATGATGCGAAGGGCTACTGGTGCTACTGTACCAATTCCAGGAATGGAACGAAGCTCTTCAAGAGGCGCTTCAAAGATTCCTTTCAAATTACCAAAATGTGCAAGCAACAACTTGGCAGGTTTCTTTACGTCTTTACGAGGAATGGCAAGAGTGAGTAAGAGTTCAATCACTTCGTGCTCGGCCATACCTGAAAAACCGCTTTTTATGAAACGATCACGGAGCCGTTTTCTGTGGCCATAATAGTGGGGCTTGTCTGATGCCATGGATTATCCCTTTTGTGACGTATCTTAAAAAAGCCCTAGTTTCAATGGGTTAAGATATAGGGATTATGTGGATTCTATTCTTTTCTCCCCCTGAGAAAACAAGTGTATTTTATCTAAAATTTAAATTAACTTACTTAATTTTAGATGATTGGTCAACAATTTCTGTAATCCAACCCATCTCATCACTTCGGAATCTTTAAGTATTCACAACAACCCATATCATACTTTTTTACAGATCCAGTCAAATCAGATTATATGCCTACATGGGTATAATATTGAATAAATATTTATTGCTGAAAGTAAAAGACTCTTTTATGAGATAGATTGTTCACCGGATTCGACTTGAGATAGCTTTGAAGGTCCGCAGAGTACCGGTCGGCCAGAAAATCCGTGATATGTCTGACCTCTGACTGTTTTTTTATAAAATTTCAAACCGTTATTACATTTTTTCGATCAGCTGCAGATCGAAATTGAGGATTGGCACGAAGTTTTTCTTTATCTACACCTCAACTTTTGTTGAACTTGTTACCTACTTAGAATCAGGTATCACAATTTGCAATGTTATAAGAAGGTTAGTGAATTTCAAACATGTTCTACATGTCCCCTACGATGCCTCGCTGTCTTTGAACAACAAAGATGAAAAGAGAATAGCGATCGAGGTCGAAACCGGTAAACCAGATGTTCAACGTAATATTAGGAAGTTCAGGAAATTTTATTTCAGAAAAGGTGTTTCTGTGTGGACAAGAAATAGTGTAAAGCAATCCAGTAAGTTGTATCGATATAGAAACACTAATCCTCAAAAAACTCTTCATCTCTTGCCAACTGATCCCGAATTTCGCTCTCAGCATGTCGGATTAAAGAAGAATAAAATTGGTATGTGGGAGATCCAGTTTGGAACTTCTTTAATAATTCCATAGCCTGATCCCTTAGTCTCACATCTTGCGGCATAGGTTGTCCAGGAGAACCAGACCTTGTCCCTGAAACTGCAGAACGATGGAGGTAGCTTCCAACATTTCGGTAACAATCGTCATTAATTTTGTATGCATTTTCAAGCAATTCTGAAACAAACTCTGAATGAGAAAAAACAAATCCAGCGGAAGCGTCTTCAAGGAGATAAGCCACAGCCTCTATTTTATTTTTATCTCCTGATTCAGTCCATTCTCTTAAAACATCAATGCATTTGGCAGAGAAACTATCGGATATCTCTGAAAATAATTTTGGAATCCAGAAGTATTCATGTAACTTTGGACTAAGAGCGCGTTCTCTGACTTTCTTGAGAATATCCGTATATCTCGGACTTGAAGAAATGCCCTGCAACCCATGACGAAATCCTGTATAGGGAAGTGGTTGGAAATCTTTCTCCCTGCTGCTATCCTCTGCTATGTCCAGCCTTTTTATAAGAAACTCAAAAACTGTTTCCGGTACACGGTTGCTACAGTATCCCAGAAATTTATCAAAATGATATAAGCTATTATCAATTATATTTATCCTCTCCAGCTTCGAGAGGAAACTCATTAGCTGGTCATCAGTCAGTTTATCTGGTGATATTCCATGCTTCTCATCCAAGATTCCACATAGAACATCAGGCAATTGCTCGTCATTATCTATTTTAGCTTCGAGCGACAGATGAACGGCTATATCTATTTTATCTTGAGGGAATCTTCTGAGAGATTCTATTGCATAACGCCTTACATTTTGATCAGAATGACCTAAAAGTTCCCTTACAATTTCAATTTCATCTTCTACAATAGCGGCAATCCATCTTCCCCAGCTATAGCCATATGCTATAGATGAACAGAGCATGATATCTTTAGTAACTATCGCCGATTTAATTATGTCAAGTGCTTCCGATTTACTTTTCTCGCGTATACCAGAGAGCAACGAAGTCAAATGGCTCGATAGTGGAGAAGAAGGCTTTGATACAATCAATTTTGATATTTCAATGGCAAGCTTATAATCAACTACGCTGATTTCATACAAAAGATAAGCAGGCATCACCCTTATTCCACACTTTTTAAAACGATTTAGGATCTCATCCAGGTTTTTGAATATCTCTTGCCCATTTTCATATCTCTTAATAATCTCCGTCGCCGTTATTTTGATCTCATCCCTCACTCGTCTCTGATATTCTTCACGATCCTCATCATCCCAATCCCTGTCATAACGGTACCAGATGCAGCGATAGGCCCTTAGATCAAAACTGTCTGGTATTGATTCCAGAATTTTATTCGCTTTCTCTCTCACCTCTTTCTGCCTATTTCTCTTTGCATGCCATTTAAGCTCTGAAGCGATTTGAAGATGAATAATGGGTTCTCCTGTTATTTTTGTTAGACTTTCAATCGCTTCTAATGCAGTAATCTGTTCTGTCAACCACTGGGCTATTTCATCATCCGACACGATTCTACCGAATCGGCCATGCGGCGGATTAAGGGTATTGGCTAAGCTTTTCAGCCCTCGCAATATTACTTTCGTTGAATCGAACTCTAAGCAACTAGATAAAAGCGATATAGCCTTTTTTCGGAGCCCTCTGGTATTTTCAAAGCTCACAGCAAACGGTTTGAAGATGATACCATGGCCTCGCGACCTTGCTGAGTCACCCTCTTTTGCCAGAAGTGGGTCGAGCAAATCCAACGGAGAATGTCTATGCTCATGGGCATCAGGTTCCTTCAACCATCTTTCCACAGAGTCGAGCAAAATTTTATTAACAGCAACAGGCTTGCCGATGTCATACCCTGCTAAATCAGCAAGAATGCGCATGGCATGCTCTGGCCAGGGGCCTGTTTCCCTTTCATCATCCCTCCCGAACTCCCAGAGAATATCACAGCAACGAGGCAGGTGGTCCAGATTGAAAGCAATTCTTTTCAAAAGCTCCGGCAATTTTTTCAACACGTCCTTATGACTGTATTCATAAATTCTCTGAAATTTCTTGTCTTCAGGTGTTTTTGATGGATTTCTCATTGCGTACTCAACAAGCTCCAGTGTTTTTGCAGACTGCAGATGGGCTGCCTTTTGGATAATTTTTAGGATTTGAGTGCGCTGTGAATGTGGGGCTTCTCTAAAATCATTCCAGATAAGAGCCCATATTTCCTCTAAAAGATCAACATGCTTCCCTTCCCTTGTAATCCTCCAGTCCAGTTCAGAAAGGTTAAAAAGAACATTATCGGGAACTACGGGACCAAATGCCTTGAAAATTCTTTGTGAATAACCCGTAGGTTCCCACTGCTCGGTAATGCAGGCCTTGTGGAGGATATGGTCTGATAGTACATCAGGAGTGATTCTTAGGGTATACCCTCTGCGGAGAAGTATCCCGGAGCTTTCGAGGATGCTTATCGTATCAATGAGCTTTGTTGGCTCGATATTAAGAAATTCTGATGCAGCCTTCTGGAATGATTCATTTTGAGGTCTAATGGGGGATACAGATGAAATCAGAGACAGCAGGTCTCTACACAGGTCTTGCCCGATTCTATCGCTAACTTGACCTGTAAGAACATCCTGGTATCTGTCGAGAACTACTCTCTGAAATTCGTCATGACGCTCAAGCATAGCAGGAGCTACAGACCCTTCTGCCACCAATTTTCCACCTATTACCAGAACCAGCGGTGAATCCTTTGAGACTCCAACAAGGGGCTCAATAAGTCGGTGATTATCATCTCCGAGTATCTCTCCAGCCAGCTTTTCCATTTCATCAATATTCAATCGATCAATTTTGGGAAAACTCTCAATTTCCCGCGGATCGTAAGCCGCCATAGTCAATGCTCCTCTCAGATAATCCCTGCCCTGTGGTCTGGAGGAAAAGATGGTTTTAATCCTATCTGGATATTGTTGACCAACTGCTAAAACTGCTTTCAGATCATCTCTACGGTGCGCATCATCAACTATGATGACACACTTCTGTGCGGGCAACTGCTTCACTGCCTCAGCGGTCAATGCGATTCCTTCCTTAAGAAACCTGATTTGCCACTCAGGGTGTTTTTTCTCTAACTCTTTGCCAAATTCAAATATAAGCTTGCTCTTCCCAATACCTCCACGTCCATATAGAATTCCTACCCTTTTGTCCGATTCAACAAACCTGTCCAAAGCTTTTAGATTATCCTCACGTCCTACCAGAGAGTACAGGTGATTGAAAAGTTTTGCCTTATCGACGAATGGCTTAAAAAACTCCTCATAATTTGTAAAAGCGGGGAGCTTTATCCCTATGACCCCATGCTCTCTTTCGTAATTATGGATTGCACCTGCTATTTCTGTGCTGAGTTCCTGCGGATTTGTAAAGGGAACACGAAATCTTTCAGAATCGAGCCGGGATTTTAGGGATAACAGCTTGGATTCTCTCTCCGAATCAAACTCATCAGGACGCCAGGTGCCGTCTGGACCTTGTTTCAAGAATACAAAAACCGGCAACCCAAGAGTTTTGGCGGTATTGTATTCAATTTCAGTGAAGGAAATTCCTTCCCCCTTGTCCACTGAGCCGTACTTGAATCCCAGTATCAGGATAATAGCATCGCATTCCTGGAGCTTCCTGAGACAGACATCCTTGGATTGGTGACTTGAAGCAAAGAATTTTTCCATAGCCACGGAATGGCCAATCCTATCAATATATCTTATGGCCTCTTCACGTGCTTCTTTGAGGTCCTCATATGTTGAACTGATGAATATTTTCATGAATTCCATCCTATTTTACTTGGATATGAAATCCTGCATTATCCAATACTATAATAAGGCTGTTTTAATCTCAAGTTAAACTCTACAAATAAAAAGGTATTAATTTCTCCCATCCGAACAAGCCGTAAGGCCTAACCAAAAAAAATCTTATCGGTGAAACATTATATATTCCTAAAAAGTGCGACCATCATCTTGGCCTACATGAGTGGGGTCTTGGATTACCAAGTTTCAACGAGCTGTTGTCTAAAAAGGTTTTAGAGATTTTATGGGTAACACAGATTCTAAAATAACTTAAGCCACTGACTGATTCTTTCCAATATATTGGACAGATTGAACGTTAAATTTGGTTAGTATAATCCCGTCCGATGGCTACTTTTAAGACCTATGATAGCATCCATTCAGGCAAAGATATCATCAACCTCAAAAACCTGAGATAAGTCTGACATAGGTGGCCACTATGTCTTCCGTTTTTGCCAGTCCTTGAATTCACCGGGGCGGAGTCGGTAACGGGCAAAGTTTCCCTCGTGCAATGCGGCTATTTCTTCTTTGGCGATCTTGAGAAAGTGTTCACGGTCATTCTCCGGCACCAGATCCTTGGCTAAGTGTGAGAGGACTTCTCCTGTATCAATAGCATTCCCCCGGCCTACCTGACGGATCGCCTCACCCACACAATCAATCAAGGCTTTTCGGTAGCGCAGCCGGAATGTATCGGGTTCCCCAAAAGTATGTCGCACTACTTGATAACGATCACACGACCGTTCATAGGTCCATACAAATACGTCCCTTATAAGCTCAATACGGTTCAGTTCGTAAACACCCAACAGCCCATTAATATAAAGGTCTTCAGGTACATCCACAAAGGACAGCGGGCACAGGTTGTGGTGAATAAGCGGAATATTCGTCGCCAGTCGCGACACCCTTTTATTGACGTCCTCAAATGGTTGGAGATAAGGAAGGTGTATTGTGACAAAAAATGCCTGTTCGAATGGATCGGATATGGCGGCGGCGGTATCCAGGATTTGATGGAAGATTTCATCGATTAGTTGTGGTACTGCCAGCGGTTCGTAGACAGACTTTCCGATACCGACAGGGATAGCACGCAGTCTTCCCGATGCTGACGGATCACCCAGCAGGTTATCCGAGAGCAGGGCATGAAGATTGAGAATGGTTGGTCGATCAAACCCGATTTCATCTACCGCATCTACGAGGAACTCGATAGCTGCTTTGTGATTGAGTATCATTTGGGTCTCGAAGGGTGTTTTTCCGGGCGCAGCTTCCCCGAATGCGATGAGCCTTTCGGTTTCAAAGAGCGAGTAGGTATTTCCTTCCAGGCGGCTTGACGCCCAGGAAAGATCGATCAAAAGCCTGTCAAGGATTTGCCGTATGTAAGTCCCCGCGGCATAGTCGATGCCGATTCGCCGGCCTTTATCCATCAAGTGACTACGTATTGCCGCCGGTAGGTACCAGGTTACATTCGGCTGATAACTGTCGATGAATTCCCGTTGATAACTAACCGGCCGGCGGGCAGATAAAGGACGGGAAATCCGATTTTTTACCTCTTTCGCATCAATGGAAAGGAAGATACCACCATTGGCTTCAGCCGATTTTTCGGCGGAGACAATGGGTAGATAACGGGTGGCCCGTCCCACACCGGCAATTAGAATCTTTCCTGCTTTTTCAAGCTGGGCCAACCGTCGCTGCAAAGTACGACGATTGAAGGATAGGCCCTGACTCTCAAGAGCCTTCTCGATCTCCCCAATCCGCCACCCATCAGGCCGGTCGGCAAGCAGGGTTTCAATGGGGTATAGTTCCTTTTCTGAGATGTATTTTGGCATTTTTTTGTCACAAAACAAGTTTTACGCGACAAAATAGTCTTTTATTTGTCGCAATTCAAGCTTTTATGACACATTAACTGTCGCGATAATGTAGGCCTCGAGTTAAAACGACAAAATAGTAATTTCCTTTTTTGGACACAGATGAACACAGATTAACAAGACTCTTAAATTGCAAAATAACAGTATTATCTGTGTATATCTGCGAAAATCTGCCTGCCCCGTAGGTCCGGCAGATCGTACTGGGGCGTGCTATTTAACTTGAATTTTAAGGTTGGTTCGTTGGTTGTGGAGATATTGTCAAATCAAGTAGGGCTGGGACAATTTATACAACCTAAAAACTGCATACAAATTTTAAAAGGCTTAAATAAATATAATTATATTATACTGTTAACATATAGAGTGTATGTTTTGTGGTGCATCACATTGCTGAGCATGAAAATAAAAGAAATTTTTAAAATTTGTGCCCTTCGGGATTGCCCCTTTGAACGCATCTTTTGTGTTGCAGGGCGTTTGCAGTAGTTTACTACGGCAGCACACCCTGCGCCTTGAAGCTGCGGCCAAATAGGCAATTGCAAATTTTAGGTGCAATACAGAAGCATGTCTTTTTCATTAATACACACCCTTGCCAACGCAAGACATCAAATATTCTTGATCCACTTTAGTGGGCGCAAAGACTCCCACATTTCCCAGACGTATATTCTCAAGTCCGGTTGCCTTAACCCGGTTATATGCTTCAATCATTTCCCATACGGCCGGTCTTGCAAACTCCTTCATGCGGTATTCGGGGAAAAAAGCCAAGATGGTAAACGGTATGGAACGATCCACTTGTTTTAGGCTCCGGGCGATATCTTCGAGTTGGTCGGTTTCAACAAGACCGGGAATATAAAGCGATAAAACTTCCAGTACAAAATTGCGCTTGAGTATTTCTTTCGGTAGTCTCAGAATAGCCTCATTGGAACATCCGGTTAGCCATTTGTGCGTATCGGCGTTATAGGCTTTAATGTCGAGCCAAAATGCATCCACACCACAATCGCGTAAATAATCGAGATTTTGGGAAGTAAGCCCGTACCCATTGGTTTCGATCAATACCCAGAGTTTGGTATGCTTATGGATTAACCGTGCGCATTCCCCATAGAATTCGGGACAGCAGGTCAGATCACCGCCGGTAAACGCCAAGATATTACGCACAGGGCCGAATCCCTGTGGGCCCAGTACAATCGATTCGGGGCTAAGCATACCGGGACACGAACTCGAACGTCGCCCGTAAAGGACACAACTCCCGCAGCATCGGCAGGTATTATGCGCATGCCAGGCGGTTGCTTTGGACCTGGGCTCCATGAGGGTCACCGACTTTTCATAGACAATTGCCTGTTTTAGGATTTGCTTGGGCGTGTACCAGATACCGTTTTTTATTTTACTGAAAGACCAGGAATGACATTTTCGGCAGGAAAAGTTACATCCCGACTGATAAATTGAAAGATAATTCTCCGGGCGTGACAGATGAATAGCGGTAATCAGCCGATAGGTTTGATTGTTTTCATATTTTAGTGTGGCTTTACAGGCCAGCTCACGTTTCCCATCGACTTGGACCAGGCAGCTTCCCGGAGAATACCCCTGTTCTTTTAACCGGCAAATAGTAGATCCCACTTTATGGTCTCTTTTTGTTATAATTATATAGTTTCTTAGTTGTAAATTTTCTGCTTTTTATGGCAAAAAAATGCTTAACCAATCAAGTGTGAAATGCCTAAAGTGATCTAAAGTGCCTAAAGTTAAGGAATACTTCCAATTTGTATAAAAGCCGGAGCGTAGCGACTCCTTAACTTTAGCTCACTTGTAACTTTAGCTCACTTGTAACTTTTCCGGTTTATCCGGGTTAGGTGCGTTTCGAAAAAAAGTTAATGCCGGATTTGGGTTACAAATTTTCTACATATTTATAAAGCATCGGGTGGGTACACACTTCATAGTATTTTTGATCTGTCTGCCGGATAACACGTAATTCATCAGGCACAACTTCCGGAATACGGGCCTCCCGTATGACCAAACGCTGATACTCTCCTGTTACTGTAGGAAATTTTCCTGTATGAATTTTAATTTTCTCCTTTTGCAGGTCCGGGATGTAACTTTCCATTAACTTTAAGTGGATCTCTTTTGACAGTTTCTCAAAACCATCTGCGTTCAATTCAATACCATTTACATTATAACGGAATAACATATCATCTGTTGCGGCAATAGAATCTTTTTCTGATGCGGATTTATAGACGTAGAGGTTAAACGGTCTTTTATTATTGAATGTCGGTTCATGAAATGGTTTTGTGCATTTCGACATCCGGTCAGCGGTATTAATGGCCGGTGAGATCATAATTCGACGGTCTTCATCAAAAAGAAAAGTCGGAGAACCGTCATTATAACAGATGCCGATTCCCAGTTCGAGTATCGGGAGGTTGTGTTGTATGCTATGCTCATTATATCGCTGCACGATATGAAGGATTTTGACCGCAAGTCCGCAGGCATGGGCAACGCAGTACTGTCCTTTGGGCGCATCTTTGTGCTCGATTATCGACAGGATAATGGCATCACCCTCAATAAACAGCTTTTCGGCATCGTATTTACGTAAGATTCCGGTTATGGGAACAAAAAAATTAAGGCTGAAAAATGATGCGGGGTTCAATCCTCTTTTCTTCATCTGGAAGGTAATATCCGTGGAGTTGCGCAGATCTGCCTTGATGATCACATGATTAATAATCGGCTTTGCTTCGTGTACCTGTTCGTTGGGCAGTAAAAACTCATAAAGGAGACGATTTTCGCGAGACAGATCGACAATCTTTTTTTCCGTAACCAGGTTCATAGAATCCATGGTGTGTTTAAGCATCGTAAAATTTTGAAAATCTCTGTGATAACGGGCAAAACCGTTAAGAAATCGTATTAAATGCTTTTTTTTGTCCTGTGTGGTAATTTGTTTCAGATGCGTTATTTTTTTTTTCAGAGGCGCCATGGAAAACGATTTACCATAAAATCCTTTTGATCGATTAAACTGCCTTACAATTGCCCTTCTTTGTCTCGGCTTGGTCAGAAATTGTAAAACCTGGTGGGGTACCAGCGGAGGGCAGTAGTCAAGATAAACCGGCTGCATTTCATAAGCAGCTGTGATTCTTTTGATAAGGCCTGCCTTCTTAAATTTTCTGTAAATATAGTTTAAAAGTTTTTCTTGTTGTTTTGCCTGCTTCTTTAAGTTGCTCAGTTCCTTTTTAGTTCCATTTCGTGTTTTTAGGATTTTATAGCGCTCCTTTGATTGAAAACTGTTGAACAGAATATCAATGTTCTCAATGCGTTTTAACCAGACATCTATTTCCTGATAGCGGGTATTGGGATCATATTTTTCTGTTTTTTCAATTTTTTGGTTGAAAATTTTTGTACTTTGTTTTGATCGTTCCGAAGCAGACAAATTTTTTAAGAAAATTTTCAAGATAATATCTCTTAAAAGACCTCTTATTAAAAATAATAACCGGTTGTAATTATCCGGATCTTCAAAACGATGGCCCAGCAATATGTATTCATCTATCATAAAGAAATCATCAAAGGGATTTTCTACATGGAGTATGGGGTTGGAAAAGACATCATCCGGAAGATTTAACTCGAACTCGAAAATTGCTTCACGCATTTCCTTTAATTCTTTACGTTGAATATCAAGCAGATACCCGAAAAGTTCTTGCCCCACATTAAGCAAAATCCATTTCTTCTTCTGTTGGATATCAGACAGTTTTTCCTTAATCTCTATGTATTTACTAAGACTCAGGTTTCTTGATATTTCATATTTTTGAGCAACAGCGTTTAGTTCTCGAGCATAATTGTCAAGATAATCTATCAATGCTTTAAACTGATGTTGAATTTCTTCTGTTAACATCTTTACAATGGCAATCTGAGCCAGAAGGTCGATTTGGATTTCGGAGTCTGATTTTGCTTTATTAATTGCTTCTTGCAACACATCTTTGCAAAGACGTCTGAAGTCATCTCGTTCCGTGACCGGGCTTGATGCTCTATCTATGCCCAAAAGCTTTTCCACACCGGCATGTTTGCCAAGAAGCCGGCGTATAATTTTATTGGCTGATGTGCAAAGAGAGGGGCTCAGGTGAACATCATAGTGAATATTATCCACACCCGGAATCAGTTTGTCCAAGGAAAACTCTACCGAATAGGTTTCAAGGGGTAAGTTTTTCAGGACAGAGGACTTTGAGAAGAATGTAAACATTTTTTTGAAATATATATTCAGCGCCTGCACCGGATTATGCATAAAACCCTAATTGAGCGTAAACAAAACGGGAAAATATTTTATGTGTTTGATTTATTATGCATTTTTATGGATTTAGATGCATTTTCATAACTATGCTATAAATGAGATATAACTTAATTAAAAAATCCCATTTTGTTTACCCGTTGGGAAAGCCGATGGCACCCCGTCTTCTTCGTTATCAAGGGCTCGCAGTAGACGACTACGGCTTCGCCCTTGATGCCTCAAATCTGGGGCACCCTCGACTTTCGCTCATTTAGGGTAAAAATGTCTGGCAAATCATTTTTTTTAACGGTTAGATTTTTTAATATAATTTATTGAGATATTGTTAATATATATCATTAACTACTCAATATGTCCAATAAATTAGATCGTTGGGAAAGATGTTTATTGTTTATTCAGATTATAGATGATAAAAAAGTTTTTTAAAAAGGAGGTCCCCAATGACACTGAAAATTACCTGGTACGGGCATGCTTGTTTTTTAATTGAAACCCACACGGCCAAATTGCTGGTAGATCCCTTTCTTAGCGGCAATCCCTTGGCTCCTGTTCAAGCAGACGATGTCAAGACAGATTATATCCTTGTTTCACACGGTCACGGGGATCATCTGGGGGATACCATAGAAATTGCAAAGCGAACCGGGGCAACGGTAATCTCAAATTTTGAAATTCATAACTGGATCGTAAACCAGGGAATCAAAAACGTTCATCCCCAGCACATCGGCGGGGGGTTTGATTACCCCTGGGGCCGTGTAAAATTAACTATTGCCCATCATGGATCCGCCCTTCCGGATGGATCTTACGGCGGCAATCCGTGTGGTTTTTTGTTTTACATACAGGGGAAAAAAATATATCACGCATGCGACACCGGCCTTTTCTTTGATATGAAACTTATCGGTGAAGAAGGAATCGATCTGGCCATTTTGCCCATCGGTGACAACTTTACCATGGGACCTGACGACGCCCTGCGGGCCGTCAAGCTTATAGAACCCAAGCAGGTGGTTCCGGTTCACTACGATACCTTTGATATAATCAAACAGGATCCCTATGGCTGGGCCGCCAAAGTTGAAAAGGAGACCTCGGCAAAGGTCACGGTAATGAAACCCGGCGACGTTTTGAAACTTTAATCCTAATGGAGAGTTAAAATTCGATCTGTCATTGTTAGTTAACAACGTAAACAAATAACGAGTTTCAAACATAATGACGCAAAGCGATTACTATCAGATTTTAGGTGTGGATAAAAATGCCGTTTCAAAGGAGATTAAAGGTGCTTACCGGAAGCTGGCCTTTAAATATCATCCGGATCGAAACAAAGAGAATGGGGAAGCTGCTGAAAAAATGAAGATAGTTAATGAAGCCTATGCGGTTCTCTCGTCCCCGGAGAAAAGACGAGAATATGATGCATTGAGGCAGCAGTTCGGCTCTGATGCCTACAGCCGGTTCAGAAACAATTATTCCCAACAGGATATTTTCAGCGGTTCGGATATCAATCATGTTTTTGAGGAAATGGCCAAAGCATTTGGATTCAGGAGTTTTGACGATATTTTCACTGAGTTTTATGGTAAAGAATACCGGAGATTTGAATTTAAGAGACCCGGCATGTTTGCCGGAGGATTTGTCTTTACCGGTCCTCTGAGAAGAGGAAAATACGATCAATCCCAGTTCCCCCCCTTGACGGGCAAACTGGGGAAACTGTCCCGGTATGTTATAGAAAAAGTTAGCGGTGTTGAGTTGCCGGGAAACGGCGCCGACATTAATGATGTCATTCGTCTGAGTCTCCTACAGGCTCGAGAAGGAGGTCCTTACGCGTATTTTCTTAAAAAAAAGTCCAAAAAGCTGGTCGTCAAAATACCACCGGGAGTCAGGGACGGTCAGAGAATCCGGCTGGCGGGAATGGGTGAAGATGGAAAAGGCGGGGGAACGCCCGGAGACCTTTATCTGAAAGTTCAAATCAAAAAATCTCTCATTCAAAAAATAAAGAAGGCCATTTCTGATCTTAGTAAATAGTATTGGTTTTAAATATTTCAAAAAAGGCTGTGAATAAATGTGCTTACATCAAAAACTGACATGCGTATGCAAAAGGAATAAGGCCTATATTTTTCACAGGGATAATGTTCTTCCGGAACGGGTGGTTATCAATCTATATTGTCCCGAATGCCGGGACCGGGCCAACAGGGACCAATCAACAATGATTGAAGATGTGGGATGGCTCATTGAGTACGATATGGAGGTTGCCCGGTTTTACCTGGAACTTAAAGGGGTGGACTATCCCGTAACTCCGGAATTCATTTTTGATGAGGGGTACTGTACCTGGTACGGCATGAGCCCAAACGATCTGGAAGAAAATGCACGGGTCCATCAGGAGTTATTGCCGTTGCAAAAAAAAGATAAGCTGTTGTATTTCAATGAGTTAAAAAGGATGCGTCTGGCTCAGTTTACAGAGCTTAAGAAAGCGGGGTGGCGCAAGGCGCAAAACATTTGAACCTCCGGACAATTTCTCCATTAACCGGCCCCTTTAAGGCCGATCTCCTCGGCCACTTCCCGCATGCCCATGATCGTATCCGTAATAAGGTCTGTGAGTTCCATGCCCAGCATTTTAGCGCCTCTGTCAATAATGGAACGGTCGACGCCGGCCGCAAATCTTTTATCTTTCCATTTTTTTTTGACGGATTTGGCTTTTAAATCCATCACGCTTTTGGAAGGGCGAACCAGAGCCGTTGTCACCACCAGCCCGGTAAGTTCGTCGATGGCATAAAGAACCTTTTCAAGTTCTGTTTTCGGCTCCACATCCGTACAAATTCCCCAGCCGTGACTCACTACCGCCCGTATGTATTCCTGAGGCCACGAATTTTCCTTTAAAATCTCCTCGGTCTTTTGGCAGTGTTGTTCCGGGAACTGTTCATAATCAAGGTCATGGATCAGACCAATAATCCCCCATTTTTCTTCGTCCTCTCCTCGTTTGCGAGCAAAATAGCGCATCACCCCTTCAACGGCCAGAGCATGTTTTATAAGGCTTTCATTTTTATTGTATTCTGTTAAGAGATTATAGGCCTGTTCACGGGTAGGTATTGTTGAACTCATTTTATTCTTTCCTTTTTGGGACGTTTGGCCGGGGTTTTCAAATCCATCACTGGACTCCATATCTTTACCAATTCCAAAATACATTTTCAATGAAGATTATCCTGTCAACTCAAACACCTTTGGCCAAAGGCTCCGGAGGGCCCGGATGAATGCCAGGTTGCAAATCAAGGCGTTTGCTCCTCTGATTGGAGTGCTCGACGATCCGGTTATCTGGTAGAAATTGTTCTTTTACTTTACAACCCTCAATTTATGGGTCTGTCTTAGTTTCTTCCACAACGCCTCCATGATAACAAATATGGCATCGTCTTCATTATACACATGTTCTTTGGAAATGGATCGACAAGATGCCAGCAACTCTTTATTTCCGGATAACAGATCCAAGGCGTTCTTAAAATATGCATGTTCATTGGAAGGTAAGTCCATCAGATCATTTAACTTCATGTTTGCTATTTTTACCTTGTCTTCTAAATCAAAATTGTAGATTAATCGTTCAACGGCTTCATCAATTGTTTTTGGAGGGATAGGAAGTTTTTTAAGATAATCCTTTTTATCATAATCCGTAAGATGTTCACCTGGCTTAGCCCCTATCAGACCCAGCAATATCATACCTTCAACAATATTCATGGTGTCTTTGTATATCTTAGGATCCTCACTGGTTCTTGAACCGGTCACATTCAACACCTCAATATTATTTTTTATTATCCAGGTGTTTATTTTAGAAGGTGCTATAGACAAAGGCGTTTCATTTAAATCAATGTGCAGGCATGGCCGGTTGTGCTTTTCCGCCATTTCCTGACCATAATCAGAACCGCCGGTTAAATTTCCATGTGAAATTATTACTGTTCCATCAGAATCGATAATATTTTGCTCAATTCGTTCTTTAAAACCGGCAACGGGCATTTCTTTCAACTGATATTTTTCCGGCAATATTCCCCTCTGAGTTTTACGGCCTTTTTGAATCCATCCACCATGTGGGATTCCCAGTTTTATTGCCACATCTAATGCAGCCTGGTCTGCGCCAATCCGGCCACCCGAAATAATCTTTTTAATCATTATGGTTACCCTTATATTCTATTATACCATGACAGCAGCATCGGGTCTGCAGCCGATTCCGCTGCCTTCTCTGTTGCGATATCCTTTGCTTTTACAGGATCAAGATGTTCGTCATCAGCTTGTATTTTGACGTGATTGCTCCAAAAATGTTTTAAATCGTCCGGTGTCATATTATAATGCTAAGGAATTTGGGATCAAGTCTGTTCTTGACTTTTTATTATATTACACGGTTCGTCAATATGCTTTTTAGTCTTTCTGTCAGTATCTATCAGAACCATATGGGTCGGGAACAGGCCCTAATTTTAAATGATTATCGGAGGAATAGGCTACGCATTCCACGGGGCAGGCGCAGGAATTGGACAAAAGGGGGCGTTTTGTAAAGGTCTCATGATGTGATGCATGGCTCCGAGCGCATCTATGCTAACTTTTCTTGGCCGGCTATTCTTTTGGCACAAACCCTTTTAAAGGTCAGTATTTCACCATCCCGTAAAGCCCGTGTCCTGCTTGGCCGGAAGATCGCAAAGCCAATAAAAAGACTTGAGCTTTTTTGTTTAAAATGTCATTCTTTTTCGCTGATATTTTTACTCTCCAGAGTGCAGGCCCAGTCCAAAGAGGCGGAAGCGGAGGTTTAATATGAAGTTCGGAGTTAATGCGTTGATACTGATCCTGATGATATGCCTCGGTATCTTGTCACCGGTTCATGCAGAAGTGGAATACAATGTTCTGAAAACATACAAGCTCGAAGATCAGCCGGTTGATATGGTTTTTTCGACCAAGCGAAACGAAATTTATGTCCTCAACCAAAAAGGGGAATTGCTGATTTACGACACCAACGGTCATTTAACCAAAAAAATCAACGTGGGCAAAGTTTATGACAGATTAAAGCTGGTCGAAGGTTCCGATATTCTTTTCTTGAGCAGTCGTAAGGACAAAACCATTCAGATCATCCAACTGGACTTTGTTCAGAAGATCGATACGTTAGGTTCCCCCTTCAAGGGATCCGAGACTGCACCGGTTATTATTGCCGTTTTCAGTGAATTCCAGTGACCGTACTGTTCGAGACTGACGTCTCTTCTCGATCAGATGATCGAAAAATACCCTAAACAAGTAAAGATTGTTTATAAAAACTTTCCGATCCGATCCCACAAGTATTCCGAACCGGCAGCCAAAGCCGCCCTGGCAGCCCAAAAACAGGGCAAATTCTGGCCCTTTCACGACCTGTTATACGCACACTACAAGGACCTCAGCGATAAAAAGATGCGTGAAATTGCCAACCAGTTAGAACTTGACATGGTTCGGTTTGAAAAAGACAGAAAAGACCCGGCGATTGTCGGAAAGGTGCGTGCCGACCTGAGGGATGGAAACAAAGCCGGGGTCAGGGGTGTGCCGACGGTTTTCATCAACGGCCGACCCCTTCGAAAGCGGAGCCTGGAAGGTTTTTCGAAAATGATTGAGAAGGAGTTGCAGAAACTCATGAGCTTCCCAAAACGATTTTAGAGCCCCATGAATTTCATCAATGGATCAATTTTAGATTATCGAAACCAATCCTCTTTTTTTATCTTTTCTTGTTCTTGTATCTCTTCTTGTTCTTCTTGTTTTTTTATCCTTTCTTGTTCTTGTCTCCGTTTTATATAATCGTCTTGAATTATTTCTTGTTTTTCCATCAATCTCTCGTCTTTATCCAACAATCTCCTTAACTTCTTTTCAATCGGTTCTCTTTTTTTTCTTTCCCATCCTACCAATTTTCTATTTTTCTCAACCACAGATTCTGAAACTGAAATCTCCTTAACTGAGCCATCAATAAAAACACACCCTTTTACTTTATTAACCCTCGTAACTCTTTCCGCGAGAGCAATCCCGAAAAAAAAGGTGACAACTGTCACTATAATTGAAGACATAACAAGAAGTCCTTTGATTTTTATCATGATATCCTCCTCTCTGTTATACGAATATAAGGGCATTTTAGTTCGGTTAGATTCTACAAAACATAGCATATTCTATCGTCGCAACGCCAGACACAGTCCGTCTCTTTCCGGTGAATGCAGGGGAAGATATGCGAAAAGGTTAACCGACCTCCATTCCGAAGATCTGGAAATCAAACGGTTAAAAGAATCCGCATCTTTGAATCTTACGTTGTCTGCGACCAGCAGCCCGCCCTGTTTCATCAGCCGGCCACAGTGTGGCAGAACTGACGCATAGTGTTCTTTCTCAATATCCAAGAAAATGAAGTCAAAAGACTTATTCATTTGGGATAGTTTCTCCTGAGCATCACCGACAATCATCTCAATCTGCCGATCTAACCCGGCTCTGCGGAAATTAGTTTCAGCCCTGGCTGCCATATCCGGATCGTTATCGATGGTGACCAGTCTTCCCCGGGCGGATGCAAACGCCCTGGCAAGAAAAATCGTGGAATAGCCGGTAGCAGTGCCGAGTTCCAATATTCGCTCGGCTTGCGTTGCCCTTGCCAGAATATGCAGCAGTTCGCCGACAATGGGTCCGACAATGGGAATTTTTTCTTTCCGGGCTTCTTCCTCCAGTTCTATGAGCAGTTGATCTCTTTCGGGTACAAACTGTCTGAAATATTCTTCCGGATTGTCTATGAGACCGGACATATTTTCTCCTTAGGGTTCACGAAAAAATAAGTTTACAATTTTAGGAGTCGAGGCGCTCGGCCACTTCCCTGCCCCTGATGCATAATTTTGCAACGGCCCAAAAACAAACCATTGACCTAACCTTGCCATTCAGGTGGAACATGGGATTTTTGTTTTCAATAAAACATTTCTCAATCGGCTTAAAAAATTTGAATAATCCGGTGAGTCGTTAAAAATGACCTTACGTTCAATACCGCGTAAAAATGTGATGCACCGCTCCGGCGCATCTATGCGAGTTTTCCTGTGCCTGCTATTTTTATGCCACAAACTCCTTTAAACGTCAATATTTCACCATTATCCCGGTATCCCGCCTGGCCAGCGTGCCTGGCAGCGGGGATTAAACTGTTTGCCGTAATTGTGATCAGCGTCAATTATAATACCCGTCTAACGACAATTAAAATTCCCGAAATAAGAAAATAAGAAAAAATGGTAAGGCCATTACCTGTGAACCTTTGAACGCTTACCTGTATTTTATGCTTCTTTAATCAAGGATCAAGGTGACCCCAATTCCTTCAGAAATGAATGTAGTATGCTCCCCTTCCTTTTCCATGAAGGAAAAGTTTCCCGTTTCGTACCAAGTTCTGCAAGCGTTTTATTGCTGTATTATCAATCATTTGCTGAGGCCCGACCCTCACTCACACTCAACATAATTGATGCAGGTTTTAGGTAGGAGAAGAAACGGCTTGTGACGTGCCTGATAGGTGGTCAGTGCAGACCACTTTTTACGGTCTTGGTAAATCCGCAAGGGTTGACTCCGTATCCTCGAAAATTTTAATGCAATATTCGGACTATTCGGAACGCGGCAATAGTATACTAAACACAAGACAGACAATCGATGACACAAGGGATGCCCAGAACATCGGCATGACGCCCTGGCCCACGGCTTCCTGCAAGGCACGTTGGACATCTGTTGACAGCAGTGTCTGAATTTCCGGGCGAAAAATGTTCTCGACATTTTGTTGAATCTGGGAGAAAAGCTCCAGATCGATTTTTTGTTGCAGATCGAAACTCAACACCTTTTCCAGCGCGTTTAAAAACGTGACAGTGACGAGACTGCCGGATATGCCGATACCGATAGCACCTCCGAGTGTCCGTGCAAACTGGTGAGAGGCGGTGGCAATGCCTAAGTTTGAAATGTCGACACTGTTTTGCACGAGAAGGAGTGTGGCAATGGATACAAACCCCATGCCGAGCCCGGCCACGGCTAAAGCGATCGAACATAAGATCAAAGAGGTCGCCGAGGAAAACCATAGGGTCACGGCGCTGCCGACCACCAGAAAAACGCCGCCCAGAATGCTGGCGGTTCTTTTTCCAATCAAATTGACAAGCTGCCCGCAAAACAGCGCGCCGAGTGACCATCCCAGGCTTAAGGGCACCATGGCCAGCCCTAGTTGCGCCGGTGTTTTGCCCAGAGCGCCCTGAATAAATAAAGGACTGAATGAAGAGAGCGAGAAAATCGCGAAACTGGCAAAAAAGGCGGCCTCGTTGCCGACACGAAACCCTTTCAACTTAAAGAAATCGATGGACAGAATCGGTTCTTTGGCCCGCTTTTCAACATGGTAAAAGGCGAAGCCCGCTCCGGCGGTGATCACAAACAGCCCGACAATTTGAAAGGACAGCCAGTCGTAACTGCGGCCGGCCAGCAAAAAAGCGGTGAGCAATGCCAGGATGGTGGAAGAAAGGGTTAAAATGCCCAGATAATCGATGGAAACTGCTTTCCGTTTTTCACGGGTTTCGATCAGATACAAGAATATCCCCAGCAGGGAAACCGCTCCCACCGGTATATTGATAAAGAAGATCCAGCGCCAGGAGAAATAATTGACGATAAACCCGCCGATGGTCGGACCCAGAACACTGGCCACCCCCCACACAAAACTTGCTATGGACATCATCTTGCCGCGTTTTTCCGGCGAAGAGATATCGGACAAAACAATATAGGTCAGGGCAAAACTTCCGCCGGCACCGATGCCCTGAATCACCCGGGATAAAATAAGCTGTGTCATATTCTGGGAAATCCCGGCCGATACAGAGCCGGCCAGAAAAATGCAGATGGAAACATTGAAAAGTTTTTTGCTGCTGTAAAGATCGCAGAGCTTGCCAAAAAGCGGCAGGGCCACCGCGCGGCTCAAAAGATAGGAGGAAAAGGCCCAGCTGTATAGATGAAACCCGCCTAGGTGCGCCACAATAGACGGCATGGCCGCCCCCATCACCAGGGCGTCCAGAGCCCCTAAAAAGAGGGCCAATAAAGCTGCTACAATGATAAAAATACGGTTTTTACGACTGATCAGCAGTTCCGGGGGGAGCGGTGCTTCGTGAAGTTCGGTGTCGGCGTTTAAAGAGGTTTTGTTTTGGTCTTTATGCACGGTTTTGTTTACGATAAATTAGGGTAAAAAAAAGATTAACTTGAATACTGGCTAATCCCTCCCCCAAGGTTTCTAAGAAACTTTAAACAAGAATAATAAGCAGAGGCACAAAAAATACTTACTTTTCGAGCTCGGCAAGTTTGAATATCCTGTAAATGGTCTCGGCGTGTCGTTCGTCATCTCTTACGTAGACAATACCATGCCGATCTTTCTCCTTACTACAATTTGTTTCCTTACTTTATAGCAGGATAAAGCGGATCGGTGGTCAACCATTTTTTACGGTCTTTGTTAGTGAGCAGGCGGGAAAAGCTTGGCCAATAACCCTGAACCGTGAACCTTTGAACGCTTACCTGTATTTTATACTTCTTTAATCACTGATCAGGGTTTTAAACCCCGTCTCTTTGAATGCCTCTTGTATAACGGAAATTGATCGATATATCAATATATCAATGAACGTCCTTGAACTCCCGGCTATCTGGTTATGGACCACGATGCCGGCTGAGACCCGGTCGGTGACAGGGTCAGAGAATGCTTTAACTTCTCTTATAAATGTCAATATTTCACCATCGGAAGATCCAGTCGTCTTACCGGATATAAAAGTATGGCACCAGATGTATGGGTAGCCCCTAAAAACATATTTGTTGAGTTATTTACATGTTTATGGATGTTCAGGAATTTCCATTCTATGACGAGGGTGGTTTTCGCTTGCTGCGCCACACAATTATAACGCCAATAGCAAATATAGGTAAACTTACAATATACGCAAGGGAAAGCCCCCAATATGAATTGATAAAGAGAAAGAGAGATCCGGAGATTAAAAACAAAATTGCGCCAACTATGTAAGGCCAATCACCAATCATTACAAGTCCTTTGGTTGGTTTAGCTGTCAGCATAAAACTCAAGATAGCAAAGCGGAGACGAGAATAACATAGGTGTTTCGGCATTTGCAAGATATTGACCGGATTGATGTGGATATTGAAACACCTTCCCAGAAATGTGGACGGCAGGCCCAAGATCCCTGTGAATGCTTACCTGTATTTTATACTTCTTTAACCAAGGATCATGGTTTGACGCCAGTCCCTCAAGGCTTGATTTTATCACCCCTATCTAAAATCGGAATTATATCTCACCGTTGATAGAAATATAAAATGGTGGTTCATACTTTTTATAATAACGAATAACGGATAACAAATAACTTCCAATTGAGCGTTTTCGCTCAATTGGGGTGTTACCTCCAGGGAATCGGGGGGACGTGTAAAAAAGACGGGTTGTCTACAAAGAGTAATAAAAATACTTGCCATAGCCGCATAATGGAAATATTTTATATCTAAAATCCGCATTAACTGTTCGCGAAAGAATGAAAACCGGTTGTTATTTCAATACAAAAAAATATACAATCTGACGGAATGACCGGTACTGTATTGCTGTGTATGTTTATGCAAAATTTAGGCTGATAATTGACCGAAGGCTATTCAAATTTTAAGGAGGCATAAAATGAAGGTTCTTGTACTCTATTTTTCCAAAGGCGGAAACACTAGAAAACTGGCCGAGGCCATTGCTCTGGGCGTTGAAGATGTTGAAGGAGTTGAATGCGTAATGAGAAAGACCGACGAGGTCACAAAGGATGATTTCGTCGAAGCCCAAGGGATCATTGCAGGGTCTCCCGTGTACTTCGGTGTTATGGCAGCGGAATTAAAGAAGGTCTTTGATGATTTCGTTGGTGTGAGAAAGAAGATGGATGGAAAGATTGGGGCTGCCTTTACTACATCCGGAGATCCCACGGGCGGCAAGGAGACAACCATGATGTCCATCATCCAGGCACTTCTCATTTACGGCATGGTGATAACCGGCGATCCCATGGATGCCACCGGCCACTATGGCACTGCCTGCGTGGGGGCGCCTGATGAGGAAACAGTTGAAAATGGACGTAAGCTCGGCCGCAGGGTTGGGGAATTAGCGAAAAAACTGCGGGGGTAGGGACGCTCTTCAGTTTTACAGTTTCAAAGAGCTGTTAAGAAAAAATGGTAAGGCCATTACCCGTGAACCTTTGAACGATTACCTGTATTTTAGACTTCTTTAATCCCTGATGGAGGTTAGACCCCGGTCCCTACAGAATCATCTTCACTGTTGCTGTTTCATTTAAATAATCCCAATTCCTCTGCCAGAACCTTGTAGGGTTTCGGGAATTCCGGCTCGAAGTTCTGGTAGGGTGTCACCGGGTAACGGGCACCTATCTTCTTCCCCGCCTCTTTCATACCCTCAACCAAACCTGCAGGAAGCTGTCCGGGTATAGAGAAAACCATTTCGTCATCCTGGGTCATGGAAAAGATGCGATCACCCATGCCGGGTATAGCGATACGAGGCACCCCGGTTTTAAAAGGGGCGATGAGATATTCGGTACATTCCACCTTTCCGCCGAAGTTGCCGGAAATACGCGTGGTCTCCATAAATACAAAAGATTGAATCAATCTCATAACCTGAGCAGGGTTGCCGAAAATAGCCACTGTATCCGGATCAAATAAACCTTTTTGTAAAGGAGCCAAGGCTATGGCCTGACATTCCTCATTCTCCAGGCGGATCATGGCTTCAGCCTCTTTAATGCCACCTTCTTCACTTTGGGAAAAGGCCACTTCACAGAAGAGTTTGCCTAGAGTATCGACTGGGCTGGATGCACCGCTGAAACCAAAGGCTATCATTGCCGGAACACAGATCAAATCTTCCTTAGAGAGTCCCACGGTCCATCCGTAATTCCTGGCCATGGTAACACCCTGGCAAATGGTGATGCGTTTACCCAAAACAGCGGAAGGTTGTCGTGTTTTTTCAGGAAGATCGGCTTTATCCTTTAAAAACTTAACAGCCAAAGGAAACGTTTTCAGCCGCAGGTCTTCTCTTATGAATTGAGCTGTCTCTTGATAATTTAATTGTTCCATAATCTACCTCTCTTTGTTTTCGGGTTGTCCTTTTAAATTTCATAGAAAGCATATCGTGGGCTATTTTTCATTCTTGTTAACCGATTTTTTAGTTTTTTTAAGATTGGTGTCTATAACCGTGATGCATGATAACATGCCTAAACGTAATGCTTATTTTAAAAATAGATTTTAATTGTCAAGTCAAGTAAATCCTATTTCTAACCCTTTTCAAATCACCTTAATCCACTGACAATTATTTCACAATCCTCAACCGGGTTCGGGAGGTTCTGCAGTTCATACATGGCTAATGCACACTCTACACGTATGTTCTTAGATATCCACGAAACCATTGCCTGGAATTATATTTTTCATGGGTCAACAGTAACCTTGACCCGATTTATAATCAAGGATCAAGGTTTAACCCCAGCCCCCAAGCTTGACCCCCTTCACTTAGAACGTTTCACACGAACGTCCCCTTGGCCACATGATGTAAATCTCCTATATAGATTTCAACCTTCACCCGTGATCCGAATTAACCAAACTTGCAAATAGAAACTTATAATTTGAGGGGCGTTATATATTAAGATAAAAAAAGCTCAAAACAACGAACCGGAGGTTTTGAGGTGGCTTTAAAAGTTAAGGATGTTGGTCTGTTTTATAAATGATAGAATTCCAAACCTTTAGTTCACGCCGTTTTTATTTTTCCGCTTCTTAAGAGAAAGCACTCTTTTGTGCAGCCTGATGGATTGCGGGGTAACCTCCACCATCTCGTCATCTTTTATAAAATTTATGGCCCTCTCAAGGGTCATGGGTTTTACCGGCGAGCATACTATGCTTTCATCTTTTCCGGCCGCGCGGATGTTTGTGAGCTTTTTCTCCTTGCTTGGATTTGCACTAATATCGACGGCCTTGTTGTGTTCTCCGATGATCATTCCCTCATAAACAGGTTCTCCGGGGACAATGAAAATGCGGCCCCTGGGCTCGAGGTGGTAGAGGGCGTATGCAACAGAGTTCCCCTGCCGGTCTGACACAATCGAGCCGGTGAACCGGGTGGGAAAATAACCCCGAAACGCCTCGTACCCTTCAAAAAGGGTGTTCATGATTCCGGTCCCCTTTGTGTCCGTCAAAAATTCATCCCGGTAACCGATTAAAGAGCGTGATGGAATCGAAAATTCAGCCCTTACCCTTCCTCTGCCGTTATTGACAAGGTGTGTCAGCCTTCCCTTTCTTATGGAAAGCTTTTCGGTCACAACCCCGAAAAAATCCGCATCACAATCCACAAACAGTTTCTCAATGGGCTCAAGCATGGTTCCGATTGAATGTTTGTAAATCACCTTTGGACGGCCCACAGAAAGTTCAAACCCTTCCCGCCGCATGGTTTCGATGAGGATGGCCATCTGAAACTCACCTCTGCCTTTTACGATAAACCTTTCCCTGTCCTCGGTCTGTTCTAACCTGACGGCAACGTTTTTAAGGGTTTCCTTGATCAGCCGTTCGCGTATTTTGGCGGACTGTACGATTTTGCCTTCCTTCCCGCTCAAGGGAGAGGTGTTTATGGTAAATTCCATAGAGATGGTCGGCTCGTCTACGGTTATTCTCTTTAAGGGCTTTGGATACTCCCGGGTGCAGATCGTGTCACCGATTTTGACATCCTCGATTCCGGAGAGAACGACAATATCGCCGGGTTCCGCCGCATCAACCTCTTTCAGATTCATCCCGTCATATACCTGAAGCTTGGATATCTTGAGCGGGAGGTGCTCCACTTTGTCGTTGATACAGACCATGGTGTCATGGAACTCGGCTTTTCCGTTAAAAATTCTTCCGATGGCAAGCCGTCCAAGATAATCTGAATATCCGAGATCAGACACCAGCATCTGAAACGGTTCTTCGGGGTCATATCCAGGGGCCGGTATCTCATTGAGGATGGTTTCAAAAAGAAGATGAAGGTCATCCCTTTTTTCGGCCAGGGTCTTTTTTGCAATGCCTTGGCGTCCGATGGCATACAGATATGGAAAATCGAGCTGTTCGTCGTCTGCATCGAGATCGATGAAAAGGTCATATATCTCATCGAGAATCTGTTCAGGACGTGCATCCTTTCTGTCGATCTTGTTGATCACCACAACAACCTTGAGGCCTTTCTCAAAGGTTTTCTTCAACACGAAACGGGTCTGGGGCAGCGGTCCTTCAGACGCATCCACGAGCAAAATCGCACCGTCCGCCATGGACAGTGCGCGCTCGACCTCTCCACCGAAATCGGCATGTCCGGGCGTGTCGATGATGTTTATCTTTACCCCGTTCCATTTCACGGAACAGTTTTTTGCAGCAATGGTTATTCCTCTTTCCCTTTCGAGGTCCATGCTGTCCATGATTCTCTCATCAACTTCAAGGCCCGGTCTGAAAAGCCCGCTCTGCCTGAACATGGCATCAACAAGGGTTGTCTTGCCGTGGTCAACATGCGCAATGATCGCGATGTTTCTTATTTTTTCATTTCTGATAATTTTTTTCACTGGATACACTTCCGTATTAATTAGAACCTATCTCAAAAATAAGATTAGGGTTCGGGGCAAGGCGCGAAACGGTGAAAAAGCGGAGCATACACGTAGTATGTGAGCATTTTGAACCGTTTCGCAACGCCGCCATGGGCACTTAGATTGTTTTTAAGATAGGTTCTAAAGGTTAAACAAAAAAAATAAGCATCGAAATTTTTTTACAACCTTTTAATCAAGTGACATACAAAATATTATTCGCCTTCGCCAGAATACCCTGTACTTTGTTGAAGTGATGGGTGTCGCGTCTTGAATAGTGAATAAAGTGCTACTATTCACTATTCAAGACGCGACACCAGATTCCCCTAAATAAAGTTAAATTGTATCACCGTCCCCAAAGTTTGCCTCAGCCGAAAATTTAACGATGCAATATTCGGGCTAAATTTCTTTTTTGTTAAAAACGACCAGCATTAACGTGGTTATCAGAATGATGAAAAAGGAGACATTCAGAATCGGGTGAAGGGGTCCCATGTTGTTAAAACTGCTTTGACCGATGATCGAATCGGCGTAGGCCTGCACCATGTAAACTTTCGGGAATAAAATTCTCCACAGGGCAGGGGGCGAGGCTGCAGCCGAAGGAACCGCTGTCTTTAAAATTTCGCTGTTTAAGATCTGATGACCACCGTCGGAAATATAGCCGACGAATAAAATCCCCACAGTAAAAACCGCGCTGATGAAATCCGGCAGATAAAGAGACAAAAAGCACACCGAAACCGCAATAAAGAGAAGATTGATCGAACATACCAGCGATGCGGTTAAATACCCGGGAATGGTGGCGCCGGTTTTTACCCACACCGTCAGAAAAATCGTTGCGTGAAGAATAAACATGAAAACCAGGCACAAAAACCATGTGCCGGCGATCCTGCCGAGAATGTATTGCCGCCTGAAAACCGGCCTGGAAAGAAACAATACCAGGCTTCCGTCTTCGTGGTCTCTGCTAAAAATTTTCATCGATAGCAGGATGACGATCAGGAACATGCCGGACGCTATGACCTGGAAAACAATTTTTGAAACATACCACGCAACCGTAATGTTGTCCAACTGTTTCCCGTTGACGACATATTGGCCGCTGTAACATCCGCGAATCATCAGCACGAAAAGAATGGAAAGCCCCAGCAGAACATAAAAGCTTTTGTACCGCATCTGGTCTCGAATGGTGTAGCCGGTAATTTTTAAAAAGTTATTCATTTCCCTTAGGATAAAAATTATATTAATTCTGTCACGATTTGAAACGTTCAGCTCAGGTATTTTATAAAAACATCCTCCAACGTCTCGTCGTCCTCTATTATTGAACGAATCGAATCCTTGACGAGGATTTTTCCGTTGTTCATTATTGCCAGCGTCTGGCATGTCTTTTCCACTTCCGAAAGGAAATGGGAATTCAAGAACACGGTAACACCGTTGTCGCGCAGGCTCTCAAGAATTTTTCTCACATCCCGGATACCGATCGGATCAAGGCCTGTCACCGGTTCATCGAGTATCAACAATTTGGGCTGTCCGAGTAGAGCTGCTGCGAGGCCGATTCGCTGTTTCATGCCCTTGGAATAAGCGGCCGATTTTTCTTTTTCCCTGCCTTTCATGGAAACCACCTCCAAAAGCCGGTCCACTTCCATTAGCGCATCTTTTCCGGTCAATCCAATCAAAGAAGCGTGCCGCCGCAGATATTCAAGCCCGGAAATATGCGAGGGGATCATGTGATGTTCGGCCAGATATCCGACCCGTTTGCGTGCTTCGGGGTTGGAAACGGGTATTCCGTCGATCGTGATGCTGCCCGAAGTCGGTTTGATAAAGTCGAGGAGCATGCGGACGACCGTTGTTTTGCCGGCGCCGTTCGGACCGAGCAAAGCGAAATATTCGCCCTTCTCGATGCGATACGTTATGTTGTCGACCGCTGTAAATGTACCGAATTTTTTGATGACGTAATTAAGTGCAATCATATTAAAGGCCCTTTAGCACGAGTTGTTCACGTTTTACAACGGAATAACACGACGACAAATATCCGTTTCATTGCTTATCCGCCCGGCACCCGCTGTATCCGGAGGTGCCGACAACAGCATCACGTTTGTGGGAGGAAGTTCTGACCGAAATCCAAACAGCGCTGGAACGATGTAGATCACAAAAACAGCGGCGATTTTCCCCTTTTTCGGCCTTGTTCTGAGAAAAAAATATCTCATTTACGCATGGACAAAATCAGGAAATTCAAACATTTTCAGTTAGTTGACAACTTTAGGGGAGCATTGGCGGCGGGAGTACGGGATGTCTTTTTATCCCATAAAAAAGGTTGTTCAAAAAAAATTATTTAAAAATTTAACCGGTCGACAATGAAACGGCACACATTTTTTTATTGATGCTTTTTCTTTTCCTGCTTCTCCTTTCGTTTTTCTTTAATGGTTTTTGCCGGCTTCTTTTTCACATCCTTTTTGGTGTCTCTTGGCTTTCCCATTTTTTTCCTCCTGAGTAAAGCATTAACGTATCAGCCCGGAAATTGCACGGGTTTGGAGCGTTCATTTACAGGGCACCAGGAGCAAAGCTGTTGTGAACCGTAAGTTAAGGGGTCACCCATTAAAGAGCGGGTCTGCTCTTGACTCATGGTAAAACTGAAAAGAGTCAAGAGCAGACTTGAGCCCATTACCTGGCCCCATTACCAGCATTATGAAAATTCCTGATTTTAAAATGCTGTCTGTTGTCTTTCTTTAATCAATTATCAAGTTGTTTTTCGAGCCTCAATAATTAATAATTAAGATGCGACCCTGTTGTTTGTTCAAGCAAGTCCGCCGGCATCAAATCGCCCATGGCCTGCAGGTAATGTTCTTTGGTAACACCGGGCACCAGTTCGGCTCATTTTTTTGCAGCTTTCAACCACATTAACAATTTACCAAAAAATGTCAATTAATTGAGGGTTCGGGGAGTTATCATCATAATGCTTTATGGCTTGGCGCAATGGATGACCAGATTTTAATTGACCTGACAGCCATCTGATATGATATCCTAAATCCGGGTCATCTTTAAAAGAACTGGTGATTTTCAAAGGATTTAAGGGGTCAAGGATTCGAGGGCATGCTTTGACTTCCAAATCTTTTCTTTTCAAAAATGCATGGCACTTACAGTAATCGCAAGTCATTTTATAACCGTTGAAAGTATATTAATTAAATGATTTATAACTGCATTTTGGTCAGATATACTGGTGAGTTCGGGGTAAAGTCCACCCAGTCGCAGGAGTATATTGAAGATCTTATTCATAATAACATCAAGCGGGCATTAACGGCCTCGGAAGGGCCGGATCTTCTCGACCGCATCAGGTTTTTTACTCGTCAAGGTCGTCTTTATATCTATTTTGAAAAGCAACAAGACACGGATGTCGATTTATTAATTGCAGTTGTCGGACGAACATTTGGGATCTCTTCCATTTCACCCTGTTTTCGCACCTCAGCTCGCGATAAAACCGCTGTTGTCTCGGTAGCGGCCAAGCTGATGGTGGCACACGGAATCGGCCCCGGCAGTTTCAAAATCGCAGTGCGCGCAATAAAGAATCCGAAATTAGATATTCCCTCTCTAAAACAAGACATCACCAGCTTATGTAACAAGATAGCTCTAAACAACGGGTCGCAAAAAGGATTCTCAAAGCCTCGTTTCAAAAAAGGGCCAAAATGGAAAATGGGCCCTTGGGGCGGCGAAATTGAGAGCAAGCCGGAGATAGAGGTTTATAAGGATCACGCTTTCATATCTGCAGAGCGGATTAAATCCCCCGGAGGCTTTCCGCTGGGTTTGGAAAATCAACTGGTCGCACTGGTTAGCGACGGTTTGGATTCGCCGACTGCGGCCTGGCTGGCAATGCGGCGCGGCGCTGTTCCGGTTTTTGTTGTCATGGATCCTGATAATGACAGCAAAGGCTCCAAGACAAATGCCTCTGCTGTAAGAGAAAAAGCGCTGGAAAACATTAAGGTTTTGGTTGAATATACAAAAGGGGCCCTCAAAGCGCCGACCGTTTATGTCGCTTCATATCAATCCGTGCTGGATGCGTTTATTCAACACGGGTCCCAAAAAGGCATCACTTGTCTGCTTTGCAAGCGTTTTATGTATCGAGTGGCCGAACAGATCTGCTTTCTTCATGACTGCCAAGGTATCGTGACCGGGGAAATACTCGGCGAACAGGCCAGCCAAACAGCCAAGAACCTCAGAGTGCTCGACAGTGCCGTAATGATGCCGGTGCATCGACCCCTCTTCGGGTTTGATAAGGATGAAGTCGTCACCTTAGCCAGCCGCATAGGTACGATGCCAATCGCCACCATCGCATCAGTTCCATGCAAAGGGGTGCCAAACCGCCCCATTATTTGCGGGGAAGTGTTCGAAGTTGAAAAAGTAGAAGAGAAAATTGACATAACAAAATATCTTGAACAATGTTTGAGCGGCATAGAGAAGGTGTCCTAATAATATTGCACACAACCTTTTAAAGAGTATTGGCTTATTTCAAATAGGGGGTCTGCTTTTGACTCATGGTAAAACTGAAAAGAGTCAAGAGCAGACCCCATTAATGTCAGATCCCACTACTCGATGACCTGTTTGGTTCTTAGCTCGCTCCGAAGAAGCTCGACACGCCGGCGATTGGCACCAAAATCTGAATAGCCGATGCGAGACGCCGAACGAATCGAGATGATCCTATTCGATGAATTGAAGTATAGTTCAAGATCATCAATAAATCGGAAGATCCGACTCTTGCATTCCACATGGATGTAGTTGTCGGTTGCCGTGACAATGGTCCACCTGGGCATTGAAGCTATTTCATCCTGGATAAGGGGCCAACTTACGTTAGGATCCCCTTTTAGACGAAACGACTCAATTGCATGCTTTTCGTCTTTGGCTTCTGACGATACACAATTTGGGCTTTTGGGGCAGCTTCTAAGTCCGGACGGATCAATACCGATCTCGTCGGGTCGTTTTCCGGAGCACCCATTGACCATAAACAGAATCAGTGCCAATTTTAAACATAGTTGAATAGACTTGTACATTTGCACAAACTCCTTTTTTCCTGGATATGCTCCAGATAGTATGCCGTATAGAAGTCCAGAAATCCTAAATAAAGTTAAATTGTATCACCGTTATATAATAAGATAACAAAAGGTTATAGATTAACGCACTTTAATCGATTATCAAGGTTTGTACCCAGTCCCTACAGGTTTCATTGCAATTAATTATAAAAATTTTACAACCATAAAGTTTTCAATGTGAATATTTCATCCGTGTACTCGAAAAACGGATAAGAAATTTAAATGATTAAGATGCGACCCTGATGTTCTCATGCTTTTATCCGTCAAAGGCTGCCAGCGCTCTTCTGGCGATCTCTTCACCCCATTCCTGTACAAAATGTCCAGCTTCTGAATGTTCATAGGGTCTGGGACAGTTCCGTATATCATTGCGAAGTGCCTGCATCACCGGTGGGCCGAGTACCGGGTCCTTCATCCCGATGGCCATGAACACTTGCCCTGTCCATTTTTTGCGCAGCCATTCTCGGGCTCTGCGCGACAACTCCGCACCGGGCGCATCCAGTCGATCAGGAACCATTTCTGGAAAACGGCGCACTCCTGCCTTATAACGAATATCGGGAAATGGGGATTCGTAAGCCACACATTCAGCTTCCGACAGATGCGGACACGTTAGCTTCAGCAACCGCCCGGCAGACATATCAGGATTCTTTCTGACCCAGGCGCGCCATTCGAGAAATCCTTTCGAAAGTTGAACGTCTCCAGTACCAAGAGTTGTGTTCATAATCAAAAGGCGGGAGAACCGTCCAGGCATCTCCATTGGCAGGGTGAGTCCGAGAATCCCGCCCCAGTCCTGGCATACAAGAGTGATGTTTCTGAGTTCTAAATGTTTAATAAACGACACAAGCGTATTGCGATGAAAATCGAAAGTATAAATTTCTTCCTCTACCGGTTTGTCCGAACGCCCGAAACCGAAATAGTCCGGAGCCACTACCCGATACCCTGCACCTGTAAAGACTGGAATCATCTTACGGTAAAGATAGCTCCAAGTCGGCTCACCGTGTAGGCATAGAAATATTTGGTCAGCATTTTGAAGGCCTTCATCCAGGTAGTGCATTCTCAATCCTTCAAAACCTTTCAACTCATCAATATAAGTTGGATTGTATGGAAAATTCGGAAGATCGAGGAACCGCTCGTCTGGGGTTCTTAACACTTCTGTCATTGTACCCCCTCCTTTTTAGAATCCTAACTGATCGATATGGCTACGTTTCATAAAATCGTTACACGATTTTATTCCAAGTAAATGCTACGGTTACCCCTGGCACCCTCTTTTATTCAAGAATCAAGGTTTGATCCCAATCCCTTTCTGAATTTCCCCACATGATCTCTAACCACACAGTCTCGATGTCCGGATCAGTCCATTCAACCCTGTGTTTAAGGTGGGCCGGGATATTTATGTAGTCACCAGGTTTTAGCTCAATTATGTTGTGGTTTCCTTCAAACAATAAACCGGCACGGCCTTTTAGCAGAATTACCCATTCATTTTGATCCTGATCATACCAGAAATCTTTCGGCGAAGCATGTCCTTTTGATACGATCCGTTTAACTTTAAAGTTATCTGTTATCAAAATATCTTGGAATAATTCTTGGGGGATGTTGGCGGGAATGGATGAATAAATATTTTGGATATCGTTCATCAGTCTTTATCTTTCATAAATTTTAAACGTTTGTTGAGTAAAATTTTACAACCATAAAGTTTTCAATGTGAATATTTCATCCGTGTACTCGAAAAACGGATAAGAAATTTAAATAATTAATAATTAAGATGCGACCCTGATGTTTTTTTTGCTCTCGCCATCTGGGTGTGCTTTTCTTTCCTTAAAAGGATATTTTTCACCCCAAAAATGCCCTTTTAACTTACATTTCGCACATGGGGAAATGTAAGGTTTAAGACAAAAAAACGGCCATTTTTAGAGCTCTTTTTACGAATTATCAGACACTTAGCGTGGTCCGACCCACCATTAAGGGTTTCACGGTTCACGGCTTGGGGACATGACGATTTCCCGACCTCGTAGTTTCGGGGGTCGGGACAAGTGAACATATTCATGCAGCCTTTGACACAACCACTGTTGGTAGAGAAAAATTGGTTCTATAACATAACCTAAAACAACGGCAATGCAGTGTCAATGGCGGCTGGTTGATTTTAGTTGTAATATTTTGAAAATAGTAGGGGACATTTGACACACAAACCGCCTTCCATTATAATTCGAAGACTATTTAACTGTTACCTGACCACCGATGTTTTTTCTGCAGGGTCAGATTAGCCCGAAGGATTTGATCCCGGCGAAATTATGTCATTCGGGAAGAATTGCGGCATTATCATTAATCGAAAGGCGTTCGGCTATGATATACAGCCATGAAGAGCTCCTCGGCCATACCAGGCTTCCTCTTACCCTTGCTGAAATCATACTCTTTATCATCATTATCTACCTTCTTGTGGCCGAAGGTGGAAAGTGGCGGATATGGCTGGGATCATTGCTGCTGGTCTATTGGATTGTATTGGTGGCCGGCAAGTTCTGGCCGCCTCCTAAAGTTGAAGTTCCCAAATCTCCGTTGGCAACAAAAATTGCTGTCCGAGAAGACCCGACCACGGCTAATTTTGTCTGGAGCTCCGAATATCGCGTCGGTTTCTGGTGGCATTTTTTCCCGGTCAAGAAATACTTTTTAATTTACAAAAGAGCCCTTGAAGAGAAGATTTTAACACAAGACGATTTTATCATCCCTGCCCACCTTGGCGACCAGGATCTGGCATTGGTTCATAGCCGCGGCTATCTTTTACGTCTTTATCTTTTGGCGTTTACTCCGATGGGTTTTATCAACGGTGAAAACCCGATCAGCTGGTATATATTAAAGAAGTTAAAGGTTGCCTGCGGGGGTACTTACCTGGCGTGTAAAATTGCTTTAGAGCAAGGGATAGGAATGAATCTCGGTGGAGGTTTTCATCACGCCTTTGCCGGTCATGAGGAAGGTTTTTGCCATTTGAACGATATGGCGGTGGCGATTCGGAAGCTCCAGGTGGAACGTTTCATCGATCGGGCAATGGTTATCGATTGTGATGTGCACCAGGGAAACGGGACCGCCGCTATATTTCAAGGGGACGATACGGTCTTTACCTTCAGTATTCACCAAGACGACCTTTATCCATATCAGAAAGCATGCAGCAATTACGATATCAGTCTTCCCGGGAGCATGCGGGTGGACGATGAGAACTATCTGGAGCAACTCAAGGTACTGCCGGACCTGATAAAAAAGCATCATCCCGACCTTGTTATTTACCTGGCCGGAGCAGACCCGTTTAAAGAGGATCGTCTGGGCGGCTTTTTACTTACCAAGCAGGGTCTGATGGATCGTGATGCTTACGTCCTGAGGCTGTGTGCTGATCGGGGAATTCCCATCGCTGTTGTTCTGGGAGGAGGCTACGCCCCCAATATCAACGATACGGTGGAGATTCATTTAAACACTGTTCGGGTGGTTGATCGACTGCTCAATTGAGGTATAACGCTGACTTATCCAGCCCGAGAAGCTATCGAGCATCCGGAAACCAGTAACCGGCAACCGGGATCAACCATTTCCTTCGGGAACCAGGTAATCTTTCAATTTCTCCATCAAGGAATCAGGCAATTCTTCATTGTAAAGAAATGCCTGAGCCTCCTCTCCGGTAATCTTTTGTTTGATTTCAATGGGTAGGGTGCGCAGAACCGCCATGCGCTCAGGATCAGGTTTCTCTTTACGCGGTCCGTGCTTCACGAAGATGATATGCACCCCTCGACTCCTCAAGCTTTCGGCCCTTTGCCCGGATACCGAGTTTCTCTTTTATGACACCGATTCCTCAAACACAGGGTAGAATGGACTGATCCTGACATTGAAACAATTTGGTTAGCAATTCATTATTGATTCTTTAAAACGTAAATTGTGAGAAATGCCGGTCTGCTCATAAACAAAGAAGAATGTTCTGGTAATTTGAGGGATAAGAAGAATAGGCATTATCTATAGTTCCCTTTGCTTTTCCTCCTTCTTTCTTTTTCTAGTCTATACCATTCTCTTAATTTTTTTAATCCATCTTGTCCGAGTACATCGTCACGATCAAAATAAAAAGTGATTACATTACCAAGATAATCAATCAAACTCTCCCAACGTTCAAAATAAATATAAGAAAGCCGCCGAAAATAAGCTCTAAAAAAACTTTCTAATAATTCTAACCTGTTCCCTTTCCACTCTCTTTTACTTTTATATAAAAATTTTATGACACCTACGGCTGAAATCATATCCCTTATTCCGATATGAGTCTTTTTTATTATCTCAAAAAATGGATCAACATATTTAATTTCATTCTTTTTGAAATAGTCTTCAAAGGTGCACATCTCTTCACGATCACACAGCTGGCCTCCCATATTCACATCTTGTTCATGGAAAGTAACATGAAACAATTCGTGGTTTTGTTTCCGGGCTGTACCTATCCCTATCTCTTCGGCTATAAACAGCAAATAATCTTCCAAGGGTATAACTTCTTCCCCCGAATTAAAAAACTTTTCTAAAACTGGCATAAGTTTTCTCCCTGAACGTTGCCTTTTTATTGCCAGATCTCTTAATAACGGAGAAATCCTTTTTCGCAACCTAAATAGTCCTGGATCATCTAGCTGCGAAATCTTTGATATCCTATGTGGACTGATTGCACAATTAACAATTAAATATGGTAGCGCTTTTTTTCCATCATTTCCGTATTCAGCTTCTTCAAAATCACCCTTTCCATCAGGTAGACTATACAATGGTTGATATGCCAAGAAATCAATAAACCCTTCACTGTAAGGGCCTAATTTTTCAAATGAGGTTAAAGCATTATTTTTTTCTATCTTACCTCCAACTCCAGTAAATTTTATTGAATTCTTACTATAGGGTTTAGAAACCGGATCATGAAATAAACCGGATGATTTGAATGTTAATAATCTTCTATCAGGTAAAGGAATATAACATTGACGTAGATTAGCAACCGAAAACTGCGCCTTGTCATAATGTCTATCCGTCATCGCAACAATAATTTTACCCCCCCTCGTCAATATTTCATTTGCCACCTTAGGCTTACCACAGAGAAAAATTCCTTTGTTTTCCATGATATAATCAGCAAGAGTCTTATCCCCTTTTATCTTTTCCGCGGCTAACTTTTTATTGCAAATTTCCATCTTTCCTGTTTTCTCCTCAGGCAATACCTGCATAAACACCGGTCTTAATACTCGATCATTTAACAACGCCTGTTTAACTAACTTAATCGCTTCTGAATCAGAATCGAATAATTTCACAATCTCCGGATATTTATCCAATCCTTCCTCTTGCAAATACTTATTCCATACCATTTCTTTAATCATGCTTTTTGTTTCTCCGCATTAATTTTTTTAGCATTTCCGAGTACATTGGCTATTTGTACCAACTGTCATTTGTCCGTTATCCAAAATTTATACTGCGAGCTGCAATAACTCAACCCAACGTCAATTAGTTCCAATTAAATATATCGCATAATGTCCATAAAAAATCAAAAGGGCAAACTCCGTAAAAAGAATTCACCTTTATTGAAAAACAATATCCCAAATAATTTAAAGCCTCAAAAACCTGTCGTTTATAGCAGATACTCAAGATGCAGGGTTGAAGATTTACAACAAGGCAAAATCGTAAAATTTTTTTGGTTTCAATTTTTCAAGGTGAAGGGCAGAGTCTTGCATTCCATGTTTGGAATTGAGGGGCTTTGAAAGGCATATTTACAAGAGGATTCGTCTATGGTCCTTAGATACAATTCATCACCGGTTACCTGAAGGTAAAATACTGGAAATTCGGTCCAAGCACCTGTGTTAATGTACCTAGTACCATTGAAAACTATATCCTCTGGGTAGTGAGTATGGCCACAGGTGACCACTTCATATCCATTTTCCATGGCACAATTGATCGCATTTATCATTACATTTTTACGGAGAAACTTGTAAAAGAGCTCCCATTTCTTGGCATATTGGGCCACATGCACTGGTCTTGCTCCCAATTTCACCCTCAAATCATGCATCAGTTTAAAAGCCTGCATGAAACCTTGGTTTTTGGGCATGATCTCGTCGAAATCGTCCCCATGGGCAATTAATAGTCTATGCCCTAAGTTGTAAAAACGCGTAAAGTTGACTTTCTCAAACCCTTTTGGCACATATCCATTATCATGGTTACCTCGTACCCAAACGACCTTTTGACGGTAAGATCTCTGCTCAATAAGGTCAAGGATCCGCTGATGCGGTGGCTTTAAATTCTCATAAGGATTGTCTATAATATCCCCATTTAAGATAAGTTCATGATCTTCGGAAACATTCCCGAGAAAACGCTCGAAGTCGTCATATAAAAAGTGGCGTGAACCTATATGTAAATCGCTGACAATGATTGCGTTCATTTCATGTAAAATGTTGATTTCAGTCGATGAAAAATTTCTCTACTGAATAATGCTGATATTTATGGGAGATTTGACGCATTATCCTCTGGGAAATAACCAATCTCCTCACTTGCACCGGAAATGTCCCAGAATCTATCTCTATTATTCGATACACCGTAGTAGATTCCAAACTCCACATTGGAAAGAATACTCTTTTTGAACAGTTGAATCAGATCCCTATGGCTTAGCCATGTCTTTTGGACTCTTTCATTCTTGCTGGGTTTGTCATTAGCCAGAACAGTACCAATTCTGAGACAGATTGAGTGTATCCCATAAAGTTCATAGTACTGCCTTGCAACAGCTTCACCAAAAACCTTGCTAGTCCCATAGTCACTGTCAGGTCTAACTAGGTCTCTTGTTGTGATTGTTTTAGGCTCGGATTGTTTATGCAAAGTCGGAGAGATGCCCTCATATGCACCAGTTACGTGGTTTGAACTTGCATAAACAATCTTCTTGACTTCATATTCCTTTGCTACCTCATACAGGTTTTTAGTTCCTATAATGTTGTTTCTAAGTACAGAATCCCACTCAGCGCCAACTCGGGGATCGGCGGCAAGGTGAACTATGTATGGTAGTGGCACAATCTCTCGTAAAACGTTAGATAACTGTTCATGGTTTGAAATATCTGTTATGAATGTTCGCTTCCTTGGCGAGGCAACGAGATCAACTCCGAAAATCTCAAATAAGTCAGACAAACCTTCTGCCAAAATGGAGCCAATCCTACCACTCGAGCCTGTAATTAATAGTCTAGGTAGGTCCATCTTACGATAAAAAACCTCTTGTTCAAGCAATAGTTTTCAGTTTTAATGTTTGGCATCGCGCCTCAAACGAAATTGCCTAATCTAAATAATTTTATTGCATACTTAGTTCCGTAATCATAACAAGATCAAACGGTCTAAACAATTAATAATCTGGATAATCAAGAATGTCGTAAATCATTACCTCGATATTACTCTTTTGTTTTCTGTGTTATCT
>Ga0114919_10000178_pt1 | contig 43436 bp, 54 predicted proteins | sample BlataG_FD_88682 | JGI IMG/M metagenome (GOLD analysis project Ga0114919, IMG submission 88682) | Deep subsurface microbial communities from Black Sea to uncover new lineages of life (NeLLi) - Black_00105 metaG | ecosystem: Environmental > Aquatic > Marine > Oceanic > Sediment | place: Atlantic... | reverse complement strand
TTTAGTGAGCTAATTTTCCGGTTCCAACGGAAAACAAAGTATGCCAGTCAGTCTGTCGCATAGCGCCAGGGCGGGCGCAAACTCCTCGAAATAGCTCGCTATTCCTGCGGTTTTGCTCAATCGGATCGGCCAAATCCGAACCAACTCTGAGCGCCAACTCTGCGAATTTATTCTTGCGCGAGCCCTTAGTGTTGACGCCGGCTGCAATTATGGGTATAATAAACAAATTTCGCTAACGAGTTCTACACAGGAGGTCCATTATGTTTGGATTAGGCGTACCAGAAATCCTTATCATTGCAGTGATCATCCTGCTTATCTTCGGGGCAAAGCGGCTTCCGAGCATCGGCACTGGCCTTGGCCAGACAGTGAAGGAGATTAAAAATATCAAAAACGAGATGAAGGACGACAATGAATCAGTAAAGAAAAAACAGATCGAGGGAAGTGAAGACTCGGCATCAGAAGGCAAATCTCTTGAAGGCAAGATAGTCGACTCACTTCAAAAGAAGGTCACTGACAAAGTTATTGGACATGTTCCCGGCATAAGGCAGGCCAGGCAACTCAAAGACAAAGCCGACAAAATAAAAAAACTAGTCAGTTAAGAAAAAAATCATCCGTAACGCCTTGTTCTGCATCCGAGTGCAGGGATCACGGCCGAGGATGCCTCTGACCCAACCATGTGTTAACGCAGGCCATACAGACATAGTACCGCTGCCCAACCGGATGGTAACAGTTGCGGTGCTTCTTCGAGTTCCTTTCCGTATTTTACAACCATCTCAAGGAAATACTTGGCGTGAAAGAAAGCCTCCAGAAACGGTCGGGTATGGTAAGACCAGTTACTATTGTGTTCGCTTTCGAATTCCTTCCCACTGGCGCCTGCCCTGATAATTTCCTCAAAGAGGCGACTCAACGTGGTACGTTCCGGCGCAAGAGCCTTCAAAGCCTCAACAATCTTTCTTGTTGTGTCTTGAAGCCAGTAGACCTTGAATGACCCGTAGTAGAACCTGTAAACAGGATCTTCATAACCCCAATGAGAACCTACTTCCTCGAGGAGACTCTCAAGCTGTGGAATCTCCGCCTTGATATTAGCGAGGAGTTGGTCTTGCTTTTCGTGTAACTTGCTGAAGTCGCCTTCAAAATCTTCTCTGTTCATCTTGATTTTTCTGCTCACGCGATTGGGTGTGTCACCTTCTGCAGTTGCCAAGCTTTTTGGCCGGCGAGACAAGGAGAAGTCTAATTGGTCAAGGGCGTCCCCACGGCGTCCCGCGCGGGGCATAAGCGCTGACTTAGTCGAAGCGTCATTCCGGCGAACCCCGGATCGGGGTCCGGGGCAGGCACCGGAATCCAGTCAAACAATCGTATTGTACAAATCTTGCCAATTCGGATTACTGCTTTCAATTAATTCCAGTTTCCATTTTCGCTTCCATTCTTTCAATCGCTTCTCCCGCTCAATAGCGGATTCCATATTTTCGTGTACTTCATACCAAACCAGACGATGAACACGGTAGCGTTTGGTAAAACCTTCCACCATATTGTTTTTGTGCTCCCATGTCCTCTTGACGAGGTCTGAAGTCACTCCGATATAGAGAGTACCATTTTTTTCGTTTGCTTGCTAAAATATAAACTGCCGGCTGTTTGCTCACTGATGCTTCTCTGGATTCCGGCTTTCGCCGGAATGACGAACGAGGAATCCCGCTCTCTTAAGTTAGCGCTTATGCCCGCGCGGGGGGCGACCACCTTCGGTCTTCAGCCTAATCCCCTTGATTTTATGTTTCAATCCACGCCCCCGCGCGGGGGGCGACATGCAGATGGCGGCTTTGTAGAGATAGATAATATGTTTCAATCCACGCCCCCGCGCGGGGCGACTTCAAATTTTGAAAGAGTTCACAACCGATCGGATGTTTCAATCCACGCCCCCGCGCGGGGGGCGACTTTTAACGAAAGCACGATGAATATTGATCATGTGTTTCAATCCACGCCCCCGCGCGGGGGGCGACTATGGGTTACCTGCGATACCTGCCACGGTCCGATGTTTCAATCCACGCCCCCGCGCGGGGGGCGACAGCTCGTCAGGCATGGCGCCTGGCGCATTGGCAAGTTTCAATCCACGCCCCCGCGCGGGGGGCGACATAGTCATGAGTGGTTATTGGGAATTGAATTAAAGTTTCAATCCACGCCCCCGCGCGGGGGGCGACGACCCCCGTCTCGGCATATTTGGAATACGTTTTGAGTTTCAATCCACGCCCCCGCGCGGGGGGCGACAAGCTCAGGTATGTCAATAATTGGCCGATCGCGCGTTTCAATCCACGCCCCCGCGCGGGGGGCGACGGATGACGTCAAGAAAATGATTGGTGAATTGATGTTTCAATCCACGCCCCCGCGCGGGGGGCGACTGCAGTAATCCAAAAACATTTTCCCGATCTATGGGTTTCAATCCACGCCCCCGCGCGGGGGGCGACGTGAGGCTGATACGGTTATCATGGTGCAGCGACGCGTTTCAATCCACGCCCCCGCGCGGGGGGCGACTTTTCGCCGAATATAACCCTGAAATGCTCGGCTTGTTTCAATCCACGCCCCCGCGCGGGGGGCGACTAAGTCCAACCCAAAGAACACTGCGAGAACTTAGTTTCAATCCACGCCCCCGCGCGGGGGGCGACCGCCGCTGCCCTACCGCCCTACTCCCCGGCTCGAGTTTCAATCCACGCCCCCGCGCGGGGGGCGACTGCGAACTTGGGAGATAGCTATGCGGGCAGCATGTTTCAATCCACGCCCCCGCGCGGGGGGCGACTCAGCGCTCTTATTATACTGTTAATTGAGAAAGGTTTCAATCCACGCCCCCGCGCGGGGGGCGACAAGCGATTATAGAAATTAGAGTAAGTGTCAACGAGTTTCAATCCACGCCCCCGCGCGGGGGGCGACGAGGGCGAAATTATATGACTGCAGCCGAGATCAGTTTCAATCCACGCCCCCGCGCGGGGGGCGACCTGACCCAGGCTTCCACCAAAGTTGCCTACTGTGTTTCAATCCACGCCCCCGCGCGGGGGGCGACGTGGCCTGATGGGACAACCGATGATTTAGGACTTGTTTCAATCCACGCCCCCGCGCGGGGGGCGACAAGCGTAAGAGGAAATTAGAAAAAGGGTGGAGTGTTTCAATCCACGCCCCCGCGCGGGGGGCGACCTTAAAAGCCTGGATGAAAGAGAAACCAGATCCAGTTTCAATCCACGCCCCCGCGCGGGGGGCGACGAGTTTTCAAGAAATTCCTATACGTGGAAAAAAAGTTTCAATCCACGCCCCCGCGCGGGGGGCGACAGGATATTCTGGCGCACGCAAAATTATTGTTGAAGTTTCAATCCACGCCCCCGCGCGGGGGGCGACGCATTATATTGACGATCCGATTGATCTTAAACCAGTTTCAATCCACGCCCCCGCGCGGGGGGCGACATGAATATTTGTATCCTTTGCGGATCAAAAGAAGTTTCAATCCACGCCCCCGCGCGGGGGGCGACTTGGATATCTCTCAACATAGAGGCCATTATCGATGTTTCAATCCACGCCCCCGCGCGGGGGGCGACCTTAGATTGTTTTGGGCGTTTACGTCTTGACACAAAGTTTCAATCCACGCCCCCGCGCGGGGGGCGACTTGGAGAGATTGCAAAAGAAGGAATAAGTATGATGTTTCAATCCACGCCCCCGCGCGGGGGGCGACTTCAGATATGCAAGATGTTATTGAAGCTTTCGGGTTTCAATCCACGCCCCCGCGCGGGGGGCGACCATTTGTGATCTTAGCGTTGGAGGTTTAATTGAAGTTTCAATCCACGCCCCCGCGCGGGGGGCGACTCCCTTTCTATTCCAAGCTTTTCATATTCTGGAAGTTTCAATCCACGCCCCCGCGCGGGGGGCGACTTTTCTGAGAAAAGACGAAAGACTTCTTTCTCCTGTTTCAATCCACGCCCCCGCGCGGGGGGCGACATGGTTGAGGCTCAGGCAAGTTCTGGAGGAAATCGTTTCAATCCACGCCCCCGCGCGGGGGGCGACTTGCTAACATCTCTGATCTTGACATAACTCCAAGGTTTCAATCCACGCCCCCGCGCGGGGGGCGACCTGTCCCCAATTCCTTTGCCCCGGCTTGATCTAGTTTCAATCCACGCCCCCGCGCGGGGGGCGACAGAAAAACAATGAAAGATAGCGATATACGAATTGTTTCAATCCACGCCCCCGCGCGGGGGGCGACGTGGTGAAGGGGGAATGATTGTTACAAACAATGAAGTTTCAATCCACGCCCCCGCGCGGGGGGCGACTATCTCAACCTAATTGAAACAGTTATCAAAACAAGTTTCAATCCACGCCCCCGCGCGGGGGGCGACACCATGGGGCTCCTATAGTGAGCCTTATACCAAGTTTCAATCCACGCCCCCGCGCGGGGGGCGACTCTTGATGCAAAACATCCTAAAGCTCGCAAATTTGTTTCAATCCACGCCCCCGCGCGGGGGGCGACGGGTATGTCAGGATAGACGGAGTGTGGTTGATAAGTTTCAATCCACGCCCCCGCGCGGGGGGCGACTTGTGGTCATGGTCGAAGCGTAAGAGGAAATTAGTTTCAATCCACGCCCCCGCGCGGGGGGCGACCCTGTTTCGTTTCGGCGGTCGCTTGGTCTTCCAGGTTTCAATCCACGCCCCCGCGCGGGGGGCGACTGATTGCCATTTACCTGTAGTTAAACAATTATATGTTTCAATCCACGCCCCCGCGCGGGGGGCGACTTCAGGTTATTTTCGAGTACTGGCAAAAAATCATGTTTCAATCCACGCCCCCGCGCGGGGGGCGACATCCCTTACCTGGATACGCTGACGGGTGGTTTCAGAGTTTCAATCCACGCCCCCGCGCGGGGGGCGACGGCAAGAGAGTGCGTGTTGGGATTGAGTTCGATGTTTCAATCCACGCCCCCGCGCGGGGGGCGACGGATGTTTTGGTTGGCACGATAAATCATTACAAAAGTTTCAATCCACGCCCCCGCGCGGGGGGCGACAGGCATTAGCGATGACGATAGATACAAGGAGCTTGTTTCAATCCACGCCCCCGCGCGGGGGGCGACCAAGGTGGCCAGGGATATCAAAACCCTGGCCCTGGTTTCAATCCACGCCCCCGCGCGGGGGGCGACTGTGTTCTTTTAACTCTTTGAATCCTAAGGCCTTATTTCCTCCTTTCCGCGAACTACTCATTTTTCAACCCATGATGTGTTCGATTGCCAAAGAAAATTTTTTCTGAGCCCCCTGTTTTCAAGATGTTACACGTCGTGCGAACCCCATGACTAATAAATATGCTTCAAACCACGCCCCCGCAAGGACGAGAGGGTGTATCGTCCGCTCGGGAGCTTCAGGTTCGCGCACGATTTTCAAACAATCAAAGGCCCCTCCTGATCAAGCGTTTTTTTGGCCCCCACATGTTCTACACGGCGCTTCCAATTGGAACCCAGAAAATAGAACCTTAAACTATCTACGCTTGGATCAATCTCATCAATCAACCTTTGCCGCAGAAATGTCCATTGCGCCGGGTCAACAATACACTCAAAAACCGAATACTGGACCCTCTGCCCATGATCCACACAAGCCTTTGCCACTCTGCGCAAACGCCGTTGTCCTCCTGGATCACGTGTAGAAACGTCATAACTTACAAGCACAAACATAATCTACTTCCATATAAACGTTGGATAACCGTCCAGGTCGCCGCGCAAACAGCGAGCCAACAACAAAGCCTGCATATGAAACAACAGCCCGATTGTGACTTTCTCTTCAAGAAAGGGATGCAGTATCTCGTCTTGCTTTCGTTTCTGATAGGCAACTAAAACGCCCTTCCTCGTGTCGTCATCCATCAAAACGGCCCCGGATTCCATTTGTTTGAATCCTTTCTTTTGGACCTGGTTCAGGTTTATCAACGAGAGCGTCAAACGGTCCGCCAAGAAGGGCCGGAATTCTTCCATCATGTCAAGGGCCAGTCCCGGTCGGCCCGGACGATCCCTGTGCAAAAAACCGACTGCAGGATCCAATCCTACGGATTCGAGCGCTGAGCGGACATCGTGCAATACAAGGGTGTACAAAAATGATAACAGGCAATTTACATGGTCCAATGGGGGCCGGCGATTCCGCCCCCTGAAAATGAAGTCCTCTTTCTGCGAAGTGATCAAATGATCAAAGACGCCAAAATAAGTATGGGCCGCTTCTCCTTCAACGCCCCTCAGCACATTCAACGACAGATCCGACTGCAGGCTCTGCAAAGAACCGCTAATCCGCTGAGACGCCTCGCGAACCTCGTCTGCGTTCAATTTATCCGAATGGTCTCTCAGTGCCCGTTGGAGAACAGTGCGGCAGTTGGCAAGTTTGCCTGTCAGTACCGCTTTTGCCATTTCAGCAGAGACATTCATGTCGTCAGCACGCCGGTATTGCTCCCGCCGCAACAAGACATTACCCGAAACAGGCCCCTGAACCCTTGCAAGGAAACGGCCCCGCTCCGTCAAGAAACTGATGGCTACATCCCGTTCAGCGCAAAACCCCATCAAGAATGGGCTGCACATTATGTTCCCGAAGCAGACTATCCCGCCGATCGTATGGATCGGGACGCGCAGGCGGATTTCCTTTTCCACCTTGACTACAACGGTTTCTCCCTCTTTGGCGAGATACGCGCCCTGTGTAGTGACAAAAAGGGTATTAAGGTGTTTTTTCACGAGTCTCGCATCGCTCCTGACAAGTAGTGTTTTACAGAACGCCTCTTCTCAATGATCTTGGGCAGGCATACATGAAACAGCGAACAGCTTTTGCACTTCGGCCCATATGCAGGATTTGGCGTCTGGCGGGATTCAATGAGTCTGTGCAAACGCATTGCCGCACTTTCGGTCTCCTGCCGTAAAGCATGATCAAAATCAACATCTCTCCGGCGGCGGGTTTTTCCGTAGAAAAGCGCCCCGCACGGGATTTCAACACCCAGCATCTCTTCCAGGCACAGGGCCTGGGCGCAAACCTGCACCTTGTCGCAATTGTCCTTCTTCGGTTTGCCGCGTTTGTACTCCACAGGGAACGGGAGCCACTCAGACGATCCTGCATTCTGAGAAGCCGGTTTTCGATGGAACTCCACAACATCCGCTTTGCCAACCAACCCCAGCCTGAGCGACCGCAAAGGCATGCCAAACTCTATGCGAACATCTCCTCTGGATTCCCGGCTGGCCTCATGAACCCGCTCATGCATGATTCTCCCTTGAGCAGTAAACAGGTTTTCATTCCACACCTGCTCAACATGGATTAAAGCGCACTGCCGCTCGCAAAAAAGCAGGTGCTGTAACCCCGAAAGGGGAAGAAGATCGTCTTCGGTGTACATGGTTATAGCGTTTCCATTATCACAGTGCTGAACGTGAAACCTTTGCCTATTGTCACTCCATTGTCGGCGGAAGAGTCAAATAGTCCTCGCGGCAGCATTTGTTGTACGCGACTGCCATATCCAATATCCGTAGGTGTCTACAGACCAGAGCACTGAACTGTCCAGAGATGAACCGGGAGCCCATGTGAGGCAACCCTTCCGCGGGTTGCCTTGCTCCCAGCCTCCAAGAAGTTCCTTCATTCCTCGAATTCCATTGATTGGAAAGTCGCCACCTGCTGGTGCATGTCCCCAAGCGGAATCACTTTGAATTTCAGGATCATCCTTGTCCAGACAGACAGGCTTCCCGAAGACGGACAAGTCGGCGGGCAAATCATCCCATTGCTCCAGTTTTGTTTTCCCAAGACCGTATCTGGTGTCGCCCCCAACAAACACGGTATCGATATTCTCCAACTGCCGGCGGAAGCCGTTGTTTCTCAGAAACACATATCCCAAGAAAAACATGGGATTCGGTTTCGCCGTACAGCCACGTAAATCACGCCAATAAGGGTTGATACATTCCGTCTCCCTCAGTGTGCCTTCGAATGCCGAGTCAGTTTCCGGCGCGATTGCCGTGCCCGGCCGGGAGTCGAGCAGACGATGCCGGAAGGTACGGTCCGACAGGTCTTCCCGGCTGTTCGGAGAGCACCAGCACAATCCTTTGTCTTTCAAATACTTAGGCAGCCAGACCACGTAGTTGTCACCACTTTTCTCGGCTGGGTAGAGATAGGTGAAACGACAGTTGAGCCCGATCTCCCATCCGAGTTTGCCGTAGTCAGGAAAGCTGTCACCGTTTCTTGATCGGGCTATTTCAGCGGTCACAGCACCATGAAACGTCCGAGCCGGCACGTAAAGACGGCAACGATTCAACGTCCCTGCCGGAGGCATGCCGATGAAAAGCGGTGCTTCCAGTCGCCAGACCCATCTGTGCAGCGTCCATGTCATATTCGCACCTCGCTCTCCTCCCGCAGCCGCGCGTGGTAGCGGGCATAGACGAGAGATTGCCGGATCAGATCATGAGCGAGAAGCAGTTTATCAAGGTCGTTGGCCATTCCGTGAAGCGAGGTAAAGAGGTCAGTGTTGCCTGAAAGCAAAGGGGACTGTTGTGGCGTCACTTTCAGGAATTCAAGAAGTTTCTGGATGATGTCCTTTGCCAATTTCTTTTTTTCCTTTCCGCTCACTCCCTTATCAAAATAAAGAAAGAGGGCATAGACGCCTTGCTCTTCCAAGACCGCGAGAGCATCCGTAACAAGCTTCTCCAGCTCTTTGGACGGTTTTGCTGCGATGTTTTTACCTGCTTTGGCACAAGCAAGATCCAAGTTCTCAAAGATTGGAGCGTCCATCACGAATCCTCCTTTCCCGTCGCACCAGTCCCGGAGAAATCTTGAGCTTTCAACACGCGAAGTCGCCCCATGCCACGAGTTCCCATGCCGCCGATACCCAGATGTTCCAGATAAGAATCAGCTCTGGCAACAACATCTTTTACCGCGTCTGGAGAAGTGACAGCCGTTAGATCATTTTTTTTGTTGATCTTGAAGTGCTTTGGATTCCGACAGGTTAGTTCCCAAATAAGCACTGTTCCCCGAGGTAGGGCCTCGTAGGTGAATAATGCTCCTTCTTCGGCTGCACCAGTGGCCGGGTCGATAGCAACTGAAGTGCGGACTTCCAGATTGCTGTTCACAATGTGTGTAAACAGCTTGTCGGAAACGACCCCTAAGCGCCTGATGATGTAGTCGTATACACCAAGTTCCCTCAGCTTCGAGGCCAGACCATTCAGTTCACCCCAGTCCGTTTTCACCGGCAGAAAAAGCCAGCCGATATTCAATGGCTCAACAGCTTGGCCCTCACTCTTGCGGTAAAGAGCATTCTGATCCGGCAAGTCGCCGATCTCTGCCAATTTATCCCGGCCAACTTGCCGTAATGCCATGGGGGAGGTTATCCATTGCGGCCCCAACTGCGACGCGACCGGGAAAAGCAGCACGTGCATATCGCTGAACGCGGCCAGACCCGCGAACCCGCCGCCGGAGTCCTTGCCCGTGGCGAAGCCGAACACGGCACAAACCGGGCAATCGTGCTGGCTGCAATGACCAGAATCACCGCCGCCTTGCCCGGCACAATCGGGGTAATATGGTTTGGACCTGTCTTTTTCTTGTCGAGAGTTTTCATAATGCATGGCCGTATAGGCTCGCATGACCCCCGCCAAGCTCGATCCCGGGATTTTCGGTATCCGTGTGACCGGGTCACGCACGATGGTGTTGTCCACGCGCCCCAAACGGCTTCCGCCCGTGCCCACATGGATAGGATCGAGCGCCATGCCGGCGAGCGGAAATGTTTCAAAACTCTTATTATCTGTTGTCATCTGTCACCTCCGGATACTTGCTTTTTCAGCACACTCATGTGCCATTCCAGGCTCCAGTCCAAAAGGCCATCGCGGGCTGCCTGCACCAGAGTCTCCAGACAAGCGCCCCGAGCCCTCAATCGTTCGCGGAAGACTGCTCGCACGAGATCAAGCCAGGCCTCTTGTCCGCCTTCAAGCCAGGTCCTGTTGGGTCCCTGCCAGGCATCGCGCCGTTCGACCAGTTCAAACCACGCGCCACGGAGTGCGGATTGGCTTGACCTAATGCCTTCGATCAGCCTCCAGATATCCTGCATCCGCCTCCACTCCATAAGCTGCCGTCTTTTTACGGCTTCGAATCGCTTGGCCGTGTCGTCCATGAATACGGTGGCGATGAACGGAGGATAAACGAAAATACCGTCCCCGCTTCGCAAGTCCTTCGCATGCCGGAAGACCTGGCCCTTGGTGGGATGCTGAAAATCCAGAGGGAAACGAACCTGCTTGTCTTCCACGGCAAGGTACGGATAAAACACGTCATCCCGTCCATCGGGGAGTCTGATGGGTATCGTTTGAAGAAGCTCGTGCGGATGATTGAGAGACTTGATGCAGAGGGCGGTAACGCCATCCCGTGTTTCGCATCCTGATACTCGCCAGGTTTCAGGCTCATTCTCTTTGACCCCATCTTTGTCTTTGACCTTCCTCAGATCATCCTCTATGTTGCGCGCCGCTTCTATCACGGCCTGAAACGGCGTCATCCTGGGAAAGGCCACGACGCCGACCCTTAGCGGCAGCCGGTCCCAGACACGGGCGAATTGCTCCTTCCATCTTTCAATCGCTCGATCCACGCACTCGGATGCGGCTTCAAGCGGCAGAAGGACCCGAAAGCGCACCGGCGAAAGCTCAAGGGGAATCAACGGGTGATAAACGCCCAAATGGCCGGGAGCATCTTCAACTGTATTTATCATCAGCAGCTCAACCGAATTGTTGTCATCATCCTTCAATGGAATGGGCTTGTCGCTTTTGAGATGCTCCTTCCCCTGCGTTTCTTCCAGGATACGGCTCAGATTGGAAATGGTGATGAATCCGCCCCCATCCTTTTGATACAGCAAATCAAAAGGCTTATCGTTGAATCGTCCCGAGTATGGGTCTCCGTCCTTCCAATATTTGCCGTCTGTTTTCAACAACAGTCTGCGGACGCGCCAGCGGTTCTGGTCCGCGGCCGCTATCTCGCGGAATTCGACAAGCAAGGCTTCGAAGAATTCCTCGGCCTGCCGCCAGAAGCGATAGATACGACCAGGTGAAGCAAGCTTGCAGAACAACTGATGCGTGAGCCATCCAGCGCGTCCGTTCTCGTCAAGATCTTCCCATTTGGGTGCTTTGGCGCGATCTTCCACCATTAGCGAATAAAACTTGTCCCACGGAACATTGTTACCATTCTCGTCCTTGAGTCCCGGAGCGATCTTTTTCTGAACCAAGCTTCTTGCTTGGCTGGCCTGATTCCCCGTACCCAAAGCCGTCTTTAACAAACTGACCAGCGAGTCATGATCTTCAGGCAGCGGTTTCTTCGTGGTGGTGTTCTGCGCTGCCCACTTTGCGACGCTCTGCGTCCGGAGCGCGTCCAAGCGGGTTCCGTCAAGCCACGGTTCGATATCCAGGCTCATCGTGACGAGGGCAACCCGGTCATTTGCGTCGGCCACCTCGCTGATCCAGATGGAGTCTGATCCGAGCTTCCCCTCCAGCCACTTTTTGCACCGCTTGTCACGTCGGTCGTAACATTCCTCGCATCGTTTTTGTTTACTGGTGATATCCCCGTTCCTGCGAACCAGGCACACCGGGCACACGTGGCCTTTAGTTTCTTTCTTCTCCCTTTCCGGTATCTCCCAATCGCGGTGCAGCGGCACGGCCATGGTTTTCCGTGCCGTTTCGATTTCCATCGTCATTCCAACAAGGGAGCGGGAGGGCTCACTGATGTTGCAATAGGGAGGCATCTCAAGGTTGAGATTTGTATCACAAGCATAAGGACAGTCATCTACCTTCTTAGCAAGGCCGTCTATCCGATCAGCCAGCCATTGTTTCCAATTATCAACCTTCAAGATATCTCTCTTGACTTCTTCTTCTGTCCGCTCTCCTGGAAATGAAAAGACACAAACTTCACCATCTTTGTACAAGAGGGAGCCTACAGCCAAATCGACCTCAATGAGCTTGCGGACTCTGGTGAAAAACTCGTCCAGCGCCAGCCGTGCCCCGGTCCAGTCGCCGATCTTCACCGCCCGGGCTTCGTAGTAGTCCGCACCGATCCCGATGGTCAAGAGCCGCCAACGGGTCTGTTGTTTGAGAGGTTTGTCCCAAGGAAAGCCATTGTCTTCCAGAATCGCCCCGGCCACGGCGCTCTTGAACAGCGCGGCCGCGACATAGGACTGATCAAAAAGCGTGACGTCGTTGTTCGGTAGTCTTGTTTCGGCCAACGTGCTTGAAAACGCCTTGCATAACCAGTTTCCCGGGCCGACGGCCTTTTCGCGCCATTGCCACCAGTCTTCAATGCTGGTTGCTGAGGCGTTGATACCGTATCGCTGCAATTCAGCAAGGAGCCCCTTAATCTGTCCAAGCAGACGTTTCCAGCCAGCTTCGGTCAGCAATTCGGGCGGATCGGCCAACAGGTTACGCTCAGGATGCCCAAAGGCCGTGGACAACCACATGTGGGTGGCATCCTGGCCGAGATATTCAACTGTCCTTTGGGGAAAACTCTGTTTCTCAATACCCGATGCCATGGCATGTCCGGCCTGGAGCAGGCCAACAAGGTTCCCATGAGATTTACCGTCTGCGTGTTTGGTGATAAACTCAGTAAGCGTTTGGGGCCATACGACATCGTCTGAGTACTTGTCCCTTACCCATTTCAGTAGGTCATCCCAGGGAAATGGCGGTGTCTCCCGTTCATACCACGCCTTGTAGTCATAATTGTCCTTTTGACCACCATGCCATAGCAGAAAATCGACCTTGGCCTTGCCGGTCATGTGCAGCCACCCGATGGCCTCCAATGCCAGAAGCAAGGGGCGGTGTTGCCGCAGCTTGTCGGGCAATTGAAATCCGGTCATCGGCCACCTCCCTCTGGGGCAAGCCGGTTCTTAATATGCGTTTTGAATCCTTTCGCATTCCCTGAAGTGAAGGAACCTGCCTGAGTCTGTTCACTCACCAGACTCCCAAGTTCCTGCAAATCTTGTAGAGTTTTTTTCTTGAATCGTGGCTCAGCCATTGTGCGTTCGCTTGAGGCCTTCAAAAAGCCCGTCCACTTGTCGATTCGAACGGCGCCCCATCCAGACGTGCGCTTGGCGGAAATGCCATACGTTCCAAGAAGGGATTCAATGGCATCGATGAGTCCCCCCATTGCTTCGACTCGAGACACCCAAAGACAACCCGTTTCCCTGCACAGGGGCGCGTAAAGCAGCCGCAATATACCCGGCCTGCCGGCAGGGACGACCTCGTAGTATATGGGCTGCGTCCCGGCTCTGCGCGCGCGGCTGTGCGGGTTGATCACCTCAAAGCCGACCTTATCGAACCAGGTCGGATAGAAGACCAGGGCACCATGCCGGAAGTGTTCACCCTCGCGCTTTTCGTTGCCGAAGAGATGCACGATCCAATCAGGCTCTTTCCAGTCATCCATCTTCATGCCATGTGTTTCGAGATGGCCGGGCAAACCCGCCTGCATGCGGCAGGCCCAGCGCAAGAGCCCCTTCCACGAGGCCGCTGACATATAAGGTACACCAAAGACCCGGTCCTTGCGCACCGGGTTGTCCAGCACGCGAAACGGCCTGTCGTCCTTGGAGTACCAAGGCGTCTCCAATGTGAAGGAGACCTCGATCCCGAACCAAGAAGAATGGGGCAAGCGGGAAAAATCAGGCGCCACCATGAGGTCAGCAGGTAGCTGGATATTTTCCAGCTCTGCGGCCCGCGCCATGTAGCACTGACGCGCTTCATTCTTGGGGTCCTGTGCCCTTTGCCTTTGCGGCTTATCCTGGCATGACCACACCGTGCAGCCGTCCACAAAGCCCGAAGCAAAACCGGATTCATTTACTCTATTTGGGCAGGCTTTCTGCGCAGCCAGGGTCGCGTAATAGTCATAAGTCATGAACGGTCCTCCTTGTCGGCAAGGAGATGGTTGATAATCTCGTTTCCTGTGAAGAACTTCCAGCCGTTATTCCCCCAGACGTTAGTCAGCTTTTGCTGCATTGCGGTGAAATCGATCAACCCCGGTTTCACGAAGCCAAAGGTCCGCGCAGGATTCTTGAAACTGAAGACCTTCTTGCTTTTGGCCTCAACATTGTTTCCTCGATCCGGACGGCGACCAGCTATCCACGAATCATTTCGACTGCCCTGTTGCTTGGCTTCCGGGCGGCTGATGACGCGGTTAAATGTACTGGTGTTGCTGTTCTGCCGAGCCAGATACTTTCCACCGTTCACGCACCAGAAGTGTTGAAGGGAAGCCCAGGCGAAATCCTCATGATGCACCTTCCGCCATTGGGAACCAGACACATAGGTTTTCAAAGCGTCAAGCCCAATTCGGTCGATTTGGGGAGCCTGGGTTATTTGCATCAACCCATAGTCTTTGTGACACGGCTTGTTTTCTCGACCAGGCTCGTCCGAGGGCTTGAATACCGTCTTGCCGCCGATCGCCGCATATTCGGCGATTAAGTGAAGGGTAGCATCCAGCAGAGCCCATTCCTCGTGCCGGATTGGTCGGAGCCGCGTAAAGCGGAGGCTGAACGTCTTGTCCCTTTTGATTTGAATCGCCTTGGGTTGCTTATTCTCATCCAACACATCGAAGCGAAACTTCCGCGCCCATCCGGTGCAGCCGAAAAGTTCGCAGACGACGCAATGGTTCCGGTCTCCACATTTCGTATCGGTGGGATCGCAGGCATAGCCGCCAAGGCCCCGCACCAATACCTCAGACCACCACCGGATAGAACCAAGCAACCCGGTGGTGATAAGCCGATTGTGCTTTCCATCAACAGCGCCTGTCCACAAGTCCGTCAAGGCCTTAAATTGCCAGGTCCGTTCGCCTTTCGCAAGGGACATGGTTTGCCTCCCTTTGTTGATGTCTTCCGGATTGTCCATCATGACGTCTCATTCCTTTTCATTCAACCGCTTCCGTCTTTTCTGGGGAATGTCCAGATAGTTCTCGGGGGAGACAACCTTCTTGCGGGTCTTTCTTTCCAGGTCTTTTCTCGCCTTCCCTGCAACCTCGCCACCCTTGTAAGCAGCACGCTTGCTTTCCTGAAAACCCTTTGCATCATCCACCCGCGTTATCTCAGTCGTGGCCGCCTCTCCAAGCATGGAAAAAATCAATTCAAGGTCCGTCATATGGTCCCTGAGATTTTCCCGAATCAGCCCCTTAAGCTTTTTGTGTTCGCCGGGCGTAACGCCAAAGGCTGCTTTTGCGATCTCGGCGGTTAATATCGCATATTCCTTCTCGCGCCTTACCTCCCTCTCTTTCCACTCGTCTGTAAGCTCTTCCCTGATGGCGATGCCGCGCATTCGCTTTTCAATCCAGTCGTCCGAATAGCCCTTTGCCTTATACAGCGCCCGCGTCCTTTTGGTCGCCAGCTCGGGGTCCTCTATCTCCTGTACACGTTCATATCCTACCTTTGCCAGCCACCGTTTGAAAGGCTCGGCCTTGGAAGAAGGAATAGATTGGATGATGCGGAAGATACCCTCAGTGTTTGCACAATTTGTTTCCCTCATTTTCCCATCAGGTGCGATCATGGCAAGGGGGGTACAAATTGTACCCCAGTTGGAATTCAATTCCGAATCACGTCGTCGCATTTTTTTTATGTATTGGCGGGAATCGGTGCTATCCGTCAATGCCTCAACAACATCGGCAATCGAAAACCACCACTCATTGTTGTGAATCGTCTTCCTGATTTCCTTACCTCTGAAAACAGCCATGCTTGCTTCCATCACCCCTCCTGTAAATCAAGAATAAATATCTCCCTGGCCCTACAGCCACCCCGAACAAGTTCCGGAGGCCATGCAGCCCTCGGCAATATTCTGTTTTCCGCTGCGAGCCGCCTGCACCATCTGGTCGTGGGTGTGCGACCGCCTAAAAATAAACCGGTTGCAAAACGCTACCGTCGCGTCGTAGACAATCTCCGCCATCTGGTAGGATTGCAGATCGCGATAACCGCCGTGGGGCGGGATGAGTTGGGGAGTCTCTGCGCTTCGTTTGTTTTGCGGATTGTCCACCATGGCGTCTTACTCCTTTTCATTCAACCGTTTCCGTCTTATACAGAGAGCGGGTTCTTTTGGTTGCCAGCTCGGGGTCCTCTATCTCCTGCACACGCTCATAACCGACTTTCGCCAGCCAGCGATTGAACGGCTCGGCCTTGGGAGAGGGGATAGACTGGATGATACGGAAAATGCCTTCGGTGTTGGCGCAATTGACCTTTTGGTTTCCTCCAGGAGTCTCTATCAAAAGGGGGGTGGCAATTTGCCCCCACCCTTTCGACAACTCCTTGTCACGACGCCGCATATCTTTAATATAACCGGTGCTGCAAGGCAGAAATGGGGATGAGGTCGTCTTCGGCGTACATATCGTCACTTGTTACCTAATTTATCACCTATATTAATTGTTATTACCTAATTCCCGGTTTTGTTCCATTTTGCATTTCTGCCACGGCCAAGGCATTCAATAACCCCTTGCGCCTGAAGGTCTTTAAGCACCCTGCGTATCATATCAATACCAACACCGGGACATCTCCGCAGTATATCAGCGACACTGAAATCACCGGGGAAACTTTTAACAGCATCTTGAACCATTGCTGTCTTCTCACCCCTTGGTTGAGGCAGCCTGCTCAACCTTTCTTCAAATTCTTTGTAAGCGCTCTTGAGTATGAACAGGTATTTTCCGTAAGGGGCAACTTTGACCCCGTACCATGTATGAGATTGAGCGCTTCTCTGTAGCCCCGAACCTCTTCCTCTGACCGGTCGTGAAGAAGCGATTTGCCAAAAATGATAGTGCCGATGCGCTTTTTATCGACTTCAACGCCTTCGATGCGGTTTGACGACACCGCACTCTCAACAAGGGCATGCTCTTTCAGTGATTTTAGTCTCTGCGGCGACTGCCTTTTATAAAGCTCCTGCCTGCCTTTCGCCTCACTGATGTCGGCCAGATACCATGATGTCGTTACGGGAATTGTATCGAGACCTGCGATGAACTGCTTTAAAGTTATCATACCAACAATATCACTCCTTTAATTTCTCATCAGTTTTCGTACCGCTTTGCATACAACAGTTGCGGCGTCCAGCCGGAGGCAATGAGCATATGCGCCCGTTTTCGGCCCAGGCCTGCTCCAAATGTGAATCAAGGCACACTGCCGTTCGCAAAACAGCAGGTGCTGTAACCCGGACAGGGGCAGAAGGTCGTCTTCGGTGTAGTTCATCTTCTGCCCCTATCACGTGCCTGTATTCTTGTGCGGTAAAGCCTTTCCGTGAAGCCGCCTTCTTTCAAGAATTCCTTTTCCAAAGCCCGCAACTGCTGATCGAGTAGATAGTTAGCCTGGTGAATCACGCAAACCAAGGTGTTGGCAGCAACCTCAGGAGAACTGCTTTCAATATAGGTCTTATAGGTCGTATAGGACCTATTCTTCCTGTAGCAGAGCCCTCGGACTTCCCGGGCCGTGGGATGGTCTTTTTCCCAAAGCGCCAGCCCGCGTTGGCGCAAAAAGTCCTGAAAATCCAGCAGAAGCTCCTCAAGACTCGCCCGCGCCACTCCGATGAGCTTGAGTTCGGTTTTTTTGGAGGTGCCTGAAGCCATGCAGCCTTCGGCAATGTTTTGCTTTCCACTGCGCGCTGCCTGAACCATCTGATCATGGGTACGCGAGCGCTTTGAAATGAACCGGTCGCAAAACACCACGGTCGCGTCATAGACAATCTCCGCCATCTGGTACGATTGCAGCTCACGGTAACCGCCATGTGGCGGGATGAGTCGTGGTGGCTCTTGCTGGTCAGTCATGCTTCGTAGTCTCGCCTTGTTTGTCCATAAGGTAATCCATTAGGGCCTCTTAATTTTTGACCTGATACGCTCTTGCATAATTCTACCTTCAGCAGTAAACAGGTTTTCGCTCCACACCTGCTCAATATGTATTAAAGCGCACTGACGCTCGCAAAAAAGCAGGTGCTAAATGACTGCGCCACCTGAGGCAATGAATTTCTCCAACTTCAGCACGCCCTTCATGTACCCAAGGAAATCAGGATCATAATCATATTGCCACACATAAATTTTCAAATCTTCGGAGCGGCTACCTTGAATTGCAGGTTGCAAGCCAAGCTTCTCGATCTTGTTGGCCCATATTTGAACGCTGTACCGCATGAGTTCGTGCCTCGACACCTTTTCGCCTTTTCGCACAGCTTCAGCCAAGGACTCATCAATAATCACTGTCCGGGTGTCCGTGTCAATGACTCGACATTGCGTGGAAACGCTTGGGTATTCCATTCTATCTTCGTCTTTGATCAATTTTCTGGCTTTCTCGTCGGCACCATATGTCCATTCTCGTCTCATGGCGAAGGTCGTTAATTCGGCCGGATGCATTTGGTTCAACTCATGCAATGCAAAACGGTTCAATGCCTGGCGAGAAACTGATACGGAAGGATTGCTGCGAAACCGGTCGTCTCGAAGAAGAATGTCCCACACCTCTGCGTTTTCGAATTCGTCGCCGCGACTAATCCTGCCTCCAATCTGTATAAGGCTTGCTGTAGATGCCCTTTCTCTAAAGCCCGTGCGAAAGGAGAAGTCCATCCCTGCCTCAACGCAACTAGTAGCGACAAGTGTCCAGTTTCGTATTCGTTCTCGCAGCCGCAGTTTCACCCTTTCCACAATCAAGTCCCGGTGAACCGGAGCGAGCGCTGTTGAAAGGTGAAAAACATTGTGACCAGATTGGCGCATTGCTTGGGCAATCACCGCAGCCGTGTGCACTGTATTCACAATGAGAAGACACGGCCCCGGTTCCTTCTGAACGACAAAGTCCAAAACACCTTGACAATCCAACGCATTGGCGTCTTCCGGTCGCCTGCGATAGTTGATTCGCCGCTCTTCAGTTTCCTTCAGTTCGTTGCGAAGGGAATCGTCTGCAACCAAATCAGGCACTTCGGGCATGGCTGTCGGATCATTGGCGCAAATAAGGTCCTTGTATTCGGCCAGTTCCCAGAATCGTGGCAAAGAGCCGCTCGCCAGCACCAAGTGCCCACCCCAATCACGGGTCCAGGTTTCAAGCCACCTCCACATTTGCGGCCAGAGATGTGACGGAATCGCTGCATGCATTTCATCTACAAATACCGCCGAGCCTGGTAGCTCATGCAGTTTTCTCAGTTGTGCTGGATGATTGCTGCCAATTGTTTCAAAGAACTGCACAGCGGTAGTGACAATAATCGGGGCCTTCCATAATGTGGCAAGTTGGCGCAGTTCCAAATCGGCGAAGTCCGCCCTGTGATGATGCTCCGCCACCACGTCCTCAGGGCGTTCCCCATCCAACACCAGCGCCTTTCGATAAGTCTCAACCGATTGCGTGATGATGTTTGTGTAGGGGAGAACAACTATGATGTGGCGCAGTTCAGGCTTTCGTTCGGCCGCAACTCGCAATAGATGGGCCATCACTGCCGTCGTCTTGCCGCTGCCAACCGGAGCGTCACAAGTGCGAATCGGCAGATCAAGTCTAGCGTCCCGGCAGGCCTCGAACAGTCGTTTGCGCAAACGGTTTCGGTGCCGCTCGCGTTCTGTGTTCCCCCCCGGCAGTTGATCCACGTAACGCTGTAATGCCAAGAGGCGATCCTTCCACCGTGGTTCGATTTCTGGAATCTCGACCTCGTTGCCGTAGTGGCGAGCGGTATCCCCGTGATCGGCGTCGACGAGGCAGGAAAGAGCCACGCGGCGGGTGAAGCCGCAGCGGTGAAGCTGTCCATTGCCGGTTTCGGCGACAACGCAAAGACCGGCTTTCTCATGGGCAGTCAGATACTCATGGAGATGAACATCGACATGCTTGTCAACCGAACACCCGTTAAGGAAAGCTGGTTGTCGCTCGTTTCGAAATAGCCGCCTTTTGTTTGGTGGACTTTCTTCGCTCTTACTGAACAGTCCAGCATGATGAGCCGCTACGATCACTGCTGATTCTTTCCGTCCAAGTTGCCACAGTGCAGCCACGCCTGCATCTTCATGAGCGACAGGCAGGGGATTTCGTGAATCCTGTTTGAGAACACTCTGATTTGCCTTATCAAGCTTGCCCAGATCGTGAGATATTGCGGCAGCTTCAACCCAGCCAATTAACGCTTCACGGTCGCGGGCATAAAAAATAGAAGTACTCTGCGCATTGCGGACCGCTACATGGGCCACATTTGTGATGTGGTCGTAGTAAGTTTGCGCAGAGGCTCCTTGGCGAGGGCTGTGGGCTAGAGGTACATCATTGGGCATTTTCGCCCTCTTTCCCGCTTCCTCTGCACCATTCAGGCAGTTCGACGCAGAGATCATATAGCTCAGCATTCTTCAGTTTCCCTCTAAAGTCGTCAGGCATTTTATCGGGCACATCATATTGATCGTTTAAGGGTAAGCCGCTCACTGAAGGCGTCTCTCTATTCTCTCCCTTACGCCTTGGCGTCAGTTTCTCGATGAACTCGAATTCAGAAAAGGACCCCAAACCGTCTTCATGCTCGGCATACCAGGCGTGACGGACTTCGATGAGCCCGTGACTTCGAGCCACCGATCTCGTATTTGGATAAGCATGTTTGATCAGACTTAGGAGTAGGGCAATATCCTTTGAAGTACAGCCACTGTGTAGCGCGGCTGTAGGGTTTACAAAGAAGGGCATACAATAGATGCCGTGCTCCACATATCGGCAGGCTAAGGGTGCCATGCCGCGATCTTTTGACTCTTGGGCAGAGGCTTTTTTCGTATTTGTGTCACGATGGATGCGGACTGGTGCGACAGAAACGGCAATCCCAAATTGGGCAACACCTGTCCGAATGTACTTGCGGTCACTTGCAGCAACCCCGCTTCCTGCTTGGGGAGCTTCTTCACCCTTTTCTAGGAAGGTAGCTCCAAAAACCCGCGCATCCCAGTACTTGTTTGCGACCTCGCTTCCATCGTTTCCTTGGTCGATCAGTTCGAGAACCTTACGCCAAGCTTCGCTGGCGTCCTTGACATCGGAAAAACCGCGGTCCCGTGATTCAAGAATGCAGAACAAGTCATCATTGCTGATGCCCAACTCTTTTTTCATATACTGCCATACTGGCCCATTTTTCAGTTCAACCAAGTCTCGGAGTTTTCGTTTAAACGAAACTCCAGATATGTAGCCACGCCTATCATGACTACGTTGGCGTGGGTCACTTTCACGGTCTGGATCACCATTAGGATTTACATTCTCCGCAGCAATGATAAGAAGCCCCGTTGCACGTGGAATAGTTTCCTTTTGTTCATTTAACATAGTAGTATCTCCTTTCTCTATTTTTTCTATTTGTCTTCTTTGGGTGATCTGGACATGTAACCTAAAAACAACTCTGCACGAAAAGTTTGGCCCGTTTTTGTAGGCAATGGCCGCTTGATGGCGTGGCAAATCTCACCTATCTGCCCGACAGCCCATTTGGCCAAACGGTATTCTTCGCCAGAGATCTTTGTAGCCCACGCCTGATAGATGTTCATGCGCTCCCTCAGCCGATCAATGGCGTCCTCAGGATTATCTGCCGCCGCGGGCATGAGGGCGTTCCCTATCAACTGGGGCGGGATGCTTCCTTTTCGCACGTGCACACAGTACTCGCGGTGCAGCGTATCCGCCATCGATAGCAGGCGACCCAACTGGAATGCTGTGTTGTCCATATAAACCTCCTTTTTTCGGCCAAGCGCGTTGAGCAGGATGCCAAGAAGTGCCACTGCACATAGCGCTGCTTGTCGCGCAACCGGTTTGAATTTCTCGATCTGTTCTTTTTCCCCTGAATGGAAAGCCGCAGCAACACCAACCAGCAGCGGTCCGATCCGTTGAATTGTCAGGCGCAGGAGATTCTTTGCCGCCTCCTCACACTTTCCGGGGCTGCGCAACATCATATCCAAAACTTGGCGGAGCGTAGGGCCATCCAGCTTTAGTTCATCTGTGCCACCGCGCACCCATTTCGATGAGAGAAGCCGCACCACTCGGTCAGGATACGGCGGAAGGGGCTGCCCCTCGACAGCCTTTTGACCCTTCTTTTCCGGGGGGAATGGTAGCGTCACAGTCGGCAGATTCTTTCGAACTCCTTGCTGCCATCGCACGGCCGCGTCAAGCATCTCTTGAGGTGATATCGTTAAATGCATGAGAATCTGCTTTTTCTCCTTATCGGCTTTGCCGATCAGCAAAAGCTGGAGCTGCGATTGAGGGCGGTATTTGATGATGCCATCCAAAGCACGACAGAGTGCCTTTGCGTCATTTTCGAACTGATCCCGCTTTTCTCTCTCGCCACTCCCAAATGTATCTGCTGCTTCGTCGCTGATGACGGGTTGCCCTTCACAATAAACAAGCAGCAGGTCTTTTTTCTCTCTCTTGTTTCGACCGCTTCCTTCCCATTTTCCATTGGCAACCATACGCCAAGTTTTGCCTCTGAGAACCCGCACTGTGAGAGCACTCAAACCATCAGCGATATCAGCCGCAACCCATTGACCAATAGGAAATGATTTTGAGGCGTCTCCCCAGTCCGATTGATTCTTGAGGTACCTAAATTCGCAGGGGGTAGCATCATACTTCGAAAAGAGTTTCGTCTCACCAAGTGCACCAAGGTTCGGTTCAGGGAACCTTCTCTTCAACAGAGGCTGCGGTACACCCAGCAAAGCACAAATGCCGTCGGGTTCTCTTTTGTCAATATCGCGTAGACGACGGCTCACGTACAAACGCATCTTGGAATCCGCAAGTGAAACCGGATAATGGGATTCCTCGATGTCGAAGACCACAGGGATCTCCGCCTTCGCTGGTTGGTCGGGCATCTTCCCTATCAGAAGTCTTTCAGCGAGTGGCGCATCTTGCAGTATCCCCTGTTCAAGGCGCTGGACGATCAACTGGCGTAAATGACGTAGGAAGTCCGCCGGTGACTCCATTGACGCTACGAAGCGCCGCAACATGCAAGGCAGGGCAAGGTATTGCTCATCTGCCTCTGCAAAAATGTCCAACCAATCAAGCCCCTTGTTTCGCAAGCGATTCCAAGTTTGTTCATCGTGCGCTGGAAGCTGAAACTCCCGATTGTCGATCGCTTCTCGGAGCAATTTGCGCCGCTGAGTCTGTTCGGTTTTTTTTAGCGCGGCGAATTCTTCTCTCAGCGGATCGTCAATTGAGACTGACAAAAGGGCATGCTGTATCTTCACGACTGGAAAGGCGTTCGCTTTGCCTTCTCTATGATACCATAGCCGACCCATTGATTCTCGATCCACTTCCTCCACTATCTGCAAGGGTCCATTGTCCCTGAGGCGCACCCGATAGCCCGGATTTTTCCCCGGCCTCTTCACATCGGGGTGGTTAAAGGGGACATAGAAACCGGTTTCGTCGAGACTGCGCCGTAAATTGTAGGCTTCACTCAGCATCGTTCACCTCCTTCGACGGTCTCTCGTGCTCGTAGGACATCACGCCATCGACGATCCACCTCTCACGGAAAGAGGGCTTGTATTGCCGATGGTCCCACATCGAGATCAGCATAGCTGGGATGTGGATCTCGCCAGTTGTCTCCGGCCTGATTTCCTGACCATGCTCGTCTCGGTCTCGAAACGGGCCGAAATAGCTAGGCACAAACTCCTTCCAGCCCAGGCATGGTGTGTAGAAAGTCTGGCCGCGTCTCAGCCGATCATCGAAAAGCGTCTTAAACCGAGGCCGCCAATCCTGCCCACGCCGACGGCGTAACTGTGTCTTCCCGTTGCCACGCGTACTCATTTGCTTCATCTGCACTTCACCGTGGATCCGATAACACACGTCTACAAGTATGGTGGCCATAAGCTGGTAGCTGTTTTTTCCGCTAATATCTTTACCTTTGCGAAGCGGCCCCCCGTAATTCGTCACGTATCGCTCATACCGGACGGGCTTGCAAATTTCGACTCGTGTCGGGTGGACGTAAACGTGTGGTCGCCACAAAACCGCTTCGAACATGCCTTTAGCGGCTGAAAAGGTGGGTACAGGATAGGAAATCGGTGTTGACCCCGTATCCGGCCGAGTGAACATTGCTACTGGGCCAGCGATTTCAAACGATACTGGACATCCCTTATTCATCAAAATGACCTCCCTCCTTTTATGTTTTCTGGGAAACTCAGGGATTTTCTTGAATTCGTTGACTTATCATTCCATTCTCTTCCATTGCCTTCAGATATGACTGAAAAAGCGGATTAATCTTTCCGAGATCCAGGAGAAGGCCAAGCCAGAAAGCAAGTGCTCCGCAATTAAACTTCTCAGCAAAAGATCGTGCCATCACAGCTACATCCTGTAGATGATCAATCAAAAGATCTTCTTACCCATCTTGCCCTTGTGTATGTGCAATCAATTTGGAAAAATCAACCATCCGTGTTAGCTCCATAGATTTCCAAGAACCCTTTGACTTTGAAGCCCCTTTGCTAATAGAATTGATTCAAACATAGCCCCCCAGCGATAGCATCGTTGGCCTGACGCCCCGGAAAAGGGACGTTTCTTTGGTCCCGCAAGACAGCCCCAATCGCCAGCACCGAAAGATTCAGCAAATGAACGGGCCTTCTCTGCAACGTTTTTCAAATGTTTATCAAGGGGTTGCCATTCGCTCGGCGGTTTCCCTTCCAGGCTATGCGCATAATATTTTTTAGCCATACCCCTCCTAATCCTCATTTTTCCGTTTTGGCCTGAAATTGCCATTAATATCTTCAGTTTCAAACCTTCGCGACCCATATCACCTTCAATGACAGCGAAAATAATCTCTTTTAGCAGGTCGTTATCAATTTTTCCAGTTGCGACATGATAGCTGATATTTTCCATCTCATGGATAAACCGCTTGGTAACGAAAACATAACCGTTCAGCAATAAGAATTGGGCGCCCAATGAAATGGCGATCCGTTTGTTTCCGTCTTCAAAACAATGGAATTTACAGGCTCCGAAAAAGAGATGGGTCAGTTTGTCTTCAAAAGCCGGATAGTAGTCATCGTTTTGGATATGGCAAAGAACACTTTCGAGCCTTCCCATATCCAATTTTCCCATCGCTCCGCCACCGCTGACCTCAACGGTTTTCTGATGTACTTCCATGGCTTGTTCAAGCGTAGGGTAGACAAATCCCATTATTAACGTTCCTTTAACCGTTTAAAAACATCTTTGGCTTCTTCCAGGCGTTCTGCCAACTCCTTTCTTTTCTCTCCAAGAAAACGTTCAAATTCATCCGCTTGAACAGGCATAATATATTCTTTTAGCTGCAAATGAAGTGCATCCCTGAATGCCAGGTCACGGCTTGCCATCTTGTTTCTCGCCCTCTCGACCAGGGGTTTCCAGTGCGGCTGTTTCTCAAATTCCTCAAAAAGCCGATCCACATCCCATGAAGTCAGCTTTCGCTGCCATTTTGCATGCGTGGCTTCCAGCAGTTTGGCAAATCCGTATTCGTAGGAAGCCACCAGATCAAGAATCTCGGAATAAAAGGTATCGCGAACTTTATCTTTTTCGTGCAGCTTTAGTATCTTGCGGTATTCTTGTGCATTTTCACGAAAGATGCTGACATAAATTTTATTGGTGTACATCGGGTATTTGAAATTGCCCATATCCACATAATCCCGCAACGCATTGGTAAATTCCTTGCGGTAATTCTCCTCCTGAAAGTAGGCAAGAATAAAGTCTTCGTCACGCTGATTGATATATTTGGTGCTGCCGCCGGTGCGCTGATTTATCGTATCGATAACGATATCCAGAATGGTCTGCCGCAACACGCGGGCACGTTCGCTTTCAGTCAGCAACATCGCGATATTAAGAAACGCCCTGAAATCGAATATCCCGAGCTGCTGTGTTTTGATACCGACACCCATGTCGGTATCAAATTGTTCTTTAACTGTTAACTTGAATGATTTAAGACGGTTCCCTCGCAAAACCTCGTACCCGTTTAGCCTCAATTCATCTCCATATTTTTCCAGATAACGTTCAATTGTGCGAACATCCACTTCAAAAAATGCCGCAATCTGTTCCTTCACAAGGCGTACGGCCCCATCAAACACAACGCCTCGGATATGGATTGCTTTCTGAATTTCCGTGACGGCAAACGGGTTGTTCAGGACATTCTGGCGTTCTATCGTTGAGTTTGTAAGTTCTTTTGGCATAATCACGATATCCTCTTGTTTAATCCGTCAATGACCTATCCTTTGACTCAGATGCCTTGGTACCCCACGCAGAGAGCGATTGCAGCCGCAACCTCCTCCAGCAGGAACGGGGAGACGGCGCCCAGCCTCGTTGTAAAACGGTCAAGGGAGACAGACTTCACCTGGAAGGCATCTGCGCCAACTTCTTTTGTGATGCCGTTTGTTTCTGTATCTCTCCCCTGCGCGGATTGACTGCGTGGCTAATCATGGGCGTCGTAGAATTCCTCATCACCAAAGGCATCAAAGTCTGTTAGCGCTGGGCTGGCACGATATTCTTCTTGCGCCAGAATGGCGGCTTCAACGAGAATCCTGTTGCGGTCGCGCTTGGGAAGTTTCATAACTTCTGCGGCAGAGAGATACAGAGGCGGCCTCTTGAAAGCGGCGTTTCTTTTCTCAGGTCTATGCCTCACCGTCAGGTTCTGAAAGCCTTTACCAAATCGGAGGCCTGCCCCAGAAAATAGCGCTTCATCTCTTCTGCATTTATCTCCTTGAGCATTATAGGAAGGTCATCCAGCCCAACCTTTTTCACCAGGAGTAGCCTCTCAGGAATAATGTACTCAAGCCCGCTGATTTCAAATCTCTCTTTGGTTTTTCTTATCAAATCGCCCAACTTCCAGTCATGGTTGCGCAGAACAAAGTGGAGGTCCACAAAATCCTTTGGATCATATCGATCGGTCAGGGCAAAGAGCTTTCCTGTGACGATATTCAACAGGCTATCCACCACAAGCCTTCCGACTTTTCTTCTTTCCTCGATGCTCTTGAAGGGATAGGTAGTGAATTCCGCCTTAAGAATGTCACTGTCTTTGAAGACAACGTCAAATATTCTGCGATCAAAAAGACGCTCATAACGGATATCCCTTACCAAGGGAAGCTTCCTTATAAATGCTGCCAGGAATTCTATGGGAGGCATTTGTTTTTCGGTGTCTGTGAAGAAGTCGAGGTCTTTAGAAAGCCTGTGCTCAATGTAAAAGGCAGAAAGGGCAGTGCCACCTGTCAGGTAGAACCTGTCGAGAATTTCATCCGGAAGATTGTCAATTAGTACCTTCTGCTTTTCAGTCAGTATCCTGTTTTCCACCGCACACCATCCTTATAAATTCCTTTCTCTCATCAGGAACATTTATCTTATCAAGGTGCTCAAGTAGAAGCTCTTTGTTTTCCTTGGTAAGGTCCTTAAGAATAAAAGGGAAAAATTCTGCCATCCTTCTGGCCCTCCAGAGATCATCCTTTAGAGGTTGCGGGTAATCCCAAACCAGGTGTCTTAGGTCCAATGTTAGTGCCTCCTAATCTCTCGCAGAGCCCACAGTTGTCACGATTTTCTGTCAGACTGCCTGTTGAAAGCCAATCGAACGCGGGGCAACAATTCCCCCGGTGTCAAGACTTCTAGTCGCGTGGTGTTAGCAGGCCAATAATCCTTCACATTAAAAGTAGCCAGAAAACATGCTTCTGCCTCCAATGCGGATGCTAATATGGGAACATCTTTCTTGTCTGCCTGGTTTGAGACAAGAGATAGTGAATGTTCGTCGGGCAACTTTCTCCTGACCGTTACACATCTTTGAACAATTTTCTCAAAAGGGGCGATAGCGCTGGGCAGTTTCTTGGCAAGGTTTCTTCGGCACTCCTCCAGCACCTGGACGGAAATATGCCCTATGATGAGACCCAATTCAGCCAGTTGCAGGAGGGCAAAGGATGCGCCACTGGCAGAAGCACTTCCGGCAATCATTACATCTGAGTCAAAAAATACGGGTACTGGAAAATTGAGTTCCTTCACTTCTATTCCACGTCCGTGCCATATCTTGCCCGCTGCTCTGCCACACCTGCAATCAGTTCTTCTGTTGAAACGCCGTGTTCTTCCCGCAAACGATCAATTTCTTGTGCGAGTTTTGGTAGCAAGGAACGCTTCGGACTGAGAAACACACCTTCTCCCAGGTCTACCAGCGTAATTGGGTCACCTTCCTCCAGATGATATTTCTCCCGTATTGTTGCCGGGAGCGTGATGGTGCCGCGTTTTCGAACTTGGATTGTCCTGGCATGCATACCGATTCTCCGTATTTCAGATTATCTGCTTTGACCATACCGATTTTTTCTGTGGTTGTCAACCTTGATCTTTTTGTGGCGTTCGTCTAATCTTGCTTCGATAGGTGGGAGGATGATCTGGCAGGCCTGGCCAGATATTAAAGGAACTTTTCAAGCAACTCTTCCAGATATATCTTCCAGGATACAATCAATATATCTTCAATACGATAAGGGTTCTCAACCATGGCTATGACGTGCAGGGGGACATCCGGATATTCAGTTCGAAAAGATCGCAGACCTGATAGATGGGCGCCGGTAATATGGCTCTGAGATTTAATCTCAAAGGCACCGATTATTTTTCCGTATTTTTCAATGATCAAATCCACTTCCGCGCCGTGGTTAGTCCGCCAGAAATAGATGCAGGCCTCACTTTGGCGATAGCGCAAGAGGCGGTAAGTTTCAAGGATAATAAACTGTTCAAAGAGACGTCCTCTCCGCACCGGATCAGGAGGGGCCGTGAGCTGGCGAATAAGGCTATTGGTTATTCCAAGGTCAAAAAGATAGAATTTTGCATGGGATACCATACGTTTTCTGATGCTTTTTCTCCACGGTTGTAAACGAATAGAGATTAAGGTATCTTCAAGGATGTGATAATAAGCCTGAACCGTTCTTGTGGCCACATGACAGTCCCTGCCTATGGACGTAAAACTGATCAATTCCCCGCATTGACTGGCCGCCAGATCGAGAAGCCTGGAAAAACCACCCAGATTTCGAACCAGTCCCTCAGCATGGATTTCTTCTCTTAAATAAGTTTCAGTATAGCTATTCAGGATATCAACCCTGTCTTCCGGACTGCAGTCATAAATAGCTGGTAGGCTCCCGAATCGCAGCACTTCATCCAGAGAGAATGAATGGCCTATTTCTTGATAAACAAAAGGGAAAAGACGTCTTTGCACAGCGCGGCCGGCAAGGAGGTTAATTCCACCCTTCCTCAACTTCCGGGCACTGGAGCCAGTCATCAGGAACTGACATCCTGTCTTTTCAATAAGAAAATGGACTTCGTTGAGCAGGTCAGGTACACGCTGGATTTCGTCGATGAATATCCGCCGAATCCCTTCCCTCTCTATTTTTTCAAGGGCCTCAAGCCGTAGTCTCTCAGGATGCTTGGAATATTTCAGAAATTGATCGGTCATCAACAGATTTATCTTCCAGACCTTCTTGGTAAAGGTGGAATTGACCAAGGTACTCTTGCCGGTCTGTCGAGGTCCAAAGAGGAAGAATGACCGATTCATGGGAAGATCGCAAATTCTTGGTATCATGTTGCAGGATTGTACGGTATTCCTGCAACAATGTCAAGATAAGAGCATTGCAGGAATCTTCATGTAACTTCTTGTTTCAATCCACGCCCCCGTGCGGGGGGCGACATTTTCAGCCTATTTCATTGTCTGAGATGCCGTTAAGACCAGCCCAAGAATCCGGCCCGAATCTTGACTTCAAAGCCTTCATATTGATAACATAAAGATCAATTGAGCCCCGCCGGCGATAGCATCGTTGGCCTGACGCCCCTGAAAAGGGGCGTTTCTTTTCCGGCCCTCTGGATCACCACCCTCCGGCCCGGCATCATGGTTGGGAATGCCATAATCAGTCATGACCTATCCTTTGACTCAGACACCTTGGTACCCCACGCAGAGAGCGATTGCAGCGGCAACCTCCTCCAGCAGGGACGGGGAGATGGCGCCCAGCCTCGTTGTAAAACGGTCAAGGGAGACAGACTTCACCCGCCAACCGGGACGTTCGTGCAGAAGTGCATAATTCTTGTGCAAGGCCATTATGATATGTCTTGAATTATTTCGTTTATGGTTTGTGCCAGTTCAACAATGTTGTTTTTGCAGACGTAGTATATTACCTCTGCGTCCGCCTCAAAGTAATGATGGCTGATGATATCCCTCATCCCTTTGGCTTTTTTCCAATCAACTTGAGGATATCGTAATAAAAGCGTCTTATTTGTCGCCTTGTCCAGATTTTTTAATGCCTCGCCGATTGCGATCAGCAGCATACAAATACTGTCAAGTTTCTCCATGCCTGCTGGTGAGTCCGTAAAATCATTTACAGATTTAACCGGTTTAAAACGCTCCAAGATAGTTTGGCTTGCCCGATAAATCTGAGACAATATTTCTAAAATAAGCTCTTTGTCATACATAAACGGCCTCTTTGTCTATTCTGCCTTTGAGAAAAGCATTCATTCTTTCCCGATATCTTACAATATCTACAGTTCTGTGAAACTTCTCCTCCAGATCCTGCTTAATTCCTATAAGATAGAACAAATCCGGTTTTCCAAGCTCCACAACAACATCGATATCGCTTTGCTCATCCATGTTGTCTCTGGCTGCCGAACCAAAGATACCTATTCTTATTATTTCGTATCTGTCCTTATTCATCTCCTTAAACCGGCGCAAAGAAAGGACTATTTCATCTCTGTTCATTACCTTTTTCCTCCAATAGTTCCCTCGATGATTTTCATGGTATCATTACCAAAAATATCGACTACTTTCACGGCCATTTATCGTCTGCCGGGCATACATTCCTTGTATCGGAATGCGGATTGACTGCGTGGCTAATCATGGGCGTCGTGGAATTCCTCATCACCAAAGGCATCAAAGTCTGTTAGCGCTGGGTTGGCACGATATTCTTCTTGCGCCAGAATGGCGGCTTTGGCGAGAATCCTGTCGCGGTCGCGCTTGGGAAGTTTCATAACTTCTGCGGCAGAGAGATACAGAGGCGGCCTCTTGAAAGCGGCGTTTCTTTTCTCAGGTCTATGCTTCACCGTCAGGTTCCAAAAGCCTTTACCAACTCGGAGACCTGCCCCAGGAAATAGCGCTTCATCTCTTCTGCATCTGTCTCTTGAGCAGCCGTCTCCAGGCATTCTGGTTTGGCGCTAATGAATTGTCCCGGATCGAGGTTTAGACCTTCGTCGAAAGCTGTGCTTGGGACGTTTCCCCTCAATCTTGTTGGTGAAGCGCTTAATGATCTCAAAATATATATTGCCGGCACGCTCCATGACGCTGTTGTGATCAGCGCCCGGGACCATATGGAATTCCTTGCTGCGCGCGGGGCAATGAACCTGTAAGAGTTCCGCGCTCATCACCGGAATAAGCTGGTCGTGCTGGCCATGGATAGTAAGAGTGGGCTTGGCAAACTGGGCGATCTTGTCCACGTTCTTGAAGCCATCCGCCTCCGTGATCCCAAGGGCCTGAGCGTCAACGCCCAGGCAATTCAGAAGTGGCACTGTGAGGGCAAAGCCGCTTTCAATAATAAGGCCGGATATGTCTCCTTCGTCGGAGGCCGCCAAGTCCAAAGCGCAGGCGCTTCCAAGGGATCGGCCCATGACCACAAGTGGACCTGTTCTGTTTTCAGCTTTGAGCCAACCCCTAATCTCCTTGAAGATGACGTGGGTGTCACGCATCATGGAGGTTACCGTAGGCGCCCCGTCACTCCGTCCATAGCCTCGATAATCCACAGCCAGGAAGCTCAGACCGTGTTCGTTAAACACTGGCCCAATGCTGTCGTAATCGCCGACGATCTCCCCGTTTCCATGGAAAAACAAGATGTTTAGCTCCTCGACCCCGGCCATGTGAAACCTGGCGCCGATCCGAACACCTTCTTCCACAGGGATGTCATAATCAATGGCCTTCAGCGGGGGGCCCGAGCCCGTTTCTTTGCGAGGATGGAATAAGGCTTGCAGCACTTCCGGCTGATCGAGCTTTGCGTAACCAAAAGAATCTGTTGTCATGATACTCCCCTCAAAACTCCATGTTTTTTCCAAACAGAGGCCGTTATCAAGAGAAACAAAGACCCTTGAAACCCCTGCTCAAATATTATATAAAAAGACCATGGATGCACAAGTCGAAACTGCGGATACTCAAAAATCCGTTGGGCATGACGTTCCTTATGCGACCGCAAATGGGCTGGAAGCGCTCTCTGGGGCCGAATTAAGAAAACAGGTCGAAAAGCTCAATCAGATTGGCATCGCCCTTTCCAGTGAAACAAATCTGGAAAGGCTTCTGGGGTTAATCGTCCATGAAGCCAGGACATTTACGGGCGCAGATGCCGGTAGTCTGTACATCCTGGACCGTGGCATGCTTTACTTCCATGTAACGCAAAACGACACCCTGAGGGGCCGAGCACATTCTTTGCCGGGTTTCAAACCTTACCCTCTCCCCCTTTCAGAAGAGAGCATCGCGGGCTATGTGGGATGCACGGCGAAAATCCTCAACATAGAAAACGTCTACAATCTGCCCAAGACAGTGCCGTACCATTTCAATCCTGATTTTGATCTTCGGAATGACTACGTTACAAGGTCCATGCTCGTTGTGCCCATGAAAGACCAGGGAGAAGAAATTCTGGGCGTCCTCCAATTGATAAACGCCATGGACAAGGCAGGCGCCGTTGTCCCCTTCCAGAAATCAGTCGAACACCTTGTCATGTCTCTGGCATCACAGGCAGCCGTAGCTATCCGAAACGCAAAATTGATTTCGGATATCAAGGCCGTGTTTGAGTCCTTGATACGGTATTCTATTTCTGCCATCGATGCTCGAAGCCCTCACACCGCAGGTCATTCCAAACGAGTGGCAAATCACTGCCAAGCCATTGCTCGTGCCATCAACGATGAGACTTCGGGCCCCTTTCAAGATATCTCCTTCACCACAGAACAAATGGAAGAACTCATCTATGCAGCCTGGCTTCATGATATAGGCAAGATCGGCGTTCCCGAGCGCATCCTGGACAAAGGACACAAGCTCTCTGATGAGACCATGGCCACGATTGCAACCCGGTTTGAGCTGATCAAGGCCCTGAGTGCAGTCTCTATCTGGAAGCGCAAGTTAGTTGAAAACAAAAATGAACCATGGGGTGACACCATAGAGGAACAGGTGGAAATAGAAAGGAAGGAGATAGAAAAGGATTTTGTGTTTGTCAAGAAAGTGAACCGAGCACAATCTCTATCACGGGAAGACGTAACGACCCTTCGGGCCATAGGTTCCAAGACGTACAAAGATCTTGAAGGAGATGTAAGGCCTTTCCTTACCGACCAGGAAATCGAATCTCTTTCGGTAAGAAAAGGGAGTCTGACGAAAAAGGAATACATGAAGGTCCAAACTCATGTCGAACACACATACAATATAGTAAAAAATGTTCCTTTTACGAAATCCTTAAAAAATGTTCCCTTGTTTGCAGGCTCGCACCATGAATTTCTCGACGGGACAGGCTATCCCAGAGGACTCAAGTCTGATGAACTCCCGCTGCAGTCTCGCATCCTGGCCGTTGCAGACATCTTTGATGCCTTGACCGCCCTCGATCGACCCTATCGCAGCGCCATGCCTGTTTCAAAGGCTTGCAAAATACTCAAGGCCCATGCAAAGGCCGGACGTCTGGATCAGGATGTTGTGAACCTGTTTATTGATAAGGAGCTTTATAAATGAAATCGCCATGCGATTTCATGAAAAGCAGCTCTGCTGCTTCAGAATTCGACATTTTTGATAATCATGATCTGTTTTCAGAGAATCGCTGAAAGGCGTATAGAAAAAGCCATAAGGGACGGGGTGTTTGATGACCTCCCGGGCGCTGGAAAGCCGCTGAAGCTTGAAGATGATTCCCATGTGCCGGAAGATCTTCGAATCGCCTACAAGATCTTGAAGAACGCCAACTTCGTTCCGCCCGAGGTATCCCTGAGAAAGGAAATCGCAAAGGCCGAAGATCTGCTCGCCGGCATGGAAGACACCAAAACCAAATATCGCCAACTCAAAAAGCTGAATTTCCTTATCATGAAGCTCAACATGATACGTCAAACGCCTGCCAGCCTTGAAAAAAACCAGCTTTATGAACAAAAACTGGTGGAGCGCTTCGGCGGCTAGAATAGACATGTACGACAAAAAAGCGATTTTGCAGGATCTTTACGACAGGTTATACAAGGCGTTCGGGCCTCGCCACTGGTGGCCGGGGAATTCTCCCTTTGAGGTCGTTGTCGGCGCCATTCTCACTCAAAATACGGCCTGGAGAAATGTCAAAAAGGCCATAGGAAACCTGAAAGCAGGAAACCTCCTGGCCCCTGACGTTCTCTACGATCTGCCGGTTCAGGATTTGGCGACTGTGATCAGGCCCGCAGGCTATTACAATATTAAGGCCCGACGGTTGAAACACTTTATCGAGTTTCTTTTCCGGGAAAGTGGGGGCGACCTGGATCGTCTCCTGGCCCGAGATCTGGGAGCCTTGCGAAACGAGTTGCTGGCCGTCAACGGGATCGGACCGGAAACGGCTGACAGCATTCTGCTTTATGCCGGAGACAAACCAACTTTTGTCGTAGACGCATACACGAAACGAATCCTCTTCAGGCACGGCCTCATGCCCGAGGAGGCATCTTACGATGAGGTTCGCGATTATTTTCTGGACTCCCTCGTGCCTGACGTTGCCATGTTTAATGAGTACCATGCACTCCTGGTCCATCTTGGGCACACCTTCTGCCTGAAAAGAAATCCAAAGTGCGAGGAATGTCCTGCCATGGGGTGGAACGATGAATAAAATACACGATGCCTTGGGACCACAGGATAGCATTTTCAGGGGCGTCCTGTTGGCCTATTTTGTCCTTTTTTTGCACATTATCCTGATTTTTGGCCTGGGTCTCCTCGTGTTCCTGTTTGGGGGCGTTGTCACATATCTGCCCTGGATCCTGGCCGTTGGCGCCGTGCTTATCGCCGGGTCTGGATACTTGTCGTGGAAGTACATGAAAAAACGCGGCAAAAAGTTAAGGGACATACTCAATGACCCTGTCTTTGAGGGGCGCACTATAGAAATAAACCTTCTGGGCGGACTCGCAAGCGTTAAGCTCGGCCATAGCCAGGAACCGCTCACCATCGCTCATGGAAACTCGAAAACGCTGAAGCAGATCAAGGACCCAGGTGTCGATCGTTCGGAGCAGCTCGCCAATTTGGCCCGTCTTCTCAAGCAAGACCTGATTACTTTCGACGAATTCCTAGAAGCCAAGAAGGGACTTACAGGCGAATGACAAAGCTTAGGGTCGCCTTGTTTTCGGGTGGTATCTCCTCTGAGCGTGAAGTCTCGGTCAAAAGCGGCAACCAGGTGTACGAAGCCCTTGACAAGGCGAGATACGACATCACACGCTATGACCCGGCCACCGACCTCGGAAAACTTGTAGCCGATGCGTCCGGCATCGATGTGGCATTCATTGTCCTGCACGGGCCTTATGGCGAAGACGGCACTGTTCAGGGGCTTCTCGAACTCCTTCATATCCCCTATCAGGGTTCTGGCGTGCTGGGAAGCGCCCTGGCAATGGACAAATGGGTATCCAAACGGCTGTACAAGGAGGCAGGCCTCCCAGTGCCGCCATTTGAAGTGCTGATGCGAGGAGAGACTTACGATGCGAAACGCCTTGCCGAAAAACCTGGATACCCGTTGATTGTCAAGCCGAGGTTCGGTGGATCCAGTATCGGCATGAATATCGTGCTGACCCCTGAAGAATTGCCAGGGGCCCTTGACGCGGCCTTTGAATATGGATCACACGCAATTGTTGAGGCCTACCTGGAAGGTCTTGAGATCACAGGGGGCGTCCTGGGAAATAGTGACCTGCAACTGCTCCCTATTGTGGAGATTATACCTGAATCCGACTATGAATTCTTTGACTACGAGGCAAAATACAAGGAGGGGGCTACCCGCGAAATCTGTCCGGCCCGAATCAGCAAAGCCCTTTCTGATCGCGCTCAATCCTATGCCGCCACTGCCCATAACGCACTCTGTTGTCACGGATATAGCCGGACTGATATGATCATTAATGACGACACCATTTACGTTTTTGAAACCAATACGATCCCGGGGATGACGCCTGTGAGCCTTTTTCCGTTGGCGGCAAAGACCGCGGGGATTTCCTTTAGCCGGCTCTTGGATCGTCTCATCGAGCTTGCCCTGGAAGATAGCAATGATCATTCGAACAAACCCTGAGCTAAAAAAGCGATATGATGAGCTGAAAGCCGGCGACTGTTTCATCGGTTTGCTCAGCTTCAAAAACATGAAGCACCGCATCTGCATAGACCTTCTTGAAAGAGGCGTCAAGCTCTTCCCCTCTGCCCTCTCCCAAACCCTTAGCCGTTCCAAGGTGGCCCAGGCCGTAAGCCTCCGGCAGTGGATGATTCCCCAGACTCTAATCATCACCAGACGCTTTGACCTCATGCTTGCCATAAACACCTATGGTCAGCATGGCATCGGCCCCGTGGTTACCAAAGAGGACCATCTCCATTGCGGCTTCGGAGTCCATCGATGGGACAACATGGAAGCCGTGTATAACCAGGCTTGCCTCAACAATATCTTGTATCCCTTTGTGGTGCAGCCCTTTGTTGAGAACTACACGGACCTCCGCGTGATTCTGGCAGGTGAGTATGTCGAAGCCTACACGCGCAAGAACGAGCATAACTTCAGAATGAACCTCTCGACAGGTGGAACCAGTGAGCAGTACAAGCTGGACAAAGACCAGCTTCGGTTTTGCCACAATGTTATGGAGCGGGGAAAATTTGCCTATGCCCATATCGACCTGCTCGTCACTGCTGAGGGCCACAGTTATCTCTCGGAAATTGCTCTAAATGGAGGCATGAAAGGGGCGGGCATCGAGCGGGAAGAGCTTGATGCTTTGAAAAAGGGTATCCTGGAAAAAATGGCCAAATCATGAGGAAATTGAAGACAGCGTCTCACCCCAAGGAAATCAAGTGGCTCCTTGAGGTAATGGGCATTATCTACATTGCCGCAACAGTCCTTTTTCTCGTAAATCCCGAATGGCCTATCCTGGTCGTAAACAAGGCCTTTGCTCGCTACGATTGGCCCATGGTGTTTTTCCCTACAGAAAAGTTCTGGTTCTCCCTGGCGGTAAGCGTGCCGGCCACCCGGGCCTTCCTGGCCTTTGCCGCGGCGCGCAGGCCGGCTGAAACCCGAATCCACGTGAGGATACTGCTGGTTTCTCTGCTCCCGGCGACAGCCCTGTTTGCGTGGCAGTTTCTCTTCTACAAACATGCCGTCCTTTATGCCTTAGGATTTATGGTCGAATCTATTCAAGTATCCATATTTCTCTTTTTGAACCAAAAACTGCCATAGCCTTTCCGTACGGTTTTCTATCCTCTAACTGAGCGTTCAAGAACTGTTATTTTTCCTTGACAAAATCAGGGCTTCAGGGTATGGGATCAATATTTTCATGAACATAATGTGTAGTTGCTGATACGAGAGTTTCGAGTTCTTAAAACCTAGAGCCTGATGATATGGAGTTCCCATGAGCACAACAGAAGAAAAAGAGCAAATCGTGGCCGGAGGCGAGCAAGAGGCGGAAGTGGCCCATGAACCAGCGAAACCGGGAAATTGGCGATTTCTCATTCCCCTGGCTGGCTTTTCTGCAGGCTTTGTGGTGTGTCTGTTTGTCGGATGGCTGGTTTTTCCACAACTCCTGTATTCCGAAAAGACACAACCCATAGACTTTAGCCATAAGCTCCATGTAGGTGAGGTGGGCGAGTGTGAAGGCTGTCACTATTTCCGCAAGGACGGCAGCTTCTCCGGAATCCCCAGGCTGGCAAGCTGCGTCGAGTGTCACGAAGAAGCGGTAGGAAAGCATCCTGAAGAGGCCAAACTGGTTGCCGAGTATGTAGAGCCAGGCAAAGAGATTCCGTGGCTCGTATATGCCCGTCAACCCGACTGCGTCTATTTCTCTCATGCAGCCCACGTGAAGATGGCCGAACTGGACTGCGTCATTTGTCACGGACCCATCGGCGACTCTGATCACACAAGGCCGTACCAATACAATCTCATCACCGGCTACAGCCGGGATATTTGGGGCTGGAACATTGCAGGCATGTCAAAAAATGCCTGGGATTACTCGCAAACGGATGAATCCAGAGAGGTACACATAGATAGCCCGGCTCGGATGAAGATGGATGACTGCGCAGAATGTCACGAGGAAAAGGGCACGAATGACGGCTGTTTTGTGTGCCACAAATAGCGTCAGCAAGCCACCGTGTTTGATCACGACTAAGGGGAACAGCTATGAAAATGGATAGAAGAACTTTCTTGGAGATCTCGATAGGCGGTTCACTGGGGGCCGGTGCAGGCATTACATTCTCTCCCCTGCCCTGGAAGATAACAGACGACCTGTCCATCTGGACACAGAACTGGTCCTGGACGCCGGTGCCTGCAGAAGGAGAAGTCAGCCATGCGGACTCAGTCTGCAAGCTGTGCCCAGGCGGCTGCGGCATCACAGTGCGAAAAGTCGAAGACCGCGTCACAAAAATTGAGGGCAGAGAAGGATATCCGGTCAACGACGGCGGCATCTGCATCCTCGGAGCTGCAGGCCTTCAACTCCTGTACGGCCCGTGGCGGGTTCCGAGTCCCTTAAGACGGGCAGGAAAACGAGGCTCCGGGCAGTGGGAACAAATCTCGTGGGAAGATGCAACAGGTGAGGTGGTCAAGAAACTTGCTGAGTTGCGTGGCAATGGCAAGGCCCATACCGTAGCTTGTATTCTTGGCTCGGACCGGGGAACCGTGCCCCACTTGTTTGCTCGTTTTCTCAAGGCCTATGGATCGCCGAATTTTATTCGCTCAGCCTCCTGTGAAGACACGTATGAATTAGCTCTGGGCCTTATGCAAGGAGCCACGGCCTCAGTGGCGTATGATTTGGAACAGGCAAGTTTCATCCTGAGTTTTGGCAGTGGCCTTATAGAAGGCTGGGGCTCTCCTGTGCGTGTCATCAGGGCTCACAGTATGTGGCGATCCGGCAATACGGGCAATACGAAAGAACGCGCCACGGTGGTTCAGATTGAACCACGTCTCTCAAATACTGCGGCCAAGGCCGACAACTGGTATTCCGTCAATCCCGGAACTGAAGCAGCCCTGGCCCTGGGCCTGGCCCATGTCATAATAAAGGAATCATTGTACGACTCTAACTTTATAAGAAATCACACCTTCGGATTTGATAATTGGGGGGACTTCACCGGCAAGACCTATACGGGATTTAAGCGTTTGGTGTTGACCGAATATGGCCCTGACGTTGTGTCAGAAATCACGGGCCTTTCCACGTCAAAGATCGTGAGCCTCGCCCGGGCCTTTGCAAAGGCCAAGCGTCCCTTAGCGGTGTGGGGCCGCGGCAAGGGAACTACGTCAGGAAGCCTTTACGAGTGCATGGCAGTTCACGCCCTCAATGCCCTCGCGGGCAACGTGAACAAGCCTGGCGGTGTGTCGACTCTCCCTCAGGTAAGCACCGAGGGATGGCCGGAAGTCTATCAGGACGCTGCTGCCCGCTCCGGTTGTCGCATGCCTCGCATGGATGGCGCCGGCACAGACCGCTATCCCTTCACCAGGTGTTTGCCCGACCGATGGCCTCAAATGGTCAACGACAAGAAAAACGGCACGATCCAGGCCCTTCTTGTTCATGATGCTGATCCATACTATACCACGCTGGACAGTGCGGCTGTGGCAAAGGCCTTTGCCAGTATCCCCTTTGTGGTGAGTTTTTCCACCTATATGGACGAAACCGCCCACCATGCGGATCTGATCCTTCCCAATCACCATTACCTGGAACGGCTGGAGGATATTCCCACGCCTATCGGTCTGCAAAAACCCATACTTGGCTTGCTGAAACCCGTGGTGTCTCCCCAATTCAACACAAGGCACACGGGAGACGTCATCATGACCATCGCAAAAGAGCTGGGCGGAACCGTGGCCGATGCCTTCTCGTGGGAAGACTATGAAACGCTGTTGAAGGAAACCGTGGGAGACAACTGGGATACCCTGGAAGAAGTCGGCTACATAGAAAAGGCGGATTATACCCCGCCGGCATGGGAAAACGCCTTTGACACACCGTCTCGCAAATTTGAGTTTTACATAACGGCCCTTGACCAGGCCGGCATGAAAATAGGCAAGGATCTCGACTATCTCCCACACTATGAACCGGTGCGGGCAGAGGGAGATCCTGCCACCTATCCGCTGACCTTGATCCCTGCGGAACTGATGCGGCTGGCAAATGGAGCTATTGGGAGCCCGCCGTTTTGCACGAAGAGCCTGGAGGAAACAGAGCTAAAAGGAAATGATCTCTTCGTAGAGATCAATCCTAAAACGGCTGCCGATCATGGTCTTACCGAGGCTCAGCCCGCAACGCTCGAAACACCAAAGGGGAAGGCCAAGGTACTTGTGCATCTCTTTGAGGGGATCATGCCAGGCGTTATTGCCATTCCCAAAGGCCTGGGCCATGCTGCTTATGACGACTACCTGGCAGGAAAGGGCGTCAATGCGAATAGCCTCATGGGTGTGGTGGAAGACCCAATATCCGGCCTGTGTGCCACCTGGGGCATCCGGGCCAAACTGAGCCCCGTGGGCGGCCATGGGCATCTGGGCTAAACGGATCGGGCTTTGACAGCATCTAAGTAACGTCGGCCCGCTGGCGCCCGCTTGGGCAAGCCGTCCCGTTAGATCTCGGGTATGAAAAATAAGTGATGATTTGAATAAGGTGTGGAAATTGAAACGTGAGGGGTAACCATGAGCGAGCAACATCACGAAGCGCACGAGCATCATGAAGGGCACGGGACTAAGTACAAGTACGGCATGGTGATTGATCTCGACAAATGCACTGGCTGTGGCGCTTGTATGGTAGCGTGCATGGCCGAGAACAACATATCCTTCAGGAAAGACAACTCCGACAAGTTGCTCAGTAACTACTGGATGCGGGTCTATAAAATCAGCAATGGTCTACCCTTTCCCGACACCGAAATATGCTATATTCCAAGACCCTGCATGCACTGTGAGGGCCACGGGCACCATCATCATACGCCGTGTGTATCAGTGTGCCCGGCAGTGGCCACTGATTACGACCAAGAGACCGGTATCGTGAGTCAAATCTATACGCGCTGCTTCGGGTGCAGGTATTGCATGGCTGCCTGTCCTTACCATGTGCGTGTTTTTAACTGGTGGGACCCGAAGTGGCCGGAAGGAATGGAAAAGTACCTGAGTCCTGATGTGTCCGTTCGTATGCGTGGCGTGGTGGAAAAGTGCAGTTTTTGCAACCATCGGCTTCAGCGGGCCAGAAACAAGGCCTACGCTGAAGAGCGGCGCGAAATTCATGAGGATGAATATCAAACGGCTTGCACGCAGGCCTGTCCTGCAGGGGCCATCACCTTCGGAGATTTACAGAACCCGGAGCACAAGGCTCACAAGCTAAAGGACACGCCCGGCGCCTTCCGGCTCTTGGAAAAACTCGGCACCAATCCCAAGGTGTACTATGTTTCATCAAGGGCCTGGGTCCAGAAGGCGGCTGACGTCTATATAGGCGAGGAAGGAAAGGGTGTAACTCACCCGTAATGTCTCGGAATTTTCACAACTTAAGGAGTGTTTGTTATGAATTCTGCATCAACCCCATTTGATTCTGCACTAATACCAGAGGGTGTCAAACGGTGTTCGTTTGGGTGGTTTCTTGTGTGGATCGGCATCTTGCAGGTCCCCTTAATGATAGGTGTTATCGCCTATCTTGTGTGCTGGGGCCTGGCCCTGAACCAGACATATCTTAACAACAATTACCCATTCGGTCTCTGGATTGCCGCAGATCTGGGTATTATTGCCCTTGGCGGAGGCGCCTTTTTTACGGGTTTTCTCAGGTATGTCATAAAGATAGACGAGCTTAAGAATATCGTCAATTTTGCTGTGGTTGTTGGAGTCATATGCTATTCCGCAGCCCTCGGCATCCTGGCAGTAGATATTGGTCAACCCCTGAGGGGCTGGCATATCTTCTGGCACGCCAATGTACACTCTATGCTGACAGAGGTGGCCTTTTGTATCTCGTGCTATTTCACGGTGTTGTTGATCGAGTATCTCCCCTTGGTTCTGGAGAATCGTCAGATCGACAGGGTTCCGGTCTTCCACTTTTTTTCTCATCGTCTTCATGAAGCCATGCCCGCAATAGCGGCTGTGGGTGTGTTCCTTTCTTTCTTTCATCAAGGCTCCCTGGGTGGCGTCCCGGGCGTGCTCTATGGCAGGCCTTTTGCTTATCGTGAAGGGTTTCTCGTGTGGCCTTGGACATTCTTCCTCTTTATCCTTTCGGCCATGGCCTGTGGTCCTTGTTTCACCATACTGATCACCCGGATCACAGAGGGATTTGCCCGAAAGAAGTTAGTCAAGAGAAATGTGATTGACATTCTTGCCAAGATCTCCGGCTGGCTGTTGGCTGGCTATCTGGTTTTGAAGATTCTAGATACGGTCGGTTGGCTGAGTTGGGCTGGAAAGGTAGGCGCCCCTCTCGGCAGCTTTTATGCCAATCAGCCATATGGTTACTGGGTGTTAATCACAGAGCTTGGAATCTTCGGGGTTATCCCATGTATTCTCCTGCTGATCAAGGCAACTCGACAAAATGAGAATATACTGATTCTTGCCTGCTTCTTGAACTGTGCGGGAATCTTTATGAATCGGTGGATCATGACCGTGCAAAGCCTCGCCGTGCCGGTCATGTCATTTGACAAGTTTTTCAGCTATCATCCCAACTGGGCGGAGTGGGCGAGCACACTGCTATGGGTTTGGATAGGTGCTGTTGTCATATCGCTTTCATATCGGTATCTGCCGATCTTTCCTCAAGAGAAGGAATTAAATCCATTATAGGAAGGACATTGCCATGTTTCCATTTTGTTTTGAGTGGATAAACGATGCAAGTCACTTTGTCTTTATGGGTTCCCTTTATACGGTCTTAGTACTGCTGGGAATCCTTGTAAACTACGCCGCTATTCGTGCCTTGTTTGACTGGTTGTGCAAAAAGGATCAGCACAGCCATCATTGAGTTGACACTAAACCCTGAAAAGTGGGGAGTTGAATATGGATATCTTTAGAATGTTTGGAATCATGATCGTCTTTGGCGCGCCAGGCATTATTGGTGGTGGGCTAATGTATCACCTGTTTGAAAACTGGTTTGTTGTAGCTGTTTTCGAGGCATTGCTTATCTTCGGAGGAATCGCCACTGCCTATAAGGCCGCCGGCAAGTCTGCGCCGAGTCACCACTAACATAAGATTGCTGCGCAATCCACACACATCTCTCGCCTTTCAGGGGCCACATTCTTGCAAATACTCCATTACCCCGTGACATACCATCAAGGCAGAAGCAATTGACTCTTTCAGCCGTCGTAGCCTTCGGGCTCTCCGCCATAGGCTTCGGCCCGCAGGCGGGCGGAGAGCTCGTAGCCGCCGACTTCGCCATAGTAGCCTTGGCTACGACGGCTGAAAAGGCTACTTCCCGGCCTTCGTAGCCGTTGCCACTTCGGCGGAGTAGGCTGGCGAAGTCGGCGACC
>Ga0114919_10000177_pt1 | contig 43500 bp, 30 predicted proteins | sample BlataG_FD_88682 | JGI IMG/M metagenome (GOLD analysis project Ga0114919, IMG submission 88682) | Deep subsurface microbial communities from Black Sea to uncover new lineages of life (NeLLi) - Black_00105 metaG | ecosystem: Environmental > Aquatic > Marine > Oceanic > Sediment | place: Atlantic... | reverse complement strand
GACAAAATATCAGATTACGAGGGAACGAGTTCGCCAGATATGTAAATCCTGGTCGAAACAAACATCAGAAGATGGTCGTTCAGAAATTGCAAACCATATTTTTATAAAAAATCAGAGCAGTTTGATTGAGCGGCTTAACTTGGGCACAGCTGAAGGACATAGGTGTAAGAATAAAACTGATGTCTACGCGCTTCTTCCAAGATCAATCCAACTCGTAATGGAAGCGGCGGGATATCCGATCAATGATTGGATTGACAATAATTCCGTCGAAACAGACGATGGATTTTACTTTATCCGTAAAGACGATAGTCGGATTATAGAAACAGAAGCTTATTTAAAACAATTCCTTGGCCCGGATACAGATTTCCCAATTCTTTTATCGCAACTAAAAGATATTCCGCCGCATTTCAATGACACAGTGCACGTCACGGATATCGTACGCAGCGGTAAATTGGTTGCTTTTTCTACGCCAGAGGGCGTGGTAATTAGTGACAAGAAAAATGCCGATCAGCAGCGGCTTGCCTACGCGATGTCGGTTTTCGAGCGAGATCCAAATTGGATTTTGAGTGATCAGCGGCTTTGGGCTCACATCTGTGAGACTTGCAAATCAATAGGCCCAGGGACCTGGAGAACATTCACTGTAAGCATTCGAGGATTAAAAAAACGTTTTTGCAAAATTCCACGAATTGGTTGGCTAGATTTTGTCGACTGCCAACTCTCCCAGAGTCAACCGGCAGAAGACCGACCGCTATATGCTCGCTGCCCGCCAATGGGCAACAAGGTGGTTGCGATCGGTGAAACAAACCAACGTTCACGAATTTACGAGTTGGTGTCAAAACACGGGTGCGTAGGAAGCAAAGAGCTTATGGACCTCTGGGCAGCATACGATGGCGGTTCCGGGACGAGTGCTGGTTTTCTCGTTGATGATCCTTTCTTTGTAAGTGTGCATCCCGGTTCAATCGGATGCCTAAACGAAACAGGCGAATTAAATAATTTCGAGACAATTTGCGAGAAACTTGGCACAGTGCAGGGTTTAACCACTTATTTAAAGCTCAGACGCGGAGGCTTTATACCGCTAGATTTCCCCGCATGGAATGATTCGCTTCTAAAGATCTGGTTGGCTTTTACTCAAGATTCAGTGGCTGAATCAATTGCACCAAGCGTTTGCCAACAACTGGAGCACGACATTGGACAGTGTAAAAATATAAAAGAGGGACACACGTCCATCTGCAGGCCTGGCACACATTTCAATCTGAACGATGGATTGAGACGGCCGGTAGATAGTATTTTTCCAACTCTGGAACAATGCTTTAACATTTTGGCGTCCGGTGCCCATTTCAGCTTTGTAAATTGGTACCTTGTTAATTGTTGCACAGGTAGGCACTGGTTCTCACACCGATGTGCGACATGGCTTGCGTTACTAATCGCCCTTGGTGCAATTGAGCCGGAAAAACACTGGCAAGACGCTCACGCGATCACAGAGCGTGGAATCGAAATATTTCAAAAAATGATCGAATTATTCCAAGAAGAAAAAGACGTGGGCTGGCATGATACTGGTTTTGGCCACGATTTATTGTTAGAGCTTACGGATAATTGGAAGCAAAATATTACCAATAGTTGGGTTCCGAAACTTGATTTCTCAAGACTTCTTAATGCGCTGCACGACACAGATAGCATGCACCGTTCCCAGAATCTCAATGACAATATTTTCCAACGAAGTGATACGAATACGAACCTTCCTCTAAAGGGCAGTGCGGCCATAAGACCCTTCATGGATCCACAGCTCTCTCATATCCTTGGACTATAAATCGTGATGTGTTACCTAAAAGATTTAAATCTAAAAACGACATATCGCTCTGGCACCGATAATCTACTTACCGACTTTTACCACCCCGCGCTATCGCGAGCAAAAATATATCAGAGAGCAGTTGGATATTTCACGAGTAAAAGCCTTGCGCATGCTGCCCGCGGTGTGGCCGCCTTGTTGAAAAACGATGGCTCGATTCAATTAATCGCCTCTCCTCACCTGACAGACGATGATATTGATGCATTAAACAGCGGATACGGAAGTAGGGAAGAAAGACTGCAAGCACTCGTCAGCGAAAAATTTGACCTCGATGATTGTGACTGGGTTTCTAAGCGACTTGAGGTGTTATCTTATTTAGTTTCTCAAAACAAAATGGATGTCAAGATAGCATTCCGAGTTGACAAATATGGTCGCCACACCAATGGTCTTTACCATGAAAAAATTGGTGTGATTCATGACGCACAAAGTGAATATATATCATTCCGAGGATCTGCAAATGAAACTGAAGGGGGCCTAATCACAAACTTCGAAAGCATTCCGGTGCATTGGTCTTGGGATGATTCTCAAGGGAGAGCAGCTGAGATCGCCGAGTATTTCAAGAAGCTATGGGACGATAGAACTCCTGGTCTTAAAGTGCTTCCATTTACTGATTGTGCGCGAGATCTACTCGAACCATATAAACCGGCCTACACGCCTTCGATCGAGCAAGAAAAGGAAGAAGAATTTGCTTCGATAAAACCAGACGGTAAGAGCCCATCGCAGCCAGACGGCCCATGCATACCCGAAAATATAAAATTGCGAGATTATCAAGAAAGCGTAATTGATGCATGGATAGCAAATAACGGACGCGGAATATATGCATTAGCCACAGGGACAGGTAAAACTGTCACCGCATTAGCAACGGCAACTCGATTGCGGTATGGCGGTAAACTCCAGGCCATTTTAGTTATTTGTCCGTATCGTAATTTGGTCACGCAGTGGTCGACAGAATTAAAGAAGTTTGGTGTGGAGGCGATTTGTGCCTTTCAGTCACGTTCCACTTGGCACGCAAAACTAACCGGGGAGCTAGCACGCCCGCGGTCAAATAAAGATGCTGTTTTGACCGTTGTTACCACCTTCACTACATTCGGCAGTGAAGCTTTTCAAGCATTGCTGAATAGCTTTCCTCGAAAAACACTATTGATTGCTGATGAAGCACACCATGTTGGATCGAATAGCCTATCTGATTTAGTGCCTAAACCTGATCGTGGATTTCCGTACCGTCTAGCTCTATCGGCAACACCGGAACGATATCAGGATGAAGAAGGAACCAAGAAAATAATCGACCTTTTCGGTCCCATCTTGGAACCGCGAATTGGCGTTGCGGAAGCAATTGAGATGGGGGCTTTATGTTCATATTTTTACCACCCGACATTTATTGAGCTTGACGAATACGAATCAGAGCGATATCGAGAGCTGACTTCTCGAGCGGCAAAATTGATTTCGATGCAAAAGAATGAGTCAACGAATGCAGAGTTACGAAAAATCCTACGTGACAGAACAAAATTTATCGCCGGTGTTAAAGGTAGATTTGATTTCTTAAAGTGGTATGTAGAAAACAATGAGATTCGTCGCACTCTCATTTATTGCGGGGCAGGTTCGGTTGACTTGGAAGGCACGGATAGCTCCGAGGCTATAAAACAAGTTGATCAGATTGTAGATTTACTTGGCAATGAGCTTGGTATTCGAGTGGCAAAATATACAGCTGAGACACGACCAAATGCAAGAAAGGCAATCGTAAGACAACTTGTCGAGGAAGAGTTACAAGCAATCGTCGCCATTAACTGCCTAGATGAAGGAGTAGATATTCCGTGCATTGAATCGGCGATACTGTTAACAAGCGGAGAAGATCCTCGCCAGTTTATTCAACGTCGTGGTCGTGTTTTAAGAACATTTGTTGGCAAAAAACATGCAACAATCTATGACTTAATCGTTTTACCTGCTAAAAGAATTGGTGAAGCGAGTATTGGGGAACGCAATATTGTAGAAAAGGAAATAATTCGATATTTAGAGTTTGCTCGAACGGCGAAAAATCGGGCAGAAGTTGAAAAACGCTTGCTTCCACTTCAAGAAGAATATGGATTACTGCATTTGTAACCAGAGGGACGATTAATGACAGAAAATCAATTAACGGCTGAGCAAATATTAGAAAGTTACAGCCCTCAGGTTCGTGAGGTAGTGATCGAATCCTTGAAACAATCCTCCATAAGCTCGATCACTGCAGATGATGCAATTCAGATCATTAGGAGTGTTGTGAAATGAAACTCCATCAACTGAAGATGACAAATTGGCGAAGCTTCTATGGCGAATCAAACGATGTAATTTTCTCGACATCTGCGAGCGAAAATGTCACCGTTATTCATGCAACGAACGGCTCAGGGAAAACCAACATTCTAAATGCATTACTCTGGCTCTTCTCCGGTGATACATCGGCGAGCTTCAGCCAAAAGAATCAGCTTATCAATCGCCAAGCGTTATTTCAGGCTAAAATTGGTGACACTGTAGAATGTTCTGTAGAGTGTGTTTTTGAGCACCATGGACGTTTAAATCGCGCCCTTCGCTCCTCCAAATGCACCCGCGAAGATTCGGTGGAGCGTTCTTGGGGCAACGCCAAAATAAGTCCGATTAGTATCATGTATCAGGCCGAAAATGGCGGCTGGGAAAAAGCGCCGAGCCCACAAGACTTTATCGACTCAATTATACCGCCTAGCATTCGCGACTTCTTTTTCTTTGATGGAGAAGAACTGAAGGTAAAATTTTCTCACGATAAAAAACGACAAGATGCACTTGCCAAGCAAATGCAATTCTTTTTTGGCTTAGGCGCTATGCTATCGACTCAGAAAGCACTTGCGACAGCCGAGCGCAGGTTGACTAAAGAGTGTTCTCGATCAGATGATGATAAATTGACCAGCTTGACTACAAAAAAGAATAATCTGGTTGACCAGAAAGATCAAGCAATCGAAGAAAAAGAGCGCATTGATGAACAGGCGAGCTTTTATGCTACGAAAATTGAAAAAATTGATTCGGCTTTAACAAAGCTACAAGAATCGGCCGAATTGCAAAAGCGACGCCAAATTCTTAAGGATGCAAAACTTTTAGCGGATAAAACAATGGCCAATAATCGAGTCGCACGGACCCGAGAAATTGGAACTAATGGCTATACTGTTTTCTTATCTAATCTTCTCGCCTCACTATCTAGTCAGATAGAAGAACTTGAAGCACGTGGCGAATTGCCAAGCGATATAAAACGTCCGTTCATTGAGCGCTTGTTAACAACGAATAAGTGCATGTGTGGTCGGCAGCTAGAAGAAAATGACAACTCCAGAAAAAACGTTGAGGCATGGCTTTCCAAGAGCGGGCTAACTGACGTTGAAGAGCGCGTGCTACGAATGTCAGGACAATTTGCGCAGGCAGGAAAAGAAAAACAGCTTTTTTGGGAGCGTCTCGGCGAACTCCAACAGATCAGATTTGAACAGGAAATCATAATTGAAAAAACGAACAAAGAACTTGCGATGATCTCTGAAAGCCTGCAGTCGAGCGCAGACGAAAAAATACATCAGCTTGAAAAAACACGCGAAGAATTGCAGGATAAGCGGGAAACTGAGATTCTTAATCAGGGGAAATTCACACAAAAGATACAAGACATTGAAGCAGGAATATTAAAGGTCCAAGTCGAGATTGATCAGCTGAAAGACATTCGTGACGAGGCGGCCTTGGCATTGGAAAGACAGACAATTGCGAATAAATCTCTCGAATGCGTTCAGGAAATATTCGGTGCGAGAGATTCGCAGCTTCGCTCTGATCTGCTTCGACGCATCAAAGAACGCTACCGGCAGTTAACGGTAACAAATTATGAGCCAAGGCTGAGTGATGACTATTGCCTTGAAATTGTCGAGCGATCCACAGGCAAAGAGACGGTTGTTGGTCTCTCAAAGGGTGAAACACAGGTTTTGGCGTTTTGTTTCATCGGCAGCATCATTGAAATCCAGAGAGAGCATGTCGAGAAACAAGGCTTAATACCGGCGGGCGTCGATGCAACTGAATACTGCATAGCAATGGATTCACCGTATGGCCAACTGGCAAAGAATTATCGAGAAACGGTTTCAAAATACATTCCGGAAGTTACCGATCAAGTTATTTTATTTGTTACGGACTCACAGTGGCAGGTTGGTGCGCAGGAAATTATGGGTGAGCGAGTAGGAAAGCAATACGTGCTAACGCAGCACGCCACGGCCGAGAACTTGGAAGGAAATAAATTAGCGTCTGTTAGTCTGAACGGAAAAGATTATCCATTTGTGCAGGCCTCAAAAACTGGTTTCGAATGGACAGAAATTAAGGAGGTAATTGATGGGTGAAAATAGCGTAATTAGGCCGGTCTACGTTGATAAAGCGCATAGTGATTTTGTCAAACTAATGACCCGCAGCGGCAAAGGTGAACAAGCTTGCTTTGAGACGTATGCAGACTTTCTTGCATTCGCCGCGTCTTTTGCTGCAGCTGAATCAGACCTAATATCCGTCAGTAACAGATCAATGAATAACCCTGACCCGATTGAGTATCAGATTTTTTTAAATCGCAACTATGGCCCACTAATTGATTTAATAGCAGCGTTTAAATTAGGCGACATTAAATCGTTAAGCGGCACTGAAGATGGCACGAATGCACGCATCGAAATTTTCGAAGGTTTCGCAAATGCCGGAATTCAAATTCTTAAAGAGAAACTTAGTGCACACCATGATAAACTTAGTGGGCTAGAACTCATTTTACAAAAGTACCGTCCCTCTGAATCAGACGATGAGCTTGATTTGTCAACTCTTGCCACAACAAGTTGAAACCGTTCCGCAGAATTACGGTTTTCTCAATTATAATTTTGCCTCGGAAAAATCAGCTAGGCCCCAAAGCTCAAGCACTTCTTTTGCCTGCACGCCAGCCTCGGCCCGCGGATGTGCCCAATTGATTAGCTCACGCCCTGCATCGGTGCATAACCGTCGCGGGCTTGGCTTCATGCCCACCCGGCCCAGGTCCAACCGGTCGGCATCCCAGCACACCTGCTCGGTCGGGTCGCCGTCAGTCAGGCCATCGGTATGCAACCGACACGCCTCATAAAGCAGTTCAAAGCGATCATCGTCAAGATGCACCAGTGTCCCGCGTAGCTCACGGGCAAAATCGCCACCACGCTCGCCATGATCGGGGTCGGTCCACTCGTTTTCCCGCCGAGAGTCATGAAACAGGGCAAAGAGTTTGACGACCTCTTCGTCTGCGCCGTTCACCTCGGCCACCTTCAGGCCGTTGGTCCAGACCCGTGCCCAGTGCATCACGCCGTGCGTCCCACGCCAGGGCAGGGCATAGCCGTCTAAAATGGCCTTGGTGATTTCGACAAAGTCATGCATCTTTTTATCCATCTCTCAAACTGTTACTGCACGCGAATTGTTATGATATCAAAAAAAGATTCAGTTTAGTGTTGACAATTAGTCGATCGTTTTTTAAAGTGAATAAAGCATCAAGAGTCCCGGGTGGCCTCGAATTTATTCAAGGTCCGGGCAGCAACCGAGTTTTTTCCTCTACGGAAGAGCCACGGTGCTGAGGCCAAGCCTTGCAAAACCGCAAGGTGATGCGGCGAGGGAGAAAGCTCCTTTCAGCAAAATCTCCTCATCGCCAAATGTGTGCCCGCTCAATTTGATGCCATGGAAAATTTAGCCCATGGCGTAGGAAAGTTGCGCAAAAGACTGGAAAAATAACGTTTTTCAGCCTCTGCAGTTCTCCGGCCATGGCGAACGACACCCGAAATGGGAGTTATCCACATGGCCACAGTCGCACCAGCCACCCCCAAAAAAAAAGCCCCGGCAAAGTCCACACGACCCAGCACGAGGAAAAAGAGTACACGCAAAAATCAAAGGCCTAAAAAACAGAAAGCCAAACCGTCACTGCTTGCGCAACTCGGTGTGATCGGTATGGATCACCTCGAACCGATCGTGCTCGCGGCACTCGTCAATCGATCCCCACTGCTGCTGATCGGCCGGCATGGCACCGGAAAATCCTACTTGCTCACGCGATTGGCCGAAGCACTCAAGCTTGATTTCCGTCACTACAATGCGAGCCTGCTCAACTATGATGATCTGGTCGGCTACCCGCTGCCCGATCAAAACGGCACGCTGCAGTTTATTCAGACACTAGCCTCGATCTGGGGTGCAGAGGCTGTGTTTCTAGATGAAATCTCCCGGTGTCGACCCGATTTGCAGAATAAATTATTTCCCATCATTCATGAACGACGGGTACAGGGATTACTGCTCGAAAAACTGCAGCATCGCTGGGCCGCAATGAACCCACCCGACGATGAGCAGGAAGACGAACAGCCCGGCTATCTCGGCAGTGAGCCACTCGATGCGGCGCTTGCAGATCGGTTTGCATTCATCGCCGAAGCACCCGACTGGCAAGATTTGGCGACCAATGAACAATGCGAGCTATTGCAGGTTGCAGACAAGCCGATTGATCCAGAGGCCGCACTTTCGTTACGCAACACGGTTGCCGCAATCCGCGCGATACTCGAGCCGATTCGCACAAACCTGACCGCCGCAGGACTCTGCCGCTATGTGCAAATCGTGACCTCGCTTCTTATTAAAGCGGGAATTCGCGTCAGCCCGCGCCGCGCCGCAATTCTGCAACAAGACATCATCGCCGTCCATGCCGCACGCGTTGTCGGGCTCGATTCGGCGGATGCCGGAGAATCGGCACTGCTGGCTCTCTCGCACGGATTGCCACATGCGGCGTGTGGCCTAAAGATCAGCCGCGTTAAAATTCTAGCGGCGCATAAAGAAGCCTATGCGGCAGTCAGCATGCATCCGGATGATCCACGCACGCAGCTACTCGTCTCATCCGATCCGGTCGAGCGGGTGGCCATCGCACTCACCACACCGAGCCTGAGCAAACAGGAATTTTCCGGAATCATCGCCGATGCGGTCACCGAACTTCCACCTGGCGCGCGGCATGCGGTGGCGGTGCGACTGTTTGAAAGCGATGACTCTTCCCGGCTACTGGCCGCAGTGGCCGGTCAACTACTCGAACTCTACGCGGCCGCGGCCGAACCGACCGTCATCCGCACCTGGATCAATGCACGCACCAAACAATTCGATGTCTGGAAAAAACTGGAATATACTCTGGCCGGACTCCCTAGAACCGATCGACTGACCCCGCTGCTCACCAATCTGCTCGCCCAATTATTTGGAGATGGAGAGATTCAGACCAAGGAGGACATCGAGAAGATCATTGGCCGTTTTAAAGACACGGACAACCGACTGAGAGGGATTCACCAATGACACTTTCGGCACTCCTTCACAATATGTCATCACCGCCGAATACACTCATTCGTTTCCGTTCGGATTTTGTGCCGACCGGTCATCAGTTGGCGTGTTTTACGACGAGCGTGAAAATCCTTCGACTGCGTGAAAAGCAACTTTCTGAACACTGCAGAAAACATTCTGCGGCGCGGTCACGGGCAGAAAATTTATGGGAACTCATTGAACGAAGGATGCAGCGTATCGAGCTTCCACCCACAGCAATTGCCTACTGGCATGTTGGGAAGGTGGCCGCCGACCAATTGAAGAGCAACGTGAACTGCACCGATCCGCTCACCACGATCGCCATCATGTCAAAAGCATCCATCCCGAATCGAAAAACTAACCTTTTCTTGAAGCATAAGGAACCAAGAAATACCTGGGACGACGCGGTCGCTGGCCTTGTAGGCACCGAGCCCGTCTCGATCGTCTTACTCCTTCCACAACCCTGGAGATGGTCATGATTCAAGCCTCAAATAGCCAACTGCTCGAACGCATGATGTGCAGTTTTTCGAGTGGATGCTATGCCATGCCCTCTTTATTGCAACTGGTCGCGATTGAAGAGACCACCAGCGTGCCTACCGCGGCAGTCGAATGCAAGATTGCGCCACGACTGTTGATCAATCCGGAATTTGTGCGTGAGCATGCCGACACGCCAGAGAAATTGATGATTCTGGTCATGCACGAATTGCATCACATTCTTCTAGGGCATACGCGACTTTTTCCCACCGCCACGGTTGTCGATAACCTTGTGTTCGACGCGGTGATCAACGCGCTACTGTGTAAAATGTTTCCGGATCAAAGCTACATTCGCTTTTTCACCGATTACTACGACGACCGGGACTTTCCCCACTGTCTTCTGCGACCACCACGCCGCTGGAAACCGAACGGGCGTTTTGAAATTCCGCGTGGCCTGCGTAAAAAGACCTCCAAGGTAATCGATGTGTACCGCGTGCTTTATTCAGAGGGCGGGGCAAGCTACGACGATCTTTACGATATTCTGCGGAAATTGCTTCCTCCTGGGCAGTGCGCGAAGGTGCAACTGCTCGGGGATCATTCGGGCGATTCGACAGAAGGATTCCTTGAAAAACGCTCGCCGCTGCTCTACGAGGCAGTACGCACGATTGTAGAGAAATGGCCACAACCACCTGATCCGATCCGCGGGCGATCCTTTGGTGACCTGCTTCGTGAAACAGACGTGCGTCCGGCCCGTGTGTCGCGTCGCAGCATCCTGCGACGATTGCTTGCCCGCATCGGAGGCGAAGGGCGGGGAAGGGCCGCGATGCCCAACCGCAGTGAGAGCCACTTTGCGGTGCAAAGTCCGATCCCACATCTCGATCGGCGCACTGCAGTCTTGCGTGGACTCGGCAGCAAGCCGCTGTTGTTTGAAAATCGCGTGCGATCTGCAAACCGTGGGCGTGGTGGTGAGCGTGTGCACGTTTATCTGGATGTGAGCGGAAGCATCGGCGAACTGAAAGGGCCCCTCTATGGCGCCGTGTTCGATAGCAGAGAATTTGTGCATCCGCAGGTGCATCTCTTCTCGGACGCAATCCACGATATTTCACTGACTGAACTGCGCAAAGGCGTCTGCAAAACGACACACGGCACATCCATCGATTGTGTCGCAGAGCACATCCAAAAACAGAAGGTCAGGCGTGCGGTGCTAATTACCGACGGTTTTGTCGGCAGGCCGAATGGAATGCACCACGACACGCTCGCTGCCATCAAACTCGGCGTGTGTTACCAGCAGGATCGATCGCGTGTACCGGCCGACCTGGATGCGGTGACAGATCATGCCGCTTATCTGGAACTTTAAGACATCACAAAACAACAAGGAGTAAAACCATGTCGAAACAAATCTGGACTGCTGAATCAATCTTCCCCGGTCACCCCGACAAACTGGCGGATGCGGTTGCCGATGCGATTGTTGCGGAGGCAGGCAGGCGTGAAAAACGCGCACTAGTGGGCGTGGAAGTCGCTGTGCATCGCAACCACGTGTTTATCACCGGTCGGGTGGCCTGCACGGATGCCGAGACCATCGACTTTGAAAAACTGGTCGGCGATGTCTATGCATCGGCCGGCTACAACGACACCTGGTATCCATCAGCCGCTCAAGTGCAGGTTTCGCACGATTTGTGTCTCGGTCCGCTTGTAGAGGGCGAGGCAGCGTATCGCGCATTGTCCGACGATCAGTCGATTGTTACCGGTTATGCGATCGACAGTCCCGAAACCGACTATCTGCCGATCGAGCATTATTTATGCAGACACTTGTGCCGGAGACTCGAAAAATTACCTGCGCACCATCCGGAACTGCTGCTCGGCCCTGACGGTAAAGTCATCGTGCATCTTGAAGAATCTGACACTACTTATCGACTCACTGCCGTGAGTGTTTCGCTGCAGCAGCAGATCGAGGGCAATCCGATTGAATTGCACCGGACGATCGGCGAGACGGTTGAAGAATATTGCCTCTCGCTTGCATCTGCTTGCCCGTCATTCGTCTTTGATGCGAAGTCCGAACTTGAGGTGAATGGTGCGGGCAATTTTGCGGTGGGCGGACCGGAGGGTGATAATGGCCTGAGTGGCAAGAAACTGGTGGTCGATGCCTATGGCCCGCGGGTGCCGATCGGTGGCGGCGCATTATCAGGTAAAGATTTTTTCAAAGTCGATCGGGCCGGGGCCATTGCCGCACGGCGGCTTGCTAAAGCCATCGTGCAATCAGGCCAGGCCCGAGAGTGTACGGTGACCCTCAGTTTTCATCCCGGCGCAGACAAACCTCGGATTGTTTCGCTTAAAAACGAGCGGGGCGAGTTACTCCCGAGCGGGTCCTGGTCACGCCTCTTTGACTTCCGGCTTGAAGCGATTGGCGAGCGCTATACGGGCACGGCTGATCTGATTGACGTTGCCCGGTATGGTCACTTCACCGACCCCGATTTACCCTGGGAGCGGCTTTCATTCGATGCTTCACGACGGGCCGGGTGACTGCCAGCAAAACAGTTCGGCCAAAGATGCAGTGCCGAAGGAATCGACTGCCTTCTGATACTGCATGCCTGTTTACTTCCTTTTGTCGCGATGCTCTTTATAGTGCAGGAGTGGGGGCGTGCGGTAGAGCTCCACGTAACGAAACTGCACCTGCATCTCAAGTAACTGGATCAGGTAATAAAAAAGCGACCGATCGGGATCGCTAATCGGGAAAACTGGAAGAATACAAACATATAAGGCTTCAAGATCAGGGTCGTCATAAATTTCGCGATAACGATCTGGACGATTGTGCGCAGTGAGTGGCCGGTTATTGAGATTCTTCGACATGCCGACGTAAATCACCTGTCGCGGAACTTTTTCGGTGGTCGCCCTCATTCTTTTCGGCGACGGATCTTCATCGGTAAAACAGGCAAACATATAGATTCCGGCATGGATATCATCTTCGTCAAAAAATAGCCCGTCTCGTTCATTCCAGGGCACCCACTTGGAAAATTTATTTGTCGGGGCCTTCAGTTCACGAAGCGGACCCGGTTTTCCGGTATAGGCCCAAAACGTGCGCATCTTACCCGACGCGTAGAACATCTCCTCAGTGCGCTCGATCTCGGCGTCTCCACTGAGCATGCCCTGATAATCAATCTGACTCTTGTGAACACCGGTCGCATGCCTGATCTCACCAAAATGCAGAGGCACCCCGGGCCGTGTTTTAAGAAAAGCTTTTACGCGATCTACTCGCTGCTGCTGTGTTTCTTTTTTAGCCATTACTTTTGCATCTCCATCGTGTCTTAGGCAGAATTCAAAAATTACTTGAGCGTTTGGATTGAAATAATTTTTCGCATGGCGGTGACTAGGGCGTGGTAGTAAGAGGGCACCGTGTCACTCAATTCGAATCCTCCGTGATAGTCGGCCCGATGCTCGAAAAACAAACAGGCCCTGAGTTCATCCAGCGAACCGGGCAGGGTACCGTCGGCCTTATATGCTGCAGAGGCGCGCGATGCCAATTGACTGCATTTTTCAATGGCTGTCGCGCCCTCGAATAGCTGATAGCCATAAAACGTGTGGGCGAACTTGATAAATGCCTCCCGGTCAGCGTCTGGCCCCGGAAGCATATCAACGGTCAGCTTGTCGCTTGGTATTAATTCCACTTTGCTATGGATCAACTCTGCAAAAGGACCCGGACGTCGCTCTCACTGATAATTATTTTCATATTGAGCAATCAGTCCACATAAATCTGATTCGATTCCATCCCAGGATTGATTCAGATCAAGACCGAACATACGAACAGGAATGCCACGCAAATCGATCCATTGGTCTAACTGCTCGCCATCCGGTTGCGCATACAACACGACACCATGCACTGGCAAACCGTTCCGTTCTTCTTCCGCGCGAAGATAGGCGTAAATCTGAAACAGATGCGCTGAGCGAAGTGACTCGTTGTACTGGCCCTTTTGATACATGGATTTTTTATAATATTTGGCATCGATTACGACGGCTCGCGTGGAATGACGCATCGTAATGTCGGTATTGAGTGATGGCACTGACACGCCAGGATTTTTTCGTCTTTTATCACTCGACCAGCCATAACTCCTGACTCCGACATCCCAGCCCATATCCGTAAAGCGATGTCGTAGAAAACGGCGGGCAAATCTTTCAAAGATACTGTGCATTGCTTCTTCATCCCGAATTAGATCCTGAAGCCCGAGTTCACCAGTCTGCTGGTCCGGCAACAGAAGCTCGTTCAAAAGTCGGGCGATGGTGACTGCCGGCACGTAATGAGAATACACAGGATCGGCAACAAATCCATGAAGTGCTGAAAGCGACTGATCATCTAAACTGACTCCGTGCATCGATTCTGCAGCCGACATGAGATCTTCTGCAACTCTCTGGTCAAGCGACCGGGTTCGTAATACATTTTCGGCAGTCGTACGCAAGGCACGATTCAACGGGCCATTACAATCCAGTTCCGTCCACGTGCAATAAACTTTTCCTGCCCGATCGAGATGTCGAGATACGGTCGGCCACAATTCAAGCCGCCCACGAATTACACCAAGCTGATCCGACTTCTCTTCATACGTCTTACGCAATCCGCAGCGGACAAGTCGCTGTAATACACGCGTATACATTGCCGCCAGAAGATTTCCCTGCGAATCAATGCCATCAAGGTCAAGTTCAGCGGCGTCAGCAAGGTCCATGTCCTCCCACGCATACATGAGTATGCGAAACAGATTCCGGATGGATATCGTCGAAATGGTTTTCATGAACTCACAATCGAAACGAGACGCTCGAGGAGCTTTTGCTGTGAACCACAATATTCCTCAAGAAGCGGCTTGATTTCATATTGCATCACGCGGGCAATCCACTGATCGCCATCCGCAATCGAAGACTCGCGGGGACAGAAGAAACTGTGCCCGATCACGAAACCCGGGCCCAGTGCGCGGGACTCAGCAATAGCCGCGTTCAACTCAGTCATCGTACTGCTAATACGCTCAATACATTTTTCACTTACGCCCTTGGACACAAGATGATCTTTGAAGTCCTTGGCCTTATAGCGGGGCGTAAGTGCATAAAAGGCAAAACGCCGGCGGAGTGCATAGTCCACGACCGCAAGCGAACGATCAGCAGTGTTCATCAATCCGAGGATGAAAACATTTTTTGGAACATAAAAGCCACCGCCGTCTTCGCCGGAATAGGCAAGATTCATTGAGAACTCGGGGCCACGCTTATCGTGCTCCAGAAGCACCATCAGTTCACCAAAAATGCGCGACAGATTACCCCGATTGATTTCATCAATTACAAAGACATACTTCGCACTCGGATCGCTTGCGGCCCGCCTGCAGAACAACTTAAAGACACCGTCTTTAATGCGAAACTTTCCGTCAGAATCAGGGCGATAACCCTCGATGAAGTCTTCGTAACCATAGCTCTGATGAAACTGCACCAAAGTCCACTGTTGATCGGCGTCGGCTTCCCGCGATGTTAATCTTTTAGCGATCTGGCGGGCGAGATAAGTTTTTCCCGTACCGGGTGCGCCCTGCAGAATAAGATTTCGCTTTGATTCCAGAAGTAACAATATTTCGTCTGCCTCACTGATATCAAGAAAACTATTGTCCGCAATGCTCTGAGCAGGTGAAATGACGGCCTCTATGTCGAGAGAGTCACGTAGCGCATCCGCCTCAGGACTCTGCCCGATCATCTTCTCGAGTTCTTTCGCAGCTTCACTGACATCCGAAAAAATGCCGGACGCAGGTGGCCATGCAGACTCAAATGAGAGGGCCGAAAGCCAGCGAACTGGCCTCTGGTGCGGCGATGCTGTATTTGCTTCATCACATTGATAGTCACCCGTGACTTCACACAGGCCCATAACCCGGTGGCTACCTTGCTTGACAATAATGATATCGCCGATACTCACACCATCTGCAAACTGAAATAATGCGGCAGCGGCAGCACCTGGCTTTGATCCATCCGGATCTTCCTGCCGCATCCGATTTGCAATTTCGTCTTCGCTTAAACCTGATACATTTTCCAGAAATATCTGGCCTGACCCTTCACGATAAAAATCGCTGCCAACGTAATTATTGCTTTGGAATTCCGTCCAGCAACTTTCATCATCTCCAAGCGAGAGTGCCCAGAATTTCTTTTCGGTATTTACCCCGACTTCTTCAACGATCGCAATCAATTCCTCTGAAGCCGGTGCAATGCGACGTATTCCGGTTTGCTTATCAGCCTCTCGGTCTTTTATTTCGATCCATTCAACCGGTCGGCGGTGCGCTAATGGATCATCGTCTACAAACGAATAAGGGCCGGTCACCCGGCCTACTGCTTTTACGAGTTGTTTTTTTTCATCTGTGGCGATCACGACGGCATCAATCGGCATATCACGTATATACAGTAGGTCCTGGTAGGTTTTCACACTGATTTTTTCTCCATCCGCATGCGCCTGTTTGACGAGGCGTTTCAGTTCGCTCTCGTTCACCTGATCAATATCCCCGACCATTCCCCAGCCGCAGCCGACTGTTTTTTCACTCGCAAATTTTTCCCAATCAGAATTGGCTTTTACGCGCCAATGCTGAATGGAACCCGGATGTACTTTTTCAGGCTTCGATTGCGTTTTTTTCCATTCGATATAACCCTGTTTGCATGCATCGCTAAATTCTTCAGGAGATGTATTTGCGTGCTTGCGGCCTTCATTCGTAACTCGCCATTCCCCACTTCCATCCCGTTTTAAAAAACCAGATTTCACCGGGCCAATTAAATGAAATTGAAGTGCAGTCCGCCATTTCACATATCCTGATTTATTTAATTCTTCTAGTTTTTTATCAAATGAAAACGTTTCCTTAAGGTGTTCTATCACCTTTTTGTTATTTGCCGTACCACCATTACTGATAATAAAACGCATCGTCTCAGCGAGTAATCTCGGATCGCGCGGACTGGTGACCTTCTTCTCATAGTCGATCGGTTCGCGTTGGGCGTCTGCAGTTTTGTTTTCAGCATTCGTTGTCGAAGCCATAAGAGTTTCATCCCCCTTATTCACAATTCATAGATTATTTTTTGTGTTAAAATGCACAATTCAAACTATCAAGCTGTGCATGCTTTAAAAAACGACTCCGTGTTCGCTCGAAGCACACGCGTGACAGCAGCCAAAGAGCATGTAGCCAATCATCACGCGCGATCCGCACGCTTCGCAGGTGCCAAAATACTTTTTGCTCTTTTTTGTTTTCTCAACTGCCTTTTCAATCTCTTGTTCACTGACACCAGCGGGCAATTGCTTTACCAGCTTGTAGGTATAAACCGGTGTGTGCGGGCCATCCCAGCCGAGTGAAAGCACATACACGGCAACATAATTTCCACCTCGCTGCACCACCACCTCATCACTCGCGTGACCGGCCGGCGGCGGCTCAGGCAATTCGTCCTCTCGAGACTTTTTATCCTCTGTCATCAGCTCGCCCGTTCCGCATGAAGGTACTCCGTTACAGCGGGCCAGTCGGGAAATTTTTCGGTGCCGAAGTGGATATGCTCGCCCGCAAAGCGATCGGCACCGTTTTTGGTGCGATCGTCCACCAGGTAATCGCCCTGGTTTAAGTTTTTATGGTGCGTGAGAATCAGCCGCTTGTAGGCAAATGTGCCCAAATGTTTTTTGATCCAAAGCAGTTTGTCGCTCCAGGCCGTGTGGTTTTCCCACGGGGCGGTGGAGAGCACATAGGTGTCAAACACTTGTGAGAGCTGCTTATAGGCGGCGATTGCACCGGGCATCGGGTCCATGAGCGAAAAAACATCCGGAATCTCATCCTGGTTGCCTTCGTACTGCTGCCAAACCCCAGCCTCAAGCCGAGCGCGAGCCGACGGAAAATCGACCAGCACATTGTCCATATCGATATAAAGGATTTTTTGCATCGCCTTCACTATCTTTCTATTGTTACTTTTCACTCCACCGCCACCACCGCATTGGCGTTGATCTGTTCGATCCTCTGCTTGACGACCTCGACTTCATCGTCGGGAAACACACCCGCCACGCCGCTCTCACTCCACTCGGTGAACGGCCGATCGAACAAAACCTCCAGGTCCATCACGCCGTTTTCGACCAGGTGGTCCACGATGCGGTTCACAAATTCAATCTGCTGGGAATTGAGTGTCGCCAACTGCAGAAAATCCGCAAATACCTCTTTGGCCGCTTTCTGATCCAGCCCGAGCACCTGCCGCACCAGGACCCCGAGCGGTTGATCCGTGCCATACGCCTCGTCATAGTCCTTGCGCGTGCCGATCCCGGAATCGGCAAACAACATCGCCTCGAGCGACTCGATGTCGCCGGCCCGGATCGGCTGATTCTGACGTATCCGTTCGATGGTGGCATGATCGGTATGCTCTCGCAGATAGCTGGCCATCTTCAGTCGGTAATTTTTTAGTGACTCATCACGTGTCACAATCACTTTTTCCTGTCCTGTGCCCAGATGGTCATCGAAATCGGTGTAGACCTGTTCCCGCGGACCTTGCCGGTCGAGAAACTGAATCAGATTCCGCAACTTCAACCGCACACGCTCGAGAATCGGCAGCGTCACATCCTCCCAGAACGTGTCGCTCTGCAATTCAGCGATCAATGCCAACTGTGCTTTGACCGGTGCAATATTCGCCTTCTCTTCAAGACCTGCAGCCAATTCACGGACACTCTGCTGATAGCGATCAAACCCGGCGTCGCCTTTGAGCAGGGCAAGCTGCAGATTGAGCAGCAGCAGGTCAAACCGGCGGGCAACCTCGGTGTCGTCATCGACGTGCGGAAGGTGCGAAAGTTCGCTGATCACCTCTGCCTCTGCCTCGTCGGTCAAACGGTTCCAGCGGCTACGATCGGCATAACGGTCAACATAGCGACTGCGGGCCCGCACAATAAAATTATTTTTATCCAGCCCGCTCACGATCTGATGCATCTGATCGCAAAGTGTTACGGCCAGCGCCGTAAGTGGTGTCGATTCTTCACCGTCTGTAGCCTGCTGCTGCAGATGCCGCACGATGGCGAGACGCCGCTTGAAAATCCGCTGCTTGACCGACTCCTGCACCGCCGCTTCGTGGCCCTCGGGCTTGTCGCCGAAGAATTCCAGGTTCTGACAGAAATCAAAGATAAAGAAAAACGCTTTATCCTGCCTGGGTCCGAACAGATCGGGGCACAGCCGGGTGCCCCGACCGACCATCTGCCAGAATTTGGTCTTCGAATAAACCAGTTTGAAAAAGACTAGGTTGACGATCTCCGGCACGTCGATGCCGGTGTCGAGCATGTCGACCGACACCGCGATGGTCGGCGATTTATCGGCCACCGAAAAGTCGTCGATCAGGCTCTGCGCATATTTCACCTGATTGTCGATGACCCGCAAAAATTTGCCGGCCATGGCTGGATAACAGATGTCGAAACGCTGCTGAATAAATTCGGCATGGTCATGATTTTTAGCAAAGATGATCGTCTTGCCGAGCGTGTCGCCGCCGTCGACCTTCTGGCCGAACTGCATCAGGTGCGCAAGCACCTGATCGACCGTGTCGATGTTGAACAGCCATTTATTCACGGCCGCCGGGCTGATCGCTTCGGGCAATCCCTCCTCTTCGTCATAAAACTTCTCTTCATATTCCTCGCGTTCCTCCGGGCTCAGTTCGGCATACTTCACCCCTTCGCGGATAAACTTCAGGGGCATCGAAATTGCCTTGGGCGGCACGAGAAACTCGTCATTCACCGCCTGGTCCAGTTCATAGGCATAGGTCGGCATGTGATTATCGAGTTCAAACAGCCGATAGGTGTTTTTATCGACTTCTGTTTTGGGCGTTGCGGTAAGCCCGAGCAGCAACGCATCGAAAAATTCAAAAATGGCGCCATATTTCTGATACACCGAGCGGTGGGCCTCATCGATAATGATCAGGTCAAAGTGTCCGGGCCCGAACCGCTGCTGACCGCTCGCCCCGACCTGGTCGATTGCGTTGAGCATGGTCGGATAGGTTGAAAAGACGATCCGCGCGGCGGTGTCTTCTTTTTCTTCCACCAGATTCACGATCGGGACCTGCGGCAGGAATTTGTTGAAGGCATTTTTTGCCTGGCGGACCAGGGCCGTGCGATCGGCAAGGAACAGCACGCGGCGGACCCAGTTCTTTTTCATCAATATTTCGACCGCCGCGATCGAAAGGCGGGTTTTTCCAGAACCGGTGGCCATCACCACCAGCGCTTTGCGCGACCGCTCCTGGCCGAACCGCTCGAGCACACTGCGAATGGCCTGCTGCTGGTAATAGCGTTCGCAGATGGTCGGGTTGACCCGCGCATCGTCAAGATCTTCCCGCGTGGTGCGGCGATGGATCATCAACTGCAACTCATCGCGGTTGGCAAACCCGGCAACCCGCCGCGGCGGATAGAACGCATCGTCCCAGAGCCAGGTTTCATAACCGCTCGTGTAATAGATTACGGGCCGTTGGCCGTGCATCTGTTCGAGGCAGTCGGCATACAATTCGGCCTGGCGTTTGCCGACAGCCGGATCGACGGTGGTTTTTTTGGCTTCAATCACCGCCAGCGGCCGTCCATCATCGCCCCAGAGAACATAGTCGGCATAGCCGATGCCTTTCGCGCTGGGCATACCGGTGACCTCATACTCGCGATCGCGGGGCGCATCGAGCGTCCAGCCCGCGCGCAGCAGTTCCAGATCGATAATCAACCGACGAGTCTCTGCCTCGTTCCAGTCATGAGTCTCCGGGACAGCCTCATTCTCGGCACGGATTGCCGCCAGTTCTTCTTGAACGGCCTTCAGGTTCTCCTCGAGCCGCAGCTTCTCTGCGTCCGACTCATCGAGCTTCTTCTTGAGCTGTTCAAGCTCTGCCACACTCGATGGCCGACCGCCGGTCGTCTCTGTGGGGATCACCGATTCGTCATAGCTGTACGTTGCCAGCTTCTCGGCACCCCCTTTGAAGTAGGTGCGACCTGCCCAGTAGAAGACGTGGGCCAGCTCCTGCACCAGTCGCAAAGCGGTCTCAGGCTTCGGCGTCTTTTTACCGTGCACAGCCGTGTTGCCCTGATCACGGATGAGGTCTGCTTTCAACCAGACTGGTTCAGGGAGCAGCTCGCGGAACGCCGAGTCGTGCATATAGTTGTAGAGGTTTTGGCTGTCCGGCGTGGTGAGGGTCTTGTCGAACTTGAAGATGCGAATGACCAGCCGTTCCAGTGCATGACGTGCATGGAAACAGGCGCCACGTGAGTCACGGTAGACACTGCGTTCAGCCAGCGTCGCGATTTCGGCGACATCAGGGAAGCGTTGTTCGAGGAAGGTGAAATTCGGAGAGAGTTCCATAGCGGCTAAAGCTCCCCGTTAAAGGCACGAGACTGAAGCGAGGCGAAGAGCGTGTCGAGTTCTTCGAGGTGTTTGCGTTGGGCGGCCTTCTGCTGCTCGACCGATTCGACAACGCGTGCGAATCGCTTTTGCTCCACGAGTGGCGGCGCTGGAATCTTGAAAGCTCGCACCTGCTTGAAATTAAGGCCCGGTTTGGTTTGTCCATATTGCCACTTTCGGATTTGTATTTGGCCACAGCCATCAAGGGAGAGGAACCTTGCTGTAAATTCCGGCATCAATCTGTTATCCAGCCGGAGTATTGCGACATGCTGGCTGATAAACGCGCCTTCTAAACTATCTGGGACTCTCGAAACCCTCCCGATACGCGAGCCTGTCATTGTGAGAAGCACATCGTTCTTGGCTACTTTCGTTCTGCGTGCTTCAGCGTTGTCGGGTGGATTAACAAGGACTATCTCTTCATCCGATATGGAGTTCATCTGTACGTCAAGCGAGCGAATGAATCTAGCGCCGTTATCAGCGTAGTGCTTAGCCCAGCCTCTACCACCAGTGGTAATAAACGTGAGGTGGTCTCCAAGATTAGCGACAGGATATTTCGGATTGGTGACCGGGTCGCCGAACATGTCGAGAAACGTCGATTGCAGTAAAGAGTCGAGCTGGTCCAGAGCCGCCTGGCGTTTGCGGCGGATGGCGTCGGCCGCATCGAGAATCGCCGCAATCCGCTTTTGCTCCGCGAGGGGAGGAAGGGGGATTTGGAGTTTGGCAAGAAATTCAGCCGGGACTCGTCTTTGCCCGGCTGCGCCCTTCATTTTCATTTTTCCCGCGCGACGGACGAAAGGATCTCGCAAAAGGTAAAAAAGATAATTGCCATGAAGGTTACTTTTCGGCCTTAGCACATGAAATTCTGTTGAGCCAAATCCCTGCTCTCGGGGAAGGTTGGCAGCGTATGCAATTTTACCGTTCTCAAAGCACGGAGTGATTTTTGCAATTAGGACGTCTCCTCGTCTGAAGGACGTGAAGCCCTTTGCAACTTCCGCGTAAGGCCGATCAACAGGTTCTTCAATTTTGGAAGTGATTTCAGACACTGCTGCCATGGGAACAAAACTTACAATACCGTCCGGCTCTGGCTTAGAGTCGGACGTCAAACGAGGGTTAATCTCAGCAACTTCGGAGATGGCAATCCTGCCGTTCATCATCCCAGCATCCCCTCCAACTCTTTCCGTCCCTGAGCGATTTCCTGCTCGATCTTCGCCAGTCGCTCAAGGATCACCTTCGGCGGGTCATACTCAACCGCTTCATACACCACTTCCTTATAGCGGTTGATGGAGAGGTCGTAGTCGTTAGAGGCAATCTCGCTTTTAGGCACCAGAAAACTCTGCTCGGTCCGCTTACGTTTCTTTTCCTTCTCGCGGTGCTGCCAACGCTTCAAAACGTCGTCGAGGTCACTCTTTTCCGGTTGCGGGGTGCGTTTGTCGTCGAGCGAAAAACCGTCGGCCAGCATGTCATAGAACCACACATCGTCGGTGCCGCCCGAGTTGGTTTTGGTGAACAGCAGAATCGCGGTCGAAACACCCGCATACGGCTTGAACACACCCGAAGGCATGCTCACAATCGCATCAAGGCGCTGCTCTTCAATCAGCAGCTTACGAAGCGTTTTGTGCGCCTTGCTCGAGCCGAACAGCACACCGTCGGGCACAATGCATGCGCAGCGGCCGCCGATCTTCAACTGCGCCAAAAACAACGACAGGAAAAGCAGCTCGGTTTTTTTGGTCTTCACGGTCTGCAGCAGATCTTTGGCCACTTCGTCATAGTCGAGACTGCCGGCAAACGGCGGATTGGCCAGCACCATCGTATATCGCTCGCGGGCATCGGCCGCATCTTCGGCCAGCGAGTCATCGGCCATGATGTGCGGATATTCGATGCCGTGCAGCATCAGGTTCATCGCCCCGATCCGCAGCATGGTCGCATCGAAATCATCGCCGTGGAACATGCCGCGATTGAAATGCGCTTTGTGTTTTTTGTTGTGGAACAGCTTGGGGTGATGCTCCTGCAGATGCTCGCTCACCCCGATCAGAAAGCCGCAGGTGCCGCAGGCCGGATCGCCCACAATATCCTCCGGTGTCGGCGCCAGCATATCGACCATCAGCCGGATGATGTGCCGCGGCGTGCGGAACTGACCATTGGTTCCGGCCGTGGCGATCTTGCCGAGCATATACTCATAGAGGTCACCCTTCGTATCGCGGTCTTCCATCGGAATCTTGTCGAGCATGTCGACCACTTTGGCCAGCAGGGCAGGGCCGGGCACGATGAAGTTGGCATCTTTCATGAACCGGCTGAAGGCCGATTCGGTGTTATCGTCGTCGTCATCACGCTTGCTGCCGAGGTTCTGGATAAAGGGAAACACCTCGTCGCGAAAGCGCTCGAACATGGCCTCGGGCTCAAGATCTTTGAAGCGGCTCCAGCGGAGTTTGTTCTGTTTTTTGTTGAAGATCGGATCTGCGATCGGCTTGTCAAGCAGATTGGCTTTCTTTTCGCGCGCGGTGTGCAGTTCATCGAGCCGCCGGGCAAAGAGCAGGTAGGTGATCTGCTCGATCACCGAAAGGGGGTTGGAAATTCCACCCGACCAGAAGGCATCCCACACCCTGTCGACCTGCGACTTAATCTCACCTGTAATCATCGGCGTCTCTCCGCTTTCCGCTTTGCTATTTTTAACCGCGTTTTCATTTCGCAATTTAAATCGTGCCATCGTTCAGCCACCGCACGTCCCGCACCGACGCGACTCTTCGGCAGCCCGTGGTTCGATTGATCTTAGCTCATCGCGCGACTCGGCCGTGATGTACTTGACGGATGTCGATTGGTTGAGCGCCTCGGACTTATCTGTGTCACCTTTTACTTTTTCACGTTTTGTTGCGTAGTGGCATTTCGCCTTATGAAGTGTTTGATGGCTACAATTCCAGGCGAAGCCCTCGGGGTGCTCTTCACACCAGCGCACATAGTCGGCATGTTCTTTGCGTGTCCACTTGGTTGCTGTCATCGGATTTTTTCCTTTTTGCGATGCGTAATGCTTACGGTGTTTTTACAAGTTTCCTCTCAACGTGGTCGGCGTATTTTCCGGGCCGCCGGTGCGGCGATCTGCCGCGCGAGCCGCTCGACATCCGCGTACTTAAAAAGCCGGTAGTTATTAACCGGGTGGCGATATTCTGTGAGCTTGCCCGCTGCGCCCCAGGCCCGCACCGTGTTGGGGGCAACCGAAAGCAGTTCCGCCGCCTCACTCACCGTGAGGAAGCGGTCTTTGGTTCGGCGGATTTTTGTCTTTATTGCCATCAACGGCTCTCTTTGGCTTCCTGTCCATGTATCACTGCGCTACTTCACCGGCGGATAACAGAGTGCACCCCAGTCTTCGTCCACGCCATCATCCACAAGCACCAGCATCACCACCGGGAGCAACTGCCGGAGCATCATCACACACTGCTTAAGCGATTTGCGGTTGAGCTTGCTGCCATAGGTCGCTGCGCCGTGCATCAACTGACACCGCATCAGATAGATCCGCTCAAAAACTTCATCCAGCACCATCGCCCAGCGTTTTTCGCGGTACCACTCCCGCACCTTAAACACCTTTTTTTTCGGTTGACGCCGACGGTCATAGTTGGGGTTGGTCCAGAAATTGCCGCTGATAAACGGATCTTCACACAAAGCCACCACCAGACGTTTGTGCTGCTCGAGCGCCTTGACCAACTGACCCTGACGGTCGATCGCGGTAATCCGGTCCATAAAGCCCCGCCAGCTTTCCCGCTCGCCCTTCGGCTCGCGCAATTTCTCATCCCACTGACCATAGAGTGCATTAAAAGCAATCCAGAGACTAACCAATTGCATATCGAGGTCGGCTGTCAGTTCCTGTTTTTCGACCCGATCAATCCAACTGCACGCCCGGTGAAACCGTGTGGGCGTGGAGCAGGCCGGCTTTTCTTGCTGAAGCCGTTCTTTGTGCGGTTTGAAACGCCGGCGAAGGGTTCGAACTGTCGGCGCGGTCTCGGCAACTGGCATGCGTGTGCCCCCTTTTTGTGCTGTGAAAAACAATCACACAACACTGCAAACCTTACCAAGACCTGCAGAGGTTTCCAAGGAGGCGAGCGATATAAAGAGACTTGCAGTGGGGGTTACCCATTATCGTCCGACGTGACTAGTCGCGATTGAAAGAAGCCCCTCACAGCCCCAATCGCTCGGCGACGTCTTCATAGCCGGGCTCCTCGGCATAGACCTTTTCAAACTCGCTGCGGGCACGCTTCTGCTGACCTAACTCCTCATACACACAGCCACGCTCATAGCGAACCGCACGCAAAAGCTCTTCGCTGCGGTCTTTCTTTTTGCGCAGCGCCGCGGTCAGCTCGTCACGGGCCGCTGTGAAAAGCCCAAGGGTGCGTAATGCATGCGCTTTATAAAGCATCAACCCCGCATGAATCGAAGATTCGTTCTCAACGTTACCCACAAGCTCGACAATCTGCTTGGCCAGCTTCTTGCTCTCAGGCCGGGCCTCCACGATCAACTCGGCAATCGAAAGCTTGACCAGCACGTCCTCAGGATCGTCCTTATGCAGTTTTTTTAAAAAGGTGAACGCCTCTTTGTTTTTGCCCTGCGCCTGCAACACCTCGGCCAAGCCCAACAGCAGCCCGCGGCGACAAGGGCACACATGCGCAGTAACCTCACCGGTGATCGGCAGCGCCAACTCAATCTCGACACCATACTTGTCAAAAAACTTGCCCAAGTTCTTTTGCTTTGCGAGTGCCTTGCGCAGAATCGCTTCAGCCTCACCATAACGTTTTTTATTGACGACAAGAAAGCCGGCCAAAAAAGCTCCATCGGCCAGATCGGTTGCCTTACGCAGATGACGCAGCGCTTTATCGGCATCGCCCTCCACGTAGGCTTTGCATCCGGCGACCAGCTCTTTTTCATTCTCAGGAGTTAAAAGCCGGTCAAAGAAGCCAAGTTCCAGTGTGTTCTCAGGCTCCGGCGGAGCAGGGGGGGCCGACCCGCGACCACCACCGCGCTTTTTGCTGCCTCGGTTGCTGCCTCGGTTGCTGCCTCGGTTGCTTCCCCAGCGATTTTCTTCCGTATAAAACAGACCGCTCCCGGGCAGGCCCACCGTGCGGCGCGTGCCGCGCGGGCCAACCGTGAATTTGGCGCCGCGCACGCCAAGCGAGGTCGAGATACCACTCTTGCTGAGGTTGAGTGTGACGCCCGGGGCCACCTTCATGCGACGGAATAATCGAAATCCCATGCTTGTGAATGTATCGCTCTGCCTTCAGCCCTTCAACATGAACCCGCAACCGGATGCACCGCAAAACGCGGAACATCCCGCCCTCGGCCGTCTTTGAATCAATTGCTGCTGATCCGTAAGGCCATTTTTTCTTTTTTTTCTTTGGGCACTGTTTTTCTTTGGCCACTGGTAGCCGCGCAGCGTAAACCGCCTGAGGAGTGATGATCTTCTGCGTTTTTCCCCGCATGCGGGTGATGCGATTCTGGGTTTTTCCGCCTCACCCGCAAAAATAATGAACCTCTATCCCGCCCGCCCTCACTCAGTGCAGTAGAGGGCGGGGGGTGGAGCGCACCAGCAACCGTCCGGAACATAATGTTTTGCAAACCAAGGAGAAGAAGATGAAGCAAACAAAAACCGATATTACGGTGATTATGGATCGCTCCGGTTCAATGGGCGTAATGCAAGAGGAAGCCATCCAAAGTTTTAATCGCTTTTTGGATTCACAGAAGGAAGCGAGCGGCAAGGCCAGGTTTTCACTGGTTCAGTTCAATCATGAGTTTTCGCAGCTCTGCAGTGGAATTCCTATCGAGGAAGCCCGTTCGCTTGATGATGAAAATTACGTACCTGGTGGAATGACAGCCCTGCTTGACGCCTTGGGACACACCATTAGCGAGACAAAAAAGCGTGTGGCGAAAAAAAAGAATTGGCAAGTCGTCGTCATGGTGATTACCGATGGCATGGAGAATGCGAGCCATGAATTCTCGGGAAAAGACATCAAAAAGCTGATCAACAAATGCGAGAAGAAGCTCGGCTGGAAATTCATCTTCCTTGCCGCTGATCCGAGTTCGTTCGATCAACATGAGGCCTATGGATTCAATCACGACAGGGCCCTAATGACTGGGCGTGGACCAGCCGCCTACAGCTCAGCAATGGACTTAGCGTGTGCAAAATTGTCGCGATCGCGGGAAGATGGAACCGCCGCGCACTTGAGTTTTTCAGATGAAGAACGAGAGGAGGCAATAAAACACGACCGGTGATTTTTCCTTCACCGGCAAACTGAACATGGTGCTCAGCTACCCCAAGGACAGCGACCAAGTGGCCGCCCTGCGGGGCGTGTTTGCGGGCACCTATCCCCGCTACGACCGGATGCACCGCAAAATGCGCAACATCCCGCTCACGGTTGTTTTTGAATCGATCGCTGCCGATAGGTAAGGCTCTTTGGTTTTTTTGTGTTTTTCTTTGGCCAACTGCGCAGCAGCGGCGTAAACCCAACAGCAACCGTCTTTGACGGGTGATTTTCTCCTGTTTTTTGGCGACCTGGCTCTGGGTTTTCGGGACGCCTGAAAAAAGTGTGAACCTCCGGCCCCTTCTCCCGCACTAAGTGCAGGAAGGGGCGCGAGGATCCACTCGCTCCGGCAGAGTTACCAAACAAGCTGTTCAAAAAAAGCAGGGAGAATTGACAGAAAAGTCAAAAACAGAAAGTCGCACAAAGACAGTTACAGGGAAAAGGAGAAAAAGAATGACTCAAAATAGTGAACAACAAGCGGTTCTTGAAGAAACGGCACGCGAAGCGGCCCATGCAGCACAAATTGCAGCCGATGCCGCCCGCCAGGCAGGCGATGCAGCAGAGAGAATCCGAAGAATGGTGGAAAAAATAAAGAATGAACGGGCGAAAAGAAAAGGTGTGTCGAACCTGCATCTTCCAGAGATGCAACTGATGCCCGTTGCGTCACTCGGACCCTGCCAGGTGTTGGCCGTAACCGCACCTGAGCATAAACCGGCCCTGGAGTATGTGCTGGCTGCCAAGGCCATGGCCGAAAAAAAACTGGTGATTAAGGAAGTTAGTGGCGCTGGTTCGGTCCCGATGCTGCTGGTGAAAAACAAACTCGACACACCCGTGCTCATTCTCGAAGGCGATCTACTCATCGGCGGCAAGCAGAACCGCCTAAGTAACTCGAGCGTGCTGATTCCTGAAAAAACAAAGATGCCGCTCCCGGTCAGCTGCATTGAACACGGACGTTGGGGACACAAGTCACACCGGCCCGAATCGTTCAGCTCGTCGATGGACTGCATTGCAGCGCCCGTGAGCCGGGAACTGAAACGAGCGAAACTATCGGCGAGCCATGCCAGCATTCAATCGGAAGTCTGGAACTCCGTCGATGCGATGCAGGATCTGCATGCCTTTCATTCGCCAACTTCCGATCACGAGGAATTGCTGCGCGTTTCACGTAGCAAACTAGAAGCATTTTTAGAGTCGACCCAGTGTCCGGACGAGGCCGTCGGGGTGGCTGTGGTGGTCGGCGAGCACAACTATGCCCTCGATCTTTTCGACCAGGTGGAAACGTGCCGGCATTACTGGCAGATGAAAGTGCATTCGAGTTTGATGCAGTGGGGTGGCAGACACCATCGCGAAGAACTCTTTTCCACCGCAGCACTGGAGGAGGATATTGAGGCACTGCATGAAGATCGGTGGAAAAAACAGCCGGCCGAATTCAACTACGGCGAACAATTAGGGGAAAAGACCAGTTCGCTCGGTAGCGAACTGCACGCACACACCGAAAGAAAGAGCATGGCATCGGCCCTGGCTTATGCGCAACTTCCGGTCCACCTCACCCTTTTGAGTCAACATTAAGCCCTCACCAACGATGGCGGCGATTCGGTTCACCGCCCCCTGCACAGCGCCCTGACCTGCGTGGACCGTCGCCTCCATCCCTGGAACGTCGGCCGTGGGCGGGGCCTCGGGCAGTCGATACACTAACCGTTTGAGAAAGCATCACCAACCGAGCAAGGAAACAGCAACGGTGGATCCTTTTCAATACTATCTACTCGAGGAGTTCATCTTTCCTGAAGAGGGCGGGGTGACCGGCACCCGCCGGGTCGATTGCCCCTATTGCCAAACGACCTACGAGCTTGAGGTTGATGTTGGCAACACGGCGGATCGCTACAATTGTGAAAATTGCCGCAGAACCTTCGAGGTCGACTGGAAGGCCGGCCAGGTTCGTTATAATCCCGAGTGATTTTCGTGACTCGTATCCAGAAGGCAACGCTTGTGAATCCTATGCTTTGTGAAATTGCCGAGCTTGCCCGCAGCCACCTTCTTGCGCCCAAGTGGTTGCTTGCCCCGTCGATCCGTGCTGGCAACCAATGGCTCGAACAGATCGCCCGCACCGGGGAGGCGTTGGTTGGTTTTCGCGTACTCACGCTCCCGCATCTGGCCCGCGACCTGGCCATCGCCCGGTTGGCGGCCGAGAAGGTGATAAAACTCCCCGCATTTGCCGGCACGCTGCTGATCGATCGGTTACTCGGTGAACAGGAAGGGGAATACCTCAAGCAAAGTGAAAACAGCGCGGGCCTCGCTGGCGCCATCCTCTCAGCCATCGACGAAGTGCGACTGGCGGGCGTGGGAACGGCCGATCTGGACCGCATCTCTTTTGAAGTGCAGGGCAAAGGAGGCGATTTGCGCTGGTTGCTTGCCGCTTACGAAACAGAAATGGCCAACCTGTCTGTCACCGACCACGCAGGCATTCTGCAACTGGCCATCGATCACCTGCAATCGGCCGACTTCACCTTGCCTGATGGTCTGCTGCTGATCGAACCCGATAGCATTGAGCCACGCGGGCTCGAAGCCCGTTTGCTCGATCTTTTTCCAGCAGACGTGCGGAAACGAATCCCGAGCACCACTCTGCCCACCGCGAACAATAATATCGAGCGACTCCGCTTCCTCCATCAACCTGCCGAAGCGACACCACCACGCGAGGATGCGGCAGTCGATCTGTTCGCCGCAGTCGGCGAAGTGAACGAAGTCCGCGAGGTGCTGCGGCGACTTCTCTCTGACGCCATACCGCTCGATCATGCCGAAGTGCTGCACACCGACTATGCGACCTATGTGCCGCTAATCTATGAAATTGCCGCCGGACTGGCTGCCGCACACCCGGCCGACACCGAAGCACCGCTCTCGGTGCCGGTCACCTTTGCCGAAGGAATTCCCGCGCACTACGGTCGCCCGGGCCGCGCGCTTGCCGCCTGGCTGCACTGGATGCGCGAAGATTTTGACCAGAGTCTACTCGTGCGAATGCTCCACGAAGGACTGCTGCAGATCGAAGGCGAAGGCGCGTCCCGCAGCGGGACCACCACCGCACTCCGCACGCTGCCGATCGGTCACTCGGCCGATCGGTATCTCGGGAAAATCGACTGGCAGATCGCGGCCTTGGATCAGAAAATCACCGCCGCCCAAGCCGATCCTGACAAGGAAGACCAACAGGTACGCCAGCAGCGCAGCGAGCGCGAACGGGAAAACCTCGCAGCACTGCGGCAGTTGGTCGAGCGCCTGTTGCAACTTGCTCAGGTCCAGACGGGCATCGATCTGCTGGCGAGTGCGGCTACGTTTCTCAGCGAACTGGCCTATGGCCGGACTGAAATCGACAACTACGCCCGCGATGGCTTACTCACCGATATTCGCTCCATGACGCGGTGGCTTCCCCAATTGGGCGAGCCGACTAAAGCGCAAATGGCCGCCCATCTCGAATCACTGGCCGAACGCAAACGGATTCTCGGTAGCGGACCCCGACCCGGCAAACTGCATGTCGCCCACGTGCTCACCGGCGGCCATTCCGGGCGCGGGCAAACCTTTGTCCTCGGACTCGACGACGGACGCTTTCCCGGACACGCCACGCAGGACCCGATTTTGCTCGATAGCGAACGCGAACAATTGAGCGAAGCGCTCGCGCGCAGTGGTGAGGTGGTGGAGCGAAGTGTGCAGGATTTCATCCGCACGCTCAGTCGCACCGGTCCCCAGCTCACGCTCAGCTATCCGTGCTGGGACTTAGCCGACGACCGCGAACGTTTTCCCAGCCCGCTCTTTCTCGCGGCCTATCGGATCAACACGGGCCACAACGAAGCCGATCAAGAAGAAGTGCAAACCGCGCTGCATCCTCCCTGTAGCTTTGTGGGCAGCGACACCGTGCTCGATGAAACCGAGTGGTGGCTTGCGCAGCTCTGCGGCCCACGGCTGATCAAAGATGCCGAGAAAAGTCTCTTTACCCGCTACGGCCATCTCGGCAGCGGCAGCTTGGCTGCTGCAGCCCGCCAAGGAGAGACGTTCACCGAGTATGACGGTTGCGTGCCACAGGCCGGACCGGCGCTCGATCCGCGGACGGCCAACGCTACCGTCTCGGCCAGCGGATTGGAAACGGCCGGCGCGTGTCCGCTGCGTTATTTTTTCCGCTATGGACTGGGCATCAAACGACTCGAAGAGTTGGAAGTCGATCCGGATCGCTGGCTCGATCCGCTCGATTTCGGCTCGCTGCTGCACGAAGTCTTTGAAGCGTTTCTCACCGACCTTGTCGCGGCAGGCAAGATGCCCGATCGCAAATCGGATCAGCAACCGCTGCTGGCGGAACTGGAAAGACGCATCGCCATCTATCGCGATCGAGTGCCCCCTCCGAGTGAAGCCGCCTTTCTCCGCCAGCGGCAGGAACTGGAAACCGCAGCCTGCGTCTTTCTTGATGTGGAAACTGATTATTGCCGTACGCACCGCCCGGAAGTGTTTGAGACATCGGTCGGACTTCCACTCGAGGGACCGGGAACAAGACTCGACCAACTCGAACCGGCAGAGATCAATCTTCCCAGCGGAGGTAGCTTCCGTACCCGTGGGCAGATCGATCGGATCGACCAGATGGCAGCGAACCGCTTTTCAATCTGCGATTACAAAACCGGCAGCACCTATAAATTCGACAAACAATCGCCCTTCCAGCAGGGCCGCGTCGTGCAAAACGCACTCTACATGGCCATGATCGAACCGATCCTTAAAGAGCATTACGGACCGCCGGCCGAAGCGGCCGAATTCAATTACTTCTTTCCCAGCCAGAAGGTCTGGGGCCGGCGGATCGGCTGGACGCGGGAGGAACTTGCCGAAGGGTTGCCTACTATCGATCGGCTCTGCCAGCTGATTGCCACCGGGGCCTTCGTGCCCACCGACAACGAAAAAGACTGCGGCTACTGCGATTATGCAGCCGCCTGTGGCGATACGAAAGCGCTGACTGTGGCGAGTAAAACAAAAATACATCACGAAAAGAACCCACTGTTGGTTCCCATTCGCGAACTGCGACCCGAAAAAAAGCGGGGCAAGAAGTGATGCCGGCAAAAACCCTCAGCGACCAACCGCAGCGCGACGCCATCGGCACCGATCTCGCGACAACGATTCTCGTCGAGGCCGCTGCCGGGACGGGAAAGACCACGTCGATGATCGAGCGGATGGTCAACCTGCTTGCCGGTGGGCATCTTGCGATCGATACCCTCGCCGCGGTGACCTTCACGCGGAAAGCGGCGGCTGAAATTCGCGGTCGCTTCCAGGTCGGTCTGGAAAAAGCGGCCCGCGAAAGAGCGGGCGAGGAGAAAGCAAAACTCCTCGAGGCGCTTGCCCATATCGACCGCTGCTTTATCGGCACCATCCATTCGTTCTGTGGCCGCATTCTTCGCGAGCGACCGGTCGAGGCGGGAGTTGATATCCACTTCACCGAACTCGACCAGGTGACCGACGAATTATTGCGCCGCGACGTCTGGAAGCAGTACATCGATGGGCTGGTGACCCGTGGAGACCAGGACCGTGAAGCCGCTGCGATCACGACCGGATTGGCTGATGTGGGACTCGAAATCACGCAGCTCCGCGGTGCCTTTCTCAGGTTCTGCGATTTTCCAGATGTGCAGCAGTGGCCCGAACCGACAACACCGCTGCCCAAAGTGGATGCCGTGCGCACCGCGCTGGTGACGTATGCCGATCACATGCGCTCGCTCACTCCATTTGAGACTGTCGGGCCGAGCGAACGGCTGATGCCGCGCTACGAACAGATTGCCCGGATGGCACGGGTGCTCGACCTTACCCGGCACGAAAACGTAGCTCGGATTTTGGAACTGTTCTTTGAATCTAAGGCGAACGGGGATGTGACGCAGAAAAACTGGCCCGGGAAAGGCAAGCAGGCGCTGGCGGAACTTGAGCGCTGGACCAATTTTTATCACCAGCATGCCGAACCCTTCCTGCAACCGTGGCGCGAGTATCGCTACAGTGCGGTGCTGGAGGCCATCCGGCCGGCTCTGGAAATCTATCAGCAGCGACTGCAGAGTGAAGGTGGGCTGAACTTTCAAGATTTGCTGATGCGGGCAGCCTATCTGTTGCGCCAAGGACCGGCGATCCGCCGTTACTTTCAAAACCGGTTTACCCACTTGCTGGTCGATGAGTTTCAGGACACCGACCCGATACAGGCTGAGGTGATGCTGCTACTCACGGCCGACGATGTGCATCAGAATGATTGGGCGCAGTGCCAGCCCAAACCGGGTTCACTGTTTGTGGTCGGTGACCCGAAACAGTCGATCTATCGCTTCCGCCGCGCCGATATTGTGACTTACCGGCGGGTGAAACAAATGATCGCGCAGTGCGGAAAGGTTTTAAGCCTCTCGACCAACTTCCGCTCCCAGGCCAACCTGATCGACTGGGTCAATACGCTCTTCGGCGGTGTGTTTGCCGAGGAGGAATCAGACCAGGTGCCCCAGTTTGTGGCCATGGATGCGGGCCGCAAGGCTCTGCCGCAAGCGGAACTTATCGGCCTGCATCGCCTCGAAATACCGAAGCTGCCGAACATCGAAGCCCGCACCGAGTACGAAGCGGAGCAGATTGCCCACTTGATCCGAGAGGCCATCGACCGGCAGTGGCAGGTGCCCGATAAGGAGGGCACGCTGCGGGCTGCCCAAGCCGGCGATTTCATGATCATCACCCGGAAAAAATCGCACTTAAATCGCTATGGCCAAAAGTTGCAAGCGCAGGGCATTCCTCATCAGGTGACCGGTGGCAATGCGATGGGAACGCTCGACGAATTGCGGTTGTTAACGCTTTGTCTGCGGGCTCTGGCGCGTGGTGAAGACTCGATTGCCGTGTTGGCCGTTCTGCGGAGCGAACTTTTTGGTCTCTCCGACGCGCTGCTCTACCGCTGGAAGGAGGCAGGGGGTCGTTTTACCCTCGATGCCCCCACACCTTCGGCCGTCACTGACGATGCGACCTTGCAGGCAGTGACCGAGGCGTTTGCACAGCTTCGCTCGCTTTCCCGCCTGCTACAGCAGTTGCCCCTGATCGCCGCGGTCGAGCAGATTGCCCAGCGGCTCGGTCTCATCGCACGGGCTGCCGTGGCGCGCGATGGACCCACGCGGGCCGGAGGGTTGCTGGGCGTGATCGAGCGACTCCGCCCGATGCGCGAACAACTCTGGAATCTGGAATCGGTCACCGAAACGCTCGAGCAGTGGCGGACGGGCAATGAAGAACAAGATCCGGTTGCTGTGGTCCCGAGCAGTACCGCTCCGGTCCGCATTATGAACCTGCACAAAGCCAAAGGACTCGAAGCGACTTTTGTATTTTTAGCAGGCCTGCAAAAACCACCGGGCAGTGGCGCCGATTTGCACATCGACCGCGGAAGTGGCGGCACGCGTGGTTTCTTTGCCATCCGCAGCGAGTCTTCCGGATCGTGGGGCACGCCGCCGCTGCTGGCACAACCGGCCGATTGGGAAGAGCACGCCGAAGAAGAGGCCCGCTTTCTTGAAGCCGAACGCGATCGACTCGCCTACGTGGCAGCAACGCGGGCCCGCGCGGGGGTGGCCATCACCTGCTGCGAAGGTTCCCAAGGCAGTTGGGACTTTTTTGAGGCCGCGCAAGAGCTGTTTACTCCACTCCCGATCGCTACCGCGACAAAACAAACCGCAAAAGGAGCCATCTCCATCGACCCGGCCGCTGCAGCCACTGCGGCGGCCGATGCCGCTGCCGCTTGGCAACGCGGCGGCAGGGCAACCTATCAGGTGGTCGCCGCCAAGGCCGATGCGCTGGGCAAAGAAACCGACCCGGCCACCATTCCACACTCCGGCGAACACGGCACCGAGTGGGGCACGGTGGTGCACGGCCTGCTCGAAGCGGCGATCGAAGCGCCCACTGCCGACCTGGAACCGTTGGCTCGCACGCTCCTTGAAGACACGGACCTTGCGCCCGATGCTTTGGAACCGCTTCTCGAAACAGTCGCCCGCGTGAAGGTAAGCGTGCTCTGGAAAAGGGCGCTGGCAAGTCCGCAGCGACTGGTCGAAGCGCCGTTTATCCGCCTTGCCGACCAAGACGAAACAAAAATTGTTCGCGGCGTGATCGATCTGGCATTTCGCGAAGGGGATAGCTGGGTACTGGTCGATTACAAATCAGACCGCGTGGGCAACGATCCAGACCAAGCTGAAGAGACGCTGCGTGCGCGGTATGCGGCACAGCTTGCCGCCTACACCGAAGCGTGGGAGCAGGTCACGGGCCAGAAGGTCATCGAGCGCGGCTTGCTACTGACGCACTACGACCGGTATGTCACGCTTTAAACTTCACTTGCCGGTAACTGCTGGGCGGCGTGCATCACGCGCGTAAGGACTTCAATCGCTGAATGGCGGGCGGCCGTGCTGCCACCCTCAATCGCTAACTGACCACTGCTGCGGGCGCCGGCTGCATCCAACTGCCCCGTAAGCAGCGCAGTGAGTGTTCCGGTCGCAAGATAAATCACCGCCGCATCACCTGATGGTAAACCGACGTGCAACGAGCGGCCTCCCGCATCGATCGTCCACTGGCCGCCACCGGCTCCGGCGGACGAAAGGCCGATGCCACCCTCTGGTAGCGACCATTTGGCTGCCCCGAGCGTTCGCTCAAGCAATCCGCGGGCCGATCCTTTTGGATTCCGCTCGCGTTTGGGTGCCCAGGTAAAATTGTGCTCTAGCGCAAACCCGCACAACCGACGCAGGGCCGCTTCATCCAGCACCGGGGCAGGAAGATCGGGCACCGCACGCGTGCGATGGGCCGCGTCAAACGTGGGATCATCTTTCCAGTATGCACTGTAGGTTCGCATCTGATCGGAAAACGTTTTCTTCAGCACCTCGGACGAAAATAAACTGGCTGCTCCCTCACCGCCGAGTTGGCGACCGCGATCCTGCTCTCTCCGCTCGAGGAGCAGATCGGAAAAGACCTGACGCAATTGGTCGACGCTCGTCGGCGTCTGCGAGGTGAGATGATAGGTTTCCCCATGCAAGTCCGGATCCAGAATGATGCGGGCCATCACGGCACTGACCCAGTCGGCCGGAACGAGATTTTTTTGTTCGCTGCCGTCCATCCCCAACTCTTCAATCAACGCAACATCAGAAACCGCGTTTTCTACCAGCGCAGCAAGGACCGGTTGCAAAATACGCAGCGGCCGATAAAAGCCATGGAAGGTGTTGGTGAACCCGGTCACCAGATCACCCACGATCACGCTCGGCCGGTGCACGGTGAGGGTGTCAAGAAAAGCAGCCTCGCGGACAAGTCGCTCCGACTGTATTTTGCTTTTCTCATAATCGTTCCCCAATTCCTGACCGACATCAAGTTCATCCTCACAAATGACACCTTCACGCAATCCGCAGACGTAAGCCGTGGAGACATAGTGCAGCTTGCGAATACCCGCACGCTCGCAAAGAGCAAGAACGTGCTTGGTGCCCTCGACATTGCTGCGATACGGCTCACCGTCGGCCTCCCGGAATCCGAAGGAAAGACTCGCGGCCGAGTGCACCACTTCACCCACATTCTGACTCACCCAATCGATGGCCTCTGGCGAAAGCCCGCAATCAATCGATGAAATATCTCCCTCGAGCACAACCGGCACCGCAATCTGCTCGCCGGCAATCTCGAGCCAGTCCGAGAGCAGGTCATCGACCCGCTCGGCTCCACTCGCTGCGCGATTGGGCCGCACCAACACCGCGAGGCGACAACCGGCCCAGGAAAGATCGCGAAGGAGAGAACGGCCCAAAAGCCCCGTGGCTCCGGTGACGAGAAGATATGGTTTGGTTTCTGCCGCCATCCGCCGCGTCCTGTCTGTATCGATAGCCTGTGGATTGGTCCTGCTTCGGTCGACCCGCTCGCCGTTAAGGAAGGCACGATTCTCTAATGTACCATCATACTTAAAATGATCATACGTGAATTGCCGCGCCACCATCGACGATCAGCGTCTGGCCCTGGACTAAATCAGAGAGGGGGCTGGAGAGAAAGAGAACCGCATCCGCGACATCGCTCGCTTCGAGCATTCGCGCTCCGGTCATCGTTTTTTGCTCGCGACCGGCAAACATTTCCTCTGCCCCAGGAAGCCGCTTGGTGCTGTCGGTCTCGACCAGCCCGGCTTCGACCACATTCACATTCACGCCGCGGTCTCCCAGTTCGAGCGCCCAGTGCCGCGCGAGCGCAACGAGGGCCGCTTTCGAGCCTCCGATGAGACCGTACATCGGCAGCGCCATATGCGTGCCATGCGAAGAGAGCACAATCACTTTGCCGCGGGCCGCTTGTTCTGATTCAAGGAGCGGTGCTGCCTGTTTGAGAAGATGCACGAGCGAAAGCACATTGGTGTGCATGGCCGCATCGAAGTGACGCGTGGTGGTTGCCTCGAGCGGACGAAAGCCACCGGTCGCTGCATTGTGTACGAGAATATCGAGCCGGCCCCACTGATCGCGGACAAAACCGAGCATCTCTTCCACATCTTCTTCCTGGCTCACATCCGCACGCACGCAGGCGGTGCGCCTGCCAAGGGCGGCAATCTGTTCGGCCACCTGCTCCGCTTCCTTGGCGCTGGTGACATAATTGATCACCACATCGGCCCCGCCTTCGGCCAGCCGCAGGGCACATGCCTTACCGATCCCGCGACTCGAGCCGGTGACCAGAGCCACTTTTCCTGCCAGATCAATCATCGCTCCGCGCACTCCAGGGGGTTTCTGTAGCAGCTTAAGTATTGCACACAGAATCGCTCGGGGCAGATTCGCCGGTAGGTTGTGGATTTTCGCCCATTTGCTGCAAAATCCACTTCTGGAAATGCGGAATCCGCTCTTCGCGGCGGGAAATCAATCCCTTGCTCGGCAGGGTTGGCGATTTTGCGCCCCGATAGATCTCCGGCAGCAGCGCCATATCCTGGTTGACTACCTTCCGCCAGAAAATCGCTTCGCCCTTGGCCAACAAACGCAATCCAAAATTCCAAAAACGACGCCACCCCGTATCGGCCTGATGGCAAAAAGCAATTGTGCGGAGTTCCACCCGATCGAGAGCAATCGGAATGTAAACCCAAAAGATTGTGACTCCATCGACGCGTCCAAAGGTGAGCGTTGGATAAACGTAGGTGTGGCTGTAGCGGGCATCGGTTTCCTTACCGATTCGAGCAAGCAGAAACTTTTGCACGATTTGAAATAGTTTGCTCTCATTCCCCGGGCCCTCGAAGTAGGTCCAACCCGGTTGCATCACGTGCGCGCAATCCACTTCCTCGGGACTATCGCCAAGATATTTCTTGTGCACCAAACCAACGTGGTAGCTTTCAAGCGTGTTCTCGAGTGCAATTTTCCAGTTACAAACGCTCTGGTCCACCGTATGTGCGACCATCGCACTGGGCCGGCCGGTGCGCGTCTCGAGCAAGTCCCACACATCTCCCAGGTATTCCCTCAGCGACGTGCCACCCTCTTGAAGGCAAACAAAGACCAGCGAACCGCATGTCTCAACCCGCACGACCTGCATCCCGAGTTCGCCTTTTTTCAGTGGACGAAAAGAAGGAGCGTCGGGAATCTTTTGGGTATCGCCCGTCACTCCATCGTATTCCCAGCCATGATAGGGGCAGCGGATGACATCGGAGTGACCGCAGGTTCGCAATTCGACGCGCGAAAATCGATGGGCGCACACGTTGACGAAACCGTGAATCGCATTTTCCTCCTGGCGCAACAAAAAAGGGCGGCCGAAAAGTTCGCGGGTGACGAAAGAGCCCTCTTTCTTGAATTCATGCGTCGTGGCTATAAGCTGCCAGCTCGGGAGTAATATTTTTTCGATTTCGCGCTGATACCATTCAGGATCCCGGTAGGTTTCAGCCGGAAGACACTGGGGCAGGTGGGTGTCGCTTATAAACATGCGGCGACCTCATCTGCACGCTTCGCGGTAAAAACTGCCTGCTGCTCCACAGCCACCGCGAGCAGAGAGTCTCCGGCGCGAAAAAAGCAGCCCCGTCCCGCAATAGGGCCGCCGGGTGTGCCAATCTGCCAAGCATAACCATCGTCGCTGAGCATCGTCACGTGAATCGCCGCCGGGGCGAACGGCGCGTCGAGTCGGGCTGCTTTGTAAGCCGCTTCACGGGCGGCCCAAGACAGTACCCGCTCATGATTTGTTTTTAGTGAAGTGGAATCGGTACCCTCCCACCAATCGAGACCTGGGCCCACAGAGAGAGGATCCACAAGATCCACCCCCACGCCCTTTGAGCCGGTACGGCAGGCGGCCACAATCAAACCGCCCGCATGGCTTGCCGAAACCTGCATCCCTGCCAGATCACCACTCCGCAGCGCAACCGGCCGCCCACTCGGTGTGAGCGTCGCCACGCGAATCGAGTCCTGCGCGTGGCGGGCAGCGAGTTGCTCCATTGCACGACGAGCCTGACCGCTCTCCAGATGCCGCCCACCAGAAGATTCCAACACCAGCAGGTCGACTTCAGCAGGTTGCAACGCGCCACGTGCTTCCTGCAATGACGCAGGAAGTGAAACATCGAGATAGACAGCCCCAATTTGAAGATGATTCAGCGAAGAGGGCATCGAAAGGCTTCTCCCTTTGCGTTTTAGATCCGACCCTGGACGACAACCGCCAGATGGAGCGTATCGATCGAAAGCAAGATTCGATTGTCGGCACCATACAGAGTGAAATCGTATTGGGTCTCCTTTTCGCTATGCGTCTTGTAAAGAATTCGAACCACACACTCCTCGTCGACCTGCGGCTTGTCAAAAAAGCGCAAGCGATCGAAGGCGACGGGCACTTCCACGCGTTTGCCCAGCATGAGATAGGAATAAACAGCCGCAGCGTACGTGCACCCATCGAGCAGGGCAGCCGGGACGGTCCAGCCAGCGGCCGTACGTGGAGCGGATAGGATGTTCAGATCAGGTGCCTTGAGTTTTCCCCAACCACCGCTGCGTTCATAAAACAGGCCGAGTAAGGTGCGGAATGCGGGTCCGTGCCACATCAGGGCATCATCCTGGTAGACCATCGGATTGAACGGGAATAACCGGTCACCGAGCGGCACCACTTCGTCACTCGAACGTTCGGCTGAGAGCTGGGCCCGCAAGTGGACCCGTTCGTTCTCTGCCACGCGGCCATCGGTTCGCATGTGGCGTCCCATCAGCTGCGTCACAACACCGTTTGTTTCTTTCTGGGACACAACGCGAAAAGTTCGTGCGACCTCGACCGGAAAACTAACCGGCCGCTCGACAGCAAAATTACGGATTTCCTGGACCTGCTCCAGTTGACCGGCAGCCACCGCTGCCTGCGCCATCAACTCCAGGCCCATCACCGCCGGCAATAGCGGTCGACCCAGTTGTTTGTGTTCCCGCAAAAAACAATCTTTTGTCGGATCCAATTCAAACGTCACGCTCGCTTCTCCACCGGTATGCTCGACCGCAGCCACCAGACTGCCACGCGTCGGTGTCTTAGGTGCCTTACCAACCGATTCCACAGCAATATGGTTTTCCGCGGCACTCTGACGGTCTGCCTCGGGCCAGGCAATCGCGCCTTCGCACATTTTCGGTTCGGTAATCACAACCTCGGCATGCGGGAGACCAGCCTCCATTTCAGCCAGCAACCGGGTTGCACCCTCGGCGAGCGGCATAAATTGCAAGCCAAACTGCTCCAGCACAAAGCGGCTTTCGGGTCGATTGGCCATGCCCGCGCCACCCCAGGCGTGCCAGTGGATCACGGTTGCCGCCAGACCCGTGCGTTGCCGCACATCGGCCACCTGTTTCGCCAGTAGATCATTGGCGGCCGAATAGTCCGCCTGTCCGTGTCCGCCAAAACGGCCGCTCGTGCTGCCGAAGGCCACCAACTGGCCGAGCGGAGCAGCTTGCAGTGCATGGAGCAGGTGTGCCAGCCCATCGCACTTCGGCCCGAGCGTGGCCGCTAGGCCTTCGGGCGTTTTCTTACTAAATCGACACGATGCTTCGTAGCCCGCTCCGTGAATCAGCCCACACACTGGTCCCAAGTTGTGCGTTACACGGTTGACGAGTTGTTTGACTTGGGATGCATTGGCTAGATCGCAGACTTCGTAGTGCGCCGCAGCACCGGCCGCTGAAAGTGCAGCAAGTGTGCGATGGATTTCTAATGATTTTTCAATTTTCCCCCATGCTTTCCGCGGGTCTTCGCCACGGTTTTTGGCCGCCACCATCGTTTCGCCCTTCAGCTTCTTCAATCCAGCGGCATCGAGCGCAAGCAGAGCTGGGTCGATCTCAGCCGGTTGCGTCGAACCGACCAGTGCCAACGTCACCCCGTAACGTGCGGCCAGTTGTTGGGCACAGGCAGCGGTGACTCCGCGCGCGCCTCCGGTCACCATCCAGACACTTCCGCGCTGCAGCGCCTCGGGGAGATGGCTTGCGGGGCCGGCCAACTCTTCGTGACGGACCGCCGCCGCATGGCGGCCACTGGTGGTCAGGCCAATCTCCACGGGACCGGCTGCATCGCACATCTCTGCCACAAATCGTTCGCAAAGAACCTCTGCCGGCAACTGAGAAACGGCATCGACCACCCGCACGTGCGCTTCGGGATATTCGCGATTGAGATTTTTGAGCAGTCCGCACAGCGCGCCACCCTCGACCTGAGGAATGTGTCCCGAAAGACCAAAGTCGCCGCCCAGATCGACCAGCGCAGTGAGGCTCGCTGTGGCTAAGTCGCCCGCCGCTTCACGCGCTGTGAGCCACTGCTGGGTGGCAAAGAACATCGATTCGACGCGCGTTTCTTTCTCTGCCGGCCAGGCCAAGCACTCGCCCTCCGGATTGCGGGCTAACAGTACCAAATGATGCACCGCTCCAACGCTCTCCGCAGCAGCGATCGCCCCGATTGCCTGCTTGCGATTTTTGCACTTTGCCGTTTCAATAGCGCCACCCGCGCGCCGGATCGCGCGTGCGAGAGGTTCTGCTAGTGCGCCACTGCCCAGCAGGAGAACGCGCTCGCCCCTGAGCGTGCGGGCCGCCCTGGGTGGTCCCAGAGGACGCATTTCTAAAAGGTAACGGCGGGTGACCGCATCGGTGGGGATTTGAAGCGGCGCCGGGATCATGTCCCGCTGTGGCTCGACGGCAATCAACGGCAAATCAAAATTCCGGCCGCATTGTAAACTGCCGCTGGGACTGCCGGCAGCAACCGTTGCCTGCTGGCCTTCGATTGTGATGGCCAACCAACTGCAAGCGGCCGAAAGTGCGGCAGCGCTATTCTTCGTTGCAAGTTCCACGAGAGCCCCGGCCGGATTTTGCGAATGGCCCTCCATCAGGATCCGCGTCAGCGGAGAAATACGATTGCGAGATACCATCTGATGCCCTCTATCGTGGATCTCACCCTGCGGCGTTATTTCGTGGATTCCTCCTGCCGAAAGGTCGGCCACTAGGACGCTCATCCCAGCCGGTGGACGTTCTAGATCACCACTATCGACGCGTTGGCGAACATCGGCAAAAGAGCGACACTTCTGCGCAATCTGCTGGATCACCTGTCCCACTGGCATTCCGGGGCTGAGCGCACTTTGCTCCGCTGTGTGCGGCCCTACGATCGCCAGGATGCCTGCATCGTTCCAGCCGACAACTGCACCCGGCATTCCGGGGACCGTCACAAGACATCCGTTGAGCGCGTCTGAGTCAAAGGAGAGATGATTCAACTGGATATGCCGGGTAAACGTCATGGCGAAGCCGCGAACGCGACCGGCCACATTCGGTTCCGGTGACGGCACGTCCAACAAGAGATCGCAATTCCCCACAACACGCGTGGGATCCGCCACAGCAGCTGCAAGCAAAGAAACTTCCACTTGCGCACCTTCGGCAACGCCATCGAGGTGCTCTTGAAGTTCGCTGCCGATCGCACAATCGAACGATTGCTGGGCGGGAGATTGGGCAACGCTCCGACTCCACTGAGAGATAGCCGCTGCACTGGTCCGACCAATCTGTAAACCCGCCTGGTAAGACGCCGAGGTGACCGGTTCTGCCACTCTAGAAGCGTGTCCATTACTGTGATAGTCACCATTGCTTTGTGGATTCTGTGAATTGACCTGTGAATCGGCCTGTGAATCGGCCTGTGAATCGGCCTGTGGATTCACAGTATCTGCCGGTTCATCGCTTCCACCGGTGACGCGGGGCACAATGTAATCGAGCAGGTGTCGTAGCGTGGGGAAGTCGTCGAGACTCAGTTCCGGATCTGCTTCCAGGCCATACTTCTGGCCCACTTCGCCCATCATCTGCGCTTT
>Ga0114919_10000176_pt1 | contig 43653 bp, 43 predicted proteins | sample BlataG_FD_88682 | JGI IMG/M metagenome (GOLD analysis project Ga0114919, IMG submission 88682) | Deep subsurface microbial communities from Black Sea to uncover new lineages of life (NeLLi) - Black_00105 metaG | ecosystem: Environmental > Aquatic > Marine > Oceanic > Sediment | place: Atlantic... | reverse complement strand
TGGCCTCTGCCAATTCAAATTCAAATACTCTTCCGACAGCTTTTGCATAGCCAACGCTCTCTTCCTGAACAATCCAAGAGGACGCAGTAGTACTTCCAGGTCGGTGGTATTAGCTGCAATTGCTGCTTCTGGGGTTGGATATGTGGAGAAGAGCTTCCAAATGACGGTGCGTACTTGAGAAGCAGTTGTCTTGTTTAGCAACATGCATGATACCAACAGCTTCCAGGGGTTGGAGTAGAGTTCTTCCTCCAAAAGACCGAATGGAGAAGGTGGAGGGTGCCACAGACTAACCCTGGGATCAATTCTTGTGTTTCTTTGTAAATTTGTTGTTTTTTGTTTCTTTCTTGCTGGAGAAAGTTTCTCAAGGGCAGCACTAAGAGGAGATCTTTGTAATACAACTCCGTCCTCAGCTGATTCCAGCCTTGCTTTTTTTCTACGCTGCATGTTGTCCTCTAGCTTTGCTAAAAATTGGGTGGATCTTATTGGTGATGGTGGTGATGTATCAAGGTTTTGTTGTGATTGTCCATCATCATCATCACCATCATCTGCTTCTAGCATTTCAATATCATCAGTAATGTGCTGGTATGTATGGTCAGTCCTTATATACTTACTTGGTGGAGGTAGTGGTGGATGAATGACTAAAGGATCGTCTTTGTCTATATGTTGTTGTGAGTTTGCATGGCGTTTGATACCAGCAGCAGTGGTATGTTGTTGTTGTTGTTGAGATGAAGATTGTGGTTCCGCTGTTGTTGTTTTGATATATTTATGTGGATGTAAATCTAAAGTAGTGTCTCTAGTATGTTTACCAAGTAAAGATGACGGAAGGGGTGGGAGCGAGGAAGGAGCTGAGAGATGATGACGGAGGGTCTGTGAAAGGGAGGGCGTGGGATGTGATCGACGTTGGCGGGCATTGTTGTTGTTTTTTCTAGTGCTGGAGGCAGTTCTTCTTGTAGTATTTGACCGTGACGATATATTTGGATGTCGTGGTTGAAATGTTGGGTTTCTACACCTGCTGCAGCCGTTCCTGGCAAACCTGCATCTGCTACATCCATGTGCCAGAGAATCTGCATTGTTGTGTGGAGCACTATCCGGTTCTTGCTGCATTAAGACGATGCTTCTACACACCACGACACTTGTTTACGACTAAATGCTCCCCACTGCATGGTATCAGGACGAGTGTAAATCCATTCGAAATTGGGCACCAGCTTCATCTCTTCTAAGTTTTCCAAACGCTAACGCTGCTGTGCTCCTCAGTCATTCAAAGTTTGACGAGTTGACCTGCAACCAGAGACGCTTCAGCTTGATTATTCTTCGATTGTACGCCCCCATAGTGCTGGATTCCTTTAGTAATCACCCCGATTAATCTTTGGATTCCACTATTTGGGCATATTAGACGAATTTATCCATGTACTTTTATTTGAAAAGACCATTACAAGGAGAAATAATTGCGTTCATACAGTTGAATTGAGCCAGACAGAGTTCATCCGATCAATTCTAGCAGACGTATTCTCGTTTTTTTTGGTGGCTTTTACTGCCCCCTTAGCCGTCATTTAAACCATCATTGACACACGAGAAGAACAATGGGTACCACTCTCAAGCAAGAAGCAGCAAACTCTCCTCAATGGGCCACACAGCACCATGGCTTCACCGCTCACCAGACGGCCACCTTGATGGAACAAATCACCATGTTCAAGCTCGTCAGGCGCAGGCACACTGTCAGGCTTGTCAACTCACTCAAAATATCTGATGAAATGCTGAAATCATGCAAACCTGGTCCATTGCCAAATTCCAAACCTGCCGATTTCTCCCCAATCTCTCTCTCCAGTCCTGCTTCAAAACGCCTTGCCGCTCAGCAACAACAAACCACAACGTCCCCCAACAACAACTACAACAATATCAACCACCCTCTCTCATCAGCCAATACACCAGATAATCTAAACACAGCTCTCAGTGGCCAGAATCCATCCGCCACTCCAGGACATGGTAAACCCAATATCAATGCCAACACTGTTGATGATCACGAACCAGCCATCAAAAAAGCTGCCAACAAGGCAGTTAATGGCGACAGTGATAAGGATACAAATGGAGCGCCGCCCATAAAGAAAGAAGAAATAGAAGGGGAAGAAGATCTCCAGGGTCCTGAACATTTCAAAGCACCTCATGTAGGTAGAAAACCATCAGCTAAAACTGCCAGTAGACTCAATGGTATCGCTGAGTGGGAGGCTCCCATTTTAGACACTTCCACCATTCCTTTAGCTCTGTTCACCAACCAACCCAGGAGTGATGACCCCTCAATAGCAGCAGCTGCAGCTGCTGCTGCCGCTGCATCTGCTGGTGGTGGTGTAGGTAACGGTACAGCTCCCGCAGACATCTCCCCTCCCCTGACAGGCATGCCTCCTCCAGTAGACTTTGGGTTTGACCCAACTGCCCTCCTGCATCATGAATTCAAGAGGCTCAGGGATCCCAAATTGAACTCAATGCTGATGAGGAAGATGGATGTTGCTGGGAGGGTGGCAAAGACGTATATGCCTATTCACACTGGGGGTGGGATAGTGAAGACTCCAGGGTTCAAATATAGAGATGCTGGTACCAGTTGTGATGATAGTAGTAGTATTAGTAATAGTAGTAATGCTGTTCCTTTTTGTGATGATGATGGGCTGCCATTTGGGAGAGCAATCTCCACAGTAAGGAAACTTCGTCTGATGAGTTTCCAAGAAAAGTTTAGGGAAGAAGTTGAAAAGTTTGGTAGAGAAATAGCAGAATTACCCGACAAGAAGTACAAACAAATGCTGAAAGAACACCGCAACAGGCGTATAGACATGGTGAAGAAGGAACTAGAAATCAGAGCTACCAAAGGTGCTGCCAGAGCTAATGAGGCCAAGTCCTATAAAGAAGGGCTGACCAAGCTGGCCAAGGAGTTGGGGGATTCTAGAAATAGCAGGAATAGAAACATCACAAGAGCACATGATAGATTGCTGAGGGAGGTCAATAGATCAAAGCTGGATGAAAAACAGATGAGAATGGATGCATTGAAAGCTCATGATTTTGAGGCTTATAAAGAGATGCTGCGTAAACAAGCTGGGGGCTCTTTGACTGCTGGGGAGAGGTTTGAGGCCATTGAAAAGTTCCTGGCAGATACAGAAGAGTATCTACATAAATTGGCTGGGAAGATTGCATCTGTGAAGTTGAGTGCAGAGATGAGTACTGCTGCGGCGAATGCAATTGCAGCGGCTAGAGCTGCTGGTCTTTCTGAGGAAGAAGCTCAGGAGCGAGCCAGAGTTGCAGCAAATGAAGCTGTAGCTGTAATAGCTGCTGCTGGAGATGGGGCTGGCGGGCATGCCATTGACGCTGATGATGATGAAGAGGGTGACGCTCAGGCACGCTATTATGCTCTTGCCCACTCCACTCAAGAAACCATCAATGAGCAGCCTTCTCTGCTGAGGCCTCCAGGAGATGCAAAATTAAGGGAATATCAGCTGGTTGGACTGCAATGGATGGTTAGTCTGTATAATAATCATTTGAATGGCATTCTAGCAGACGAAATGGGTCTGGGTAAAACAGTACAAGTAATGGCTCTCATCGCCTACTTGATGGAAAAGAAATCCAATTTCGGCCCTCATCTCATCATCGTTCCCAATGCTGTCATCGTCAACTGGAAGAGCGAGCTGACGCAGTGGCTGCCTACGGTTAGATGCGTGTACTATGTTGGAAACAAGGAAGAAAGAGCGAGGAAATACAGCCAGGAAGTGCAAAGCTTGCAGTTTAATGTGCTGGTCACTACATACGAGTTTATTATGAGAGACAGGAGCCGGTTGTCTAAAGTGGATTGGCAGTACATTATCATTGATGAAGCACAACGTATGAAGGACAGACAGAGTAAGCTAGCCAAGGATCTAGATAGATTCACCAGCGCTAGAAGGCTGCTTTTATCCGGTACTCCTCTGCAGAACGATCTCCAAGAGCTATGGAGTCTGCTCAACTTACTGCTCCCTGACGTGTTTGACGACAAGAGCGCCTTCACCGAGTGGTTCGGTGAAGCCATAGCATCCACTTCTCAGGGAGCTGGTGGCGGGGAAGATTGGCTCGAAAAAGAAAAGAGAGTAGTGGTTATTCATAGGCTGCATCAGATTCTGGAGCCATTTATGTTGCGTCGTCAAGTGGAAGACGTTGAGAGTAAATTACCTCCCAAGGTAGCTCTGACAGTCAAAGTTTCCCCCACCCCCTATCAGAGTGCTATCTACGACTGGGTGAGGGCTACAGGGACACTAAGGCTAGACCCTGCCACTCAGTTTGGTGGCAGAGCAGGGCGAGTGTATGCGTCCTTGAATAACAAATGTATGGAGCTGCGCAAGATATGCAACCACCCACTGCTTTCCTACCCTCCTCCTACCTATGCAATAGGAGATGCTATTGTCAGGCAATGTGGTAAGTTCATAGCATTGGACCGGATATTGGTTAAACTAAAAGCTGCAGGACATAAAGTACTATTGTTTTCTACAATGACAAAGTTGCTGGACCTTCTGGAAGTATATCTCCAATGGAGAGAGCTGCCAGCTTCTGCGGGGGGAGGGCGCCTCAAGTACCTGCGCATAGATGGTTCCACCGCATTAGAAGACAGGGAACATGCCATTCAAAAGTTCAACGCCAAGGATTCAGACACCTTTGTCTTCTTGTTATCCATCAGGGCAGCTGGAAGAGGGCTGAATCTTCAGTCTGCTGATACAGTTATTGTCTATGACCCTGATCCAAATCCTAAGAATGAGGAGCAGGCCATTGCACGCAGTCATCGCATTGGACAGACGAGAGAGGTGAGGGTTATTCATTTTGAGAGTGTGGCTGAGCCTCCACCAGGGTCAATAGTGGCAGCTAGTAATACGAGTAATGCTCAACCTGCAGCTCCTGTGACTGTGGCTCTGGGTGGGTCTGTGGATGTGGGGGCTGCTGCTGCACTGGCAAGATCGTCTCAACAGCAACAGCAACAGCAGCAAGAAGGAGGAGGGGAAGGTAATTTAAATAAAGGTCCATCGGCACTGCTGGGACAAAACCAAGAATACAGAAAGATGTGGGCAGACAGTATTGAGTCGCTCGTTAGAAACCAAATCCAGCGGATCAAAATAGAAATGGCCAATGAGATCATCGATGCTGGTCGATTTGATCAACAAACCACCAATGAAGAGCGCCGTCAAACCCTGGAAACACTGCTCACAGACCAAGAGAAGAGCACTAGGCCTCAGAACGTTGTGCCCACTTGGGATGACCTGAACAGAGCTCTGGCTCGTACACCAGAGGAGTTGGAGATGTTTACAAGGTTGGATGCAGAAGATGGGACGTGGTTTACCCCTACTGAATTGCAAGAAGGTCCTCGTTGGGTAATGTGGACTGGCAATGAGGCGAGAGAGGCTGCTCAGACGTCCCAGAAAGTACACAAACCTGATATGCAGGCGGAACTTGCTGCATTGACTGGCACCGTGGTGCATCATCATCCTTTGCCTACTCTTGCTGCTGCTCCTGCTGGGCTAGCACCTGCTCATGGTAATGGTGGCAGACCTCCTCTTCCTCCTCCTGGTGCAACAGCCGTAGCAACTTCAGCAGTAGCTCAACAACGATATGTGGGAGGAGTACCTGCTGCTGCAGCAGTAACAACGACCACAACAGGTGCAGCAGCGTCGACCAAGAGCGGTGGTGGCGCAGAGAGCGTTGAGGGTGCGGAGGAGGAGGAAGTAGATATGGAAGATAATGATGAGGAAGAGGAGATCTTAGAGCAGAATATTATAGTGATAGATAACGAAGAGGGAGCCATTCCTAGAGTTGCATCTACTCTTAATAATGGTGAAGACGATGGCGAAGGTGCACCTCCTCCATCCAAGCGGGCAAGGCAGGATGACGGTGATGGCGAAGATGGTGTGGTTGGAAATGGAGCTTAAGGTTAATGTGTGTCGAGTGATCGATGTAGATCTACGTGTAACGGTATTACACTGAGTCTTTTTACTAGTTTAGGGTTTAGCATCATGTCTCGTCCACTTAATGCTTATTCAGACAATCCAGAACCCCTGACATCAAGCAGATTGAGGAGAGCTCTTACCGTGATAATAGAGAGATTCTATGAATTCCATTCCGGCTCCATCCACCTTCCATCTCTGGCTGCTGTCGGAGCTTTAAAAGAGGAGGTTGAACAGGGAACTTTACCTTGAAATTTTCATTCGTTTATTTCCACAGTAACGGGGAAACGTACATCATCATCTTGAGCTCTGTACACCTATGCATATCACACGTGTTAAACAACACTCGTTCACAACTACCTCTCTATAAAAACAGACGTTTTTAATGGTAAGCAGAGGAACGACTCAAGTCCTCCCTTTACAGTTCCAAATACATAGAGCTAAGACTTATATGACCGTCACCTGTGCAGGATCCTTATTGGAAGAGTAGACTACAGCCAAAGCCAAATGTGGGCAATGGGGAGAGAGCTGAATTATCTCAGTTACGCAGACAAGTCAATACTCTTGAGAAAGAATGTACCAAATTGGAAAGTCAGAGGTCCATACTACAGAAACAGACTGAAGAAATGCGCGGGCAACTCAAAACCAGCCGTCTGGAGCTGAAATCAAAGACTCGGGAGCTGACCCTCGCTCTTGGTTCCATAGAGCGACTCTCCAACGAGTGTCGCCACTCTGAAGCAACTCTTTCTTCCTACAAAGAGAAGATTCGGAAGCTGGAGGCCCGCTTGGCCACAGTTGACACATCATCCAGCCAGCACCATCTCATAGAAAGACTGCAACAAGCTGTCAAAGAGGCTGAACATCAACTGCAAGACGCTCAACAAACCGCCTGTCAATTGTCTCAAGAAAATACATACCTGCGACATGGTATCCAGCTAGCAGCCCAGGAGCTCACTAGAAGATCAGGAAGTAACATACATGCAGATCTCATAGAAACACTTGCAAGAACCCAAGAAGAGCTAGCATCACTAACTGCAAAACAACAGACAACCAATGAAATCACCGTTGAGGCACAAGAGCTACTCATATCCGCCAAGGACACCATCCAAACACAATATAATGCCCTTTTAACCTGCGAATCAGAGAACGAGGGCCTCAGATCAAAGGTAAAGGCTGCAGAATTGGAAGTAGAGACCCAAAAGTCTCTCGCCGATGAACTCCGACAGCTCATTGATGCGCTGAGACCAAGGGCAGGGGCCTTGAAGCAACAAAGAGATGCGCTGAGAAGGGCAGTGGAGGTGGAGAAGGAGATGAGGCAGGAGTCTGAGACTGAGGGTAGTGTGATGCGGGAGAAGTTAAAGGTGCTGGAGGCTGAACTTGGTGCTTTGAGAGGGGAATTAAGGAGAGTAATGGTTTTAGAGGGCACCACCAGTGGTAATGGAGGAGGACAAGATTTCAACTTGAGTCCTCTCTTTCCTTCTGCAGCACCAGCAGAAGGAATAGCTGCAGCAATGAAGCAGAAAGATACTTGTACTATAGGAAGTGTACACCAAGGCAAGGAAAAGGACATTGGTGTCATAGCATCCCCTGCCCCTACTACTACTGCTGACCACCCTCCTCCCCCCACAGCCAAGAAGGTCCAAGTCAAGCCCCTGGATCTTGATTTCGAATTCACAAGGGTAGAACAAGAGATCCACCACCTGACAGGAGGAGATGATGATTGTGAGACTCCTTCACTGATAATTGCCAGGCTGCAGCAACATCAGAGACAACTCCTTGGTATACAGAAGAAGAAGGAGAAGAAGAATGAGGAGGAGGTGAATGGAGACAGAGGAGGAGAGACCGCAGGAGGAGAGGATAGTGATGATCAACAACAAGGTGACAGTCCAGGTCCACATATGTGGCACACAAATCCTCTAGCTGCGTCATCATTGCCATCGTCACCTCTCTCTAAGCCAGTAGTAGTGTCAGTACCAAGACCGATGTTTATGTCAATAAGAGAAGAAAAAGATGAAGAGGATGGTGATAGTAGTAGTGGACATCAACAAGAAGAGCAGGAGCAGGAAGGGAGTATGATCAAAGCCGTATGGAATGCACTACCAACAACATCATCAGCAGCAGCAGCAGAGAGAGATGGTAGTGCTGGGTCTAGTGAGTGGTTGAGAGATAGTATGGAAGCTGATATTGAAGGGCTGAAGGTATTGAAATCAGCTGGGAAGATGGAGAAGAAGAATACGAAGAATAAGGAGGCAAAAAATAGCGGTAGAAATATTTCTGGTTCCAGTGGGGTGAAATTATCCTTATTTGACTTGGCAAACTTGCAATTACCGTGACAATTGATATGTAACCAACTTGACTGATACATAAAATTTGGTGGTTTACAATGGTTGAAACATAATACAGAGTAACGGAAGAAGTCTACACACAAGATTAGTCATCTCTTGATCTGCCAGGAATACCCACCTCCATCTAAGATATCATTATCATCATGATCATTATTAGCAGTAGTTGTAGTATGAGCGGTAGCATTCCCTTGATCTATAGCACCATCCCTATCATCACCTTCTCCTTGGTATGCCTCTCTTTTAGTTTTGTAATGAACCCTAAGTAGGAGTTGGTTGACAAGCATATCCTTGGTGGCAGTCAATTCATCAAGTTGACGAGCGGATGCATCTTTATCTGTCTTTATCGTATCTATTGATTTTTGAATCTTCTCTAATACTGATCTTCTAACTTGTAATGTCGACTGCCAGGCTGCCTTTTGTTTGTCGTATGCTTGCTGTGCCTGCTGACGTTCCTGAGCGTGTTGTTGGCGTTGTTTGGCGAGCTTGGCTTGGCGTTTGGCCTCTTTTGCCTTTGCTGCTAATTTCTTTTCTTTTTCCTCTTCTTCTTCTTGTTGTTGTTGAGCTCTTGCTTCTCTTCTCTTCTTCTCTAATTGAGCCTCATTTGAGGCATCCTGATCTGCTTTGGATAGTGCTGGGTCGGTGCTGGCGTTCTTATTGTCTGCTGTGGCGAGATCGTCCTGCCCGGTGATGCGTCGGAAGATGGCAGACGATGAATCTGGCAGCCAACCTTGCTTTTGTGCGTCTCTAATTAGCTTGTCATATTTCTGCTGTAGAGCAGCTTTCATATTGCTTTTCACTTGGCATGCCTCATATTGGCGGTGGAGAGGCTTCAGACGTGTAAGATTTGTTTCCACTTCCTCAATCCAAGAGGGAACTTTGATCATTCGCGACATGAGACGAATAATTCACTAGTGTGTTTGCTACTAGTGCACTGTTTCGCCATCCTTTTCAAGGAGTAGCTGTGAAAAGTCGGGGGAAATTTGCAGGGCCTGACCTTTACAGCTTCATTTCTTTGCGAATATACCAACTTTATTGCCTCTCTTTGAATTAATTCGTCGAGAGAAGTGTCTTCGACATATACAAGTGTTTCCAGGGATAATCACGCAACGTTCAAACTTGCCGAGACTTAATTCAATCACCACCGACTGACCGTCAACACGGGGTGTTCTATCTAGAGGATGGTCAAGAAACCTCCACCACCAAAACGAGTAGGAGGATCCAAACCCAACAAAGCTCAACCTCTCGCCAAACAAAAGAAATCCCAACAACCACCAAACGGTAACGACAGGGACCCCAACATCAACAACAAAAACAAAACACCCAAGAGAAGAAGCAGTTTCTGGGGCTTGATTGGCGTCGCCACTGCCTTTGTCTCAGCCTGGGGCTACTCCCTCTATTTAGCAGCACAAAACACAAAGAAGAGACACCAAAAAGATGCTAGAATCCTCCGGTCAATGTGGAGGAAACCATTGTTTATCACAGAACATGCCAAATGTCGTCAGGATTGTCGTCATATCTCTACGCCCGACATTTTCAACATTCTTTCCAATACTTCTACCAGCAGAATTAATCATAGGAAATCAGAACCAAAGCTTAGACCATGTGCTAAATATACCGTAGACGGTACAGTAGGAGTTCAAAATAGCAGTGGGAGGAATATACAAGCTGTCTTCTCTGCCTGCCCTACACAAACTAGAGTGGTCACTGTCATTGATACCGACACAGACTGGCCTTGTGGACCCTGTTGAGTGTGTGTGTGTGTGTGAGAGAGAGAGAGAGAGAGAGAGAGAGAGATGTGGGTACACACATTACATATAGCATCACTAAATTATATTATGTAAACATCTCCAGTACAGTTCTCTTGTATCATCATCAAGAGGTAGTAAAAACTCACTCTGTTTCAATACACTCTCTGTAGGCATCACACCACCACCCACCAATCCATAATCACCATTAACCTCCTCTCCAGGTGATTCCAAAACCAATAAATTGCACATGTTCTCCCTCTCCTTTTCCTTCTTCCGGAACCCTACTGACATCAATGGGGATGCCAAAGATGGCAACATGAGAGGAGATGCGCCCCCACCACGTAGTCCTCTTGATGGTTGCGCCCTGGATGGCATCAACCCCAATTCCATCCACGCATGTATCAAAGGCGAAGGTTCACCATCCACTGCCCCACCAGATGCATTCGAAGGCACACACCATAAATCAGCCCAAAGAGCAGACCCAGATGCAGGAGCAGCTGCCTGTAGATCGTTACTCCTCGCTGCTAGAGGCAGCATGTCATCGCTCCATCCTACTGCAACGTCCACTTCCCCAGCAGTCATTGCTCTCGTTGAATCCATAGACCCAAACACGCGTATTTGACTGGCGAGTTGGTCTACTCTCCTGATGACATCCTCCTCGGTGAGGCCACATTTGGACAAGTCTCTGGCTGAGGTGTTGAAACTGAGACCAAGAGTTTTAAGAGCTACGCCAACCAGCTCCCGAGATGAGTCCATAAAGGCTATCTTCTTTTTTAGTGCAGGTTGTAATAGATCATTCCAATCTAATATTAAATTTATACTGCTGTTTCTATGATTATTATGTATCCGGGATACAAGCAGTAGGCAGCCAAATCTATAAGGACATCCATACACCTCCAATTCACCCCCTCCTCTTTGTGTTGTTGTTGCGCCAGTGAGGGGAGATCTGGTGACAAGATGTTGCCATTCAGGCCATTCAGCCAGCCTGGACCACCATCTATGTTGCTTTGCTAGTGGTATGGGTTGTACCAGAGCTTCTTGAATGGCGCCCTGGAGCCAGGTATCTGGAAGTGTGACGAGGTCAGCAGTGGTAGGAGGTACTTTCTTCTTACTAGCCCCTCTCAAGTCTGAGAGAATGTCTGTGAGTTTTGGGCGCTGCGTAATGGCGACAAAGCCGAATCCTTCCATAGCAGTAGAGAAGTCAGTAGACCATGATTGAGGGACTGAGCCTCTGAGAGCAGCTATGCGGAGGACCATTTTGACTTCATGAACTTTAGTGTCTGGAGGGGGCATGATGAAGGAAGTAGAGGAGGAGAAAGCGGCGGCGGCGGAGGTGGTCAAAGTGGGCATTGCTAGTGTTCCAGCTGCGCCTGCAGCGAGGAGTCTTCTAGTGATGTTGTAATTTTCTTGTGAGTTGTTGTTTGGATGTGCTGCGCATATGCATCTGTGATAATTGAGGCGAGGGTTGATAGGAATCTCTCTGATGCTGCTCCGGTGATGATCGGTTTTAACTTGATAGTGGCGCATGGTATTAGATAATTAATTCATGCTGGAGACTTAAGATATCATTTTGATGTAGTAGTAATTGATATAACAAAGAATCCATCCCTCAGCAAGACAACTGGATTCCTAAAAGACGAGGGGTGTTGGAAGCGTTCAAGAACACCGCTACAGGCGACAAGAAGAAGCTCCAGATGATGGTGCCATAAAGGGTGGCCCAAGTGACCTTTGAGTAGGTTTGTTTAAGGATTAGTTCCTGAATTCGGAAACAGTTTGCAGTCAGCAAGAGGCACCTGCAATTAAAAAATGGGATTCCATCACTGAGTTGAATTGATCTGTTTATGGTTTTCGTGAGTCTCTCCAGCTCACAAGTGAATGGCATGATCACACCCTTGGAAAGCACAAATACAAAGCTCATTTCGCTACAATCAGTGCTTTGAAGACTTCATACTGTCTTTGGTATATGCTATATACGGTTTCATTCCGATCAATGCACACAACAGCAAGGTTGAATCAGATTAGATCACTTCCAAACTCCTGCTCAATTGGCACAGTTCCTACAACTACTTGTAGATTCAACAGAGCTACATGTTATCATAAACCTTCCTCCATCATAAGTCGGAAGCTTTCAATATCTCCATCCGCAATCCTCCCCTCAAACACCAATCTCGGGGAGCTTGCTCAACTTGCAAAGCCTCTCTCTCACAACGTTGACATCCCTCCTCCTCCTCCTCCTTCATCATTTGACCCTAGCCAGCTACACGGCATAGTCGTCGATATTCCTGCTATATTTGGCAGCAGTGTTCTACTTCTGGTACTTTTATTCTTTGGATTTGACAGAATCCTTGGCCTTGATAGAATCGTTGCAAAGTGGACTAAAGACTGGCAACACCGGCGGACTTTGAAGGGACGGACAGAGATAGTACAGGCACGAGAAGAGCTTGAGAAACAGTTTGATGACGGTGATGGAACTGGAACTGGAAGTGATGATGGGGGTAGTATATAGTGAGGGTAATAGTGTAGTAAAGATGGATGTCTTTTTTTGGTTAAAATTTTGTTTCAAATGAGAAAACTGCAAAGGGTTGGCACAAACAACGAATTGCAATAACAACAACAGAATGCATGCCATTTTGAATGTGTTCATCAATGTAGATCTCTTTGAGGTTGGGTTATATATAAAAAAGTATGGGTAGCAGTTGGCTTTATTTCAGTGCAGTGCATTAGTAATAAAACCTCTGACTGTTGAGATGCCAAGAAGAGCATAAACACACAAGTCAAGAAAAAGTCAGTTCACGACCAGTATCAGGATATATGTGCATGTCTTCTATCCTGCAATGCTCAAACGTCTCTTCAAAGCGTTAACAACACTGCCAGCTGCGCCAATGATGCCTCCAATGACACCTCCTCCACCACCAGACCTCTTTGCAGCGGCCTTCTTCTTGGTGGCGACGGTGGTTGGGCGGGGAGCGGGAGCCTTCTTGGCTGAGACCTTCTTTGGTGGCGAGGGCTTTTTCTTTGGGGTGACCTTCTTCTTTGGAGTTGGCTTCTTCTTAGGAGTAGGGGCCTTCTTTGCTGGAGAGGGTTCGGCTTTCTGCAAAGGGTGATTCAAAAGATGATTTTAAATTAGCGACAACAGCTGGGTAGTAAGAGAGTGAAAATGGGTGGAAATTTGTGAATTCGATGCTGACCTTTGGCGCAGGGGCTGGAGCAGGTGCGGCAGGCTTGGCAACAGTTGCTCTGGTTGCCTTGCGAGTTGATTTGGCGATCTTCTTGGTGCTCTTGGTTGGAGCTTTGGCTGAAGCAGCTTTTTTCTTGCCTGCTGATTTCCTCTTTGGTGCCATTATTATTTGTTCAGATCTATGATTACTTTCGCGTTAAAACGGTTCGTTTCTAGTTTGGTGATCAATGTTTTCTTTTTTTGTCAAGTAGAGTGCTCGGTCAGTTGTCAAATGCAGTTAATACTGTTGACACGGCAATTCAAATGCATTAATCTGTACCAGCCACCCAGCACAGCTCGCGAGTTTTATGTCCAACAACCAGTCCAACCAATCCATCCTCAGTTTGAATTTTGGGCCGGCTCCCCAACCCACTTCATCATCTCTTTCTGCAGTTCTGCAGAACATATATATATGTTTCTAAAAACCACATATACTATTATTACATACTGGGAGGCAGTTCTTTCATCTCTTCGTCAAACAACCCCAAAGGCAAATGACCAACTTGAACCTTCCCCAACGTCACCAGCACCCCTCTATCTCTCCCTTCGTACATTGTCGTATAACAACTCCTACTTTGCAAATTGTATTTTATAAACACCCCTCCAGTGATCATCGGGGCTGCTTTTATACCTGGAACATGTGATTCTGGAGGTATGAAAGGGATTTTTAAGGCTTTACAATAGTCTCTCAACGATCTCACTGCCAGGCGAATGTCGGATGACAAGACACCAAGTAAGATGTCTGGTGTTGCTGGATTCCAGGCTGCAGGAGTGTATGGCTGTTTGATGGCATTTAAAAGGGCATTCTTGAGTGATGTTCTAAAACTGAGGTTGTTAAGCATTGGTTGGGATCTGCCAGTAGCGTCTAGCTTGGTGAATTCTAGTAACAAGGGCCAAGGTTGATCTGCCTGCTGGTCCTCGGCAGTGGAAGATTGAATGTTGTTGGTGGTGGAAGCAAATGTCAATTGGCCTGATGAAATATGAAATTTACTATTCAAGTGGATTGTATATCTTCGTAAAAAGTGGTAGTTGACCGGGTTAGCTGCATTCCGTGAGAATAGTAGCTGATTCAGACAATTGCATCTCAAAAGAGAGTGAGTTTGAATACAATCAATTCTTGTTTGTTTCATTTGAACCACTTTAGTAGGAAATTTACGTGAAAAGACGAAGATTTTAAAAAGATGGGGCTATCTGAATCTGCTGGTTTTGATTAGAAGAATAACTACAAATGGGGATCTCCTCATCGTTCAATCAATTTGTCGCAAGGTGCTGTCGTTTCGGTCGATGGGAATTTCAGAAGTGCAGGTCGGTTTTAGTTTTTGTTCACCCATAACCTTGGTTGAACAGCGGTTGGGTCATTGCCTACACACATATAAAAACTAAAACTTCGAGGTGACTCATGAAGGTTACATAAGCAAGCATAAAATAGTAATTACTTTAAAATCAAGAACTGCTAGCGTTTTAGTTATGAGTCCACCAATCAAGCAACTTAATCAGCTTCCAGACTCTTTATTATGCCGTGTTTTTGAGTTCTTACCCATTCAGTCTCGACACACCTTGCCTCTAGTGTGCAAAAAGTGGAAAGCGATCCTATCGTCATCAACGTCTGCACACTTTTGGGAAACTGTTACGGTGCGTTTGATATCAATACAGCCACCCCCTTGGTCTCCCCTTGTACTCTCCCCCCATAAGTCATCAAAATGAACATCTTATAAACATATAAATTCCTCTTCTTACAGTTTTCATGGCCATCAGGAGAGGACATGCCAGCGTTCAGATCCCAACGCCTCTCTGGCATGTACCGTTGGTTCCTCCACTGCGCTCCCTACATCAAAAACATCAGCTTTGAAATGAACGAGCAAATCCAATGTTGGATCACATCTCTTGCTATTCTTGGAATTGTGGGCAGAAACTTAGAAAGTCTAAGACTCTTCACGGAGACGGCTGTGTTGATGGACATTGAAGATGCTGGCTGGTTGCACCTCCTTCCTAACCTCCGTAGTTTAGAACTAGAACAAGTCCTAGCATTCCCCATCTCAGCTGATCTACCTACTTGTCTCACTTCCCTTCAGCTTAATAACGTCGGTCTGACTGGAGCTCCCCCGTGTTTGGTCAAGTGCCCCAATCTTCACACACTTTCTCTCCAGGCACTCAGACCCTCACCGCCCTCACGACAACGGGGAGATGGTGGAGGGGCGGCAGCAATTCTAGATGTAGTTGGGCCAGATCTAACTTCTCTTTTGCAATGTCCTGAGCTTCAAAACTTGAATCTCTCCTACTTTCCAACTGCTCCTCTCCCCGACTGCCTCGGCTCTCTCACCAAACTCACCGCTTTGACGCTCAACAACTGTCCAATCCTGGGCCACGACGCAATCACAGAGGCTCTCGCCCCTCTTGCAAAGCTAACTGCCTTGCAAAGATTTGAAATGAGAGACTCAGGCCTGCTGTGTGTTCCCCCTGCTATTATCCAGCTTACCAGCCTCAAAACATTGCTGCTGGGTTACAACGAATTCCAATCTGAAGACATCATTCCCCAGGGTCCATATTTGACCAATCTGGAGCTGCTGGCTCTCAGTGACAGCATCGGGGAACACACTTCCTTTGAAGAGGCAATTGTCAGGCCTCTGGTAGCTGCTACGCGCCTGCAAGTCCTCCGTGTGGGTAGAAACTGGGGTTTGACCCTGTATAGTGATGATATTAAAATATTAATCAAGGGTAAGCCTGGATTTAGGAAGTTGGAGTATTCTGAAGATATGTTGGCAGAAGATTTGGATATACAGTCACTTATAAAGGACCATCCCAATGTGGTGTTTAGGATTTTGGATTAATTGTGTGGGTGTTAATTTGCTGAATTGATGAGAGTTGATCTTGTTGTGTGTTTGGCTTTACAAGTGTGAAGGGGGAAAGGGTCGAGGCATGCAGATTGCAGTGCCATTCTCAACTCTTGATCTGTAATATCATACCCATCAGAGGCAAATTATATACATACATGTATACAGATATCTAGCGCTGGGAAATTAAATTAATTCGGGGATAGAAAAATTGACACACCCTCCTGATACAAAACCAAATGCAAGATTATACAAGGGGGGAAACGTTGTTATGTTATCAGCTAGTAGGTAAGACCTATGAAATCTCAATCAATCAAACAAAAAATGTGCCAATATACATATATGCACATTGTTATAGCTAGTACCTAGTAGTATTCTTCCCTTACTAAGGATTTGAAGTTCCTATAAATATAACGGTCTTTCCTTTTCTCCTACATATACATCCATAAACATCATTGGCGCGGCCGTTGTTGTTGTTGGGTGTTCACGGTTTCAGAAGCTGATGTCAGTGGCGTCGTGTGCACCGATAACACTTGAACATTATCTGCAAAATGCGTGTTGGGAGGAGCTAGAACCATGTAGAGCTGCAGTGGTTGCTGCTTTGATGACGATGGTTGGTGGTGGAGCTGCAATTGAGAGGGCAGACTGAGGGCAGCATGCAGCTGCTCGCTATCATCTCCATCTACGACTTTAGCGAGATCAGTATGAGACACTAAATGAGCTGGTGCTTTATCCTTGGGAGAATCAGCAGCGGTGGTGCCCTCTGAAAGAGCGACAGAAGCAGCCTTGGCTCGTCGCTTGGAGTTGTATCTGTCGAGAGCCTTCTTGCAGGAGCGGCGTGTTCCTTCAAACTGTGAGACTTCGTGTGCTATTCCGCAGCGCTGGCAGAATCTGCTGGGGACTGAATTGATGAGGAAGAAGTCTGCTTTGGAGTGGAAGGAGCAGACTTTGTTTCTTTGGTAGTAGTAGGCAAGGGAGGAGAGGTCGGTGAGGCAGCCTGTGGCCATGCAATGATGTTTCTTCAATGCCTGTCTGCGAGGGGTTTTGAGAGCCTTGTCGTTATCTTGATGGGCTGGAACGTATTGTAATTTATTGGAATCCGTGCTTGGCACCAATGCCAGGGAATCGTGGGTGTCTTTGGCTGGCAATTGGTGCATTTCCCAAGGCTTGTCCCCAAACGTCTCTATTAGTTCGGCGTCAGAAAATGCAAGCAAATCGTTGGAAAACATCATGTTTCCCGTTATTGGGCCATCCAGAAAGCTTTCAAACTCCTCCATTATTACTCCTTTATTATCCACGCGCTAGATTCTCCTAGGTAACTGTTATGCACCCCTATGTTTAGGTTAGAGCGTCTCTAAATTACGGTTCGATTTATGGTGATTGGGAGGTAAGATTGGAGCTTTAAACGGTGTAACTGATTCAAAAAGAGGGGGGCCGCAGGTGGCTTCACATCGTTCAGCACCGACGATGGATGTGCTACAAATCTGATCCCCCCCCTTTTCCAAAAAAAAAAAGGCTGTACACACCATCGTTGGTCCTTACAAGGTGCACCCTTAATAAGAGCCTAAACAAGCATCAAACAGGGGGGACGAGCCTCTTTATCCTCACTCTCTCCCTCCATTTCCCCCCATCCTCCGCCCGCTCTCCTCTCAAACAGGAATAGCCTCGACAATTGAAAATGGTGCCCTCAATGAATGCACCCTCTTCAACATAAACCCCCCACTTTCCAACAGGATCCCCCACTCCTTCTCAGTCCTCTCCTTCCCTCCCACAATAGCCATCATCTGAAGATCCAAATATGCCTGGAAGCTTGCCAGTCGCGTCCCTTCCTCTGGCAGGACACACTCAATCAAGAGCAAGGTACTGCTCCCATCCTTCATACAAGCTGTCTTTCTGACATTCTTCAGTACCTTTACACAATCTTCATCAGACCAATCATGCAAGATGTGTTTCATAATGAGTGCATCAGCTGGTGTGATTGGGTCTTTGAAGAAATCCCCTGCCACTAGTGCAGCTCTTGGCAGCATCTCTGGAAAGTGGTCCTTCCAGATCCCCTTGGCTTCCTCGATAACACTGTCTCTTTCAAATAAAACGCCCTTCATGTTGGGATACTTCCTCATGAGCTTTGATAAAATACCCCCAGTACCACCCCCAATATCATTCACAGTGGAGGAGCTAAACCTGCTCCAGTCGAAGTCTGCCAGCACAGCAGGGACAATGCTGGAAGAGTATTCAACCATGCAGTCATTGAAATTCTGTTGGATTTCTGCATTCTCCTCTCTGCTGTACCAATCCCATAAATTGGAACCTTCATTGAGGATCTGAAAAGACATATCATTGCATCCAAGCTGCATGGATTCCCATAGTTTGCTGTGGCCGTCGTACGATTCAAGGCCATTGTGAAGAACGGCGTGATACACACTGTGAGTGGCTTCCTTTCTGAGACAATCAGAAGCAGAAGTGTTGATCCATAGCCCTGGCGCTTGTTGCTTGAAGATGTCGAGTGATTCAAGAGCTCTTAAAACTCTGAAGAGGTGTGGTTCATTGAGTTTGGCTGCTGCAGCCAGCTGGGATGTGGTCTTGGGGCCGGTGAAGAGGAGGTCAGCAATGTTGGCCTTGGCTGCAACGTAGAGAGCCTTGGTGAAGGCGAATGCGGTGGCGACTTGGAGGACTTTGATGTGAGGAGGGGTGAGCTTCGATTCTATAATGGGGAGGTAGGTGGCTATGGCTACACCAAGTTTGAAGAGTGCCCATGGGGGGAGGGGTTTGTCCTGTGTGTGGTGGAGAGAGCAGGGGCGGAGAATGAGTTGAGGATGCGAGTTGATCGAGTTATCGAGAAAATGTGCGATCATGATGATATACTGTGTATCAAGGTCTATTTTTTGTGCAGTATCCGGTCGAATTATCACAATGTGTGGGCGGATAAGTAAACCCTGGTAGGATGGCACCAGATCAGAGGTATAGCGATACTTACTTCTTCCATAGTATTATTACTATTTCAAAGAATCACTTGATTACTTTAATGTTGATCAAGACCGATTATGTGTCTAGGATTGAGGTATATTTCGTCGTATATTTTTATTTACGATTGATTTACACCTGTGCCCCTTTCGGCGCTGACGGCGAGAGATGAGTTAGAATCTAAAAATGGCTGGATGTAAGGAATCTCACTCCATATAAAGCCATAGAGGGTTGATATGGAGAGGTTTAGAGTCTACTAGCCAAATATATGTATATATATTCGTCGTATTGGAGGTATTTATCCCAATCAATCAATCCTGTCTCTGGGCTTTTTGGACAATTTTGAAATTTAGAGAGGGAGGCCTTGAACGACAAAAATCATGAGATACATCATCTATATATCATTAAATGCCAATGTTCAAGTTGCGATGAAGAGGCTCAGAGAAGATAAAGACTATGCTACCGGGAAAACTGCCAGGACAACCGATGCAAAAACGACAAAGTTGAATCCCGATGCAAAAGCCGCCAAGTTGCTCACTACACATGGTAAGACACATTATAATGACAACAGTCAATTGCATATATCTGACACGCATTTCCCCCCAGGTGAACGGTTCATGTCCATGTTCGATGGCGACGACCGCCCTTCCCCAGCACAAGCACTCGAAGAAGAAGAAGAGGAGGAGGAAGCAGCTGACATCCCTAGCAGCAGCAGCAGCAGCAGCAGCAGCAGCAGCAGCAGCAGCAGTGATAGTGAATATAACAGCACCCCATTAGAAAGTGATCAGGATACAGATATCACTGAAAAAGACACAGACTTTGTAGAAGTTATATTCGATGGCAGAAAAGTAACACCGTCATCAGCAGGAAGAGGTAAAGGCCTACCTAATAGCGACACCAAGCAAAGACGGCATTCATTCCTATTATCTGCACATAAATCACCCCCATCAGGAGCAGCAGCAAAAACGCCATTATCGTCTTCATCTTTACAATCAGAAAGAAAACGGTTTATGAGTAGCAAGGCTTCAGTCATCATCAACAGCAACGGAGGACATGCTAACGCTGATAATTATAAACACATCACTCCTACTAAAAAAGGTGGCAGTGCTGGATTTTCTTCACCCCAACCACCTTCTTCCTCAGATCACATGACAAAAGACGAGTTTTTAAAAATGCAGAGAGAAGTACATCTTTACGGTAAGTAGCAATAGCAGCAGCAGTATATGGTGATGAGGAACATGTTGACATCAACAAAAAACCACCATACAAAACACACATACGGCATTACATCTATACAAAGTGGGGGAGCTCATCTTTCTAGCAAAAAGATACTTATGGCTCTTTTATTCTTTTTCGCTGATGGAGTTTTTTCCGGAAGCATCCCACACTGTAGAATACAATGCCAACATGAACATGTGGTTGTCATAGTGCCGTCGACAGCATGCATCTCTGCCGCTACATGAGCACGACTGCATATCATAACTCTGCCGACTGCCTCCAATCACCACTACAATACATTATGTGTATATACTTTAGTACTAACATCTGCTATACCCCACTCTCTTTCTATTATATGTACACACAAGCACAGGTGCATCTGCATTGAATAAAAAGGAAAAGAAGAAGTTTGATTCCGCAATGCTCAGACAAATAGGCGCCCAGATAGAAAAAGGACCACGGATACCTGCGTTTATATCCAAAGGCATGGCAAAGAAGAAGAATGAGAGAGACCAGAGGGCATTAGATGAAGGCATTGCATCTGGAATGGTGAAACAAAAGGGGCTGGGGAAGAAGAAGAGGAGGGAGCAGCGGAGGAATAGTAGTGGAGGAGGAGAGGGGGGGAATGGTGGGGGGTTGATGGAGGATGGGGGAAGGTTTAGAAATGGGGTGCTGAGGGTGGGTGGTAGTTTCATTGGGAGTGGTGGGAAGAAGCATGGGAGAAGGTAAGGGAGAGGAGAGCACCCCACTCACTGTCCGAGTCAGAGAGGCGGTTGCACAGGAAGAAAGGGGGGGATTTGAATTTGACTCACCTCATGGGCTAATGACGGCAGAAATGTGTGCTAGAACCATTACATATTGGTTTCTTATCTGATCATTTTCTCATTTTCTAGGTATCTGAAACAGTAGCGGCTCTCTTTTGAACCTGCTTGAAGACTTGGGCATCACTCCGATTTAAAGATGTCAACAAAGCGCGGTTCTGATACCGTCCAGGCAATGTATCCTGCTGCAAAGCGACGTCTATCCATCAACACTGGATCCGTCGAGTCAAGGTATGTTTATCTGCAGACAGAATGGCCCTGCTATTTCAAAAACAAAACCACAATTCCTAACACTCGAACCCCTATTTTCTCCCAGGCCACAAAGCGACAGCAGCCGAAGACCATCTCCACCAATTGCTCTTCCCAGTTCAGCTGCTGATATTTTACAAAGCCCATTCGCTGTCTCAAGCATGGGATTCATCACCGACAGGGCTCCGCCCAGCCCCCTCGCACTACACCGCCAGCACACGCACACCAACAACAATAATGCTTCAGATGAGAACTCCCCTCCAGCTCACAGAAAACCACCACCACCAGTGCAATCACCACCCAATGATCATGAAGACCCTCATGAACACCTCAATTACAACAACCACACCACCACTACAACAGCAGCAGCAGCAGTTGTGGAAGACATCAGTATCACCAAGAGAGAGGAGGAGACAAAGGTCACCTTCTTCCCCACCCCCCACAACACCAATCCACCACCAATAAACCGCACTTTCCCCTCACCATCAGCCTCTCCCTGGAACCCTTCTCCGCCAGCAATCAAGAGTGGAGGTGGTTCTCAGACTTTCAGTCTGACCACTGTGCCGTCATTCAGTTCTTGGGTAGTGGAAGGTGCACCACTACAACCTCTGGATCGCCAACAACAACAACAACAGCAGCAGCAGCAGCAGCAGCAATATCAGCAGCCGTTGGGTCCACCCCAAGTATCTGATGTCATTGCCAACATAACTGGAACCACTCCTGTACAACACGGTAGTGGTGATGATGCACCAATGTCTCCATTAGATAAACTGATTGTTGAAATTGATTGTGAAGAGGGATTCCCAGCTACTGCTATCGACTTTGATGATGGACATGATGAAGAACAACTAAGAGAGCAGGAGCAGGCAGCTGGAATGGAGGGGCTGGTAATGGGAGGTGGAGAGCATCAGCAGCAATCACAAGGGGGGTTGACAACCAGGTCTGCTGCACGTAGACAGATGAAAGGCTGATAGAAATGGCGAGGCTTTCTCTCGCCGAACCTCACACAACAAGCTGCCTTTATTAGTATTAGTATAAAAATGAAATATTGGTATACTCTACAATAAAACACCAGGCATATCGGGTGATTGGATTTGAAAGTACAACGCCTTCTTTTATTAGTTTGCAAAACACAGTGTTTTTGTGTGTGCTTTTTTCTCTGGTATTGGTGACCGGAGCAAGAATACGTGGTCTTTACTTTAAAAATGAAGAATAAGGTGGTTGAAAGCCCATCCTTTTGTCAGGACATTACATCTTTCCTTTTTTTTTCCACCCCAAAGATACTCGCCAACAATTGACTGGCAGTATTGACAATATTATCTTATTCTGGTAGAAGAAGTTAGTACATGTTTGATTTTTCACAACTTGTAACAACATAAAGGATGAGTGATAACAAAGCTACATCAGAGAAAAGGGTTGTGGTTTGAACGGTGAAAGAATATCTGGAGGCGATGTCAGGTGGAGCTACTTAAAATTTTGTATTCTATCTTTAGTCAGCATATCATTTGAAATGACCATATGGTGCACATGATCACACCTGAAGATGTAAAAGTGCCTAGAGTGGGTCTAGGAACTTTTAAATCAAAAGGACATGATGTACGTGTGGCAGTGAAAGCCGCACTCGCATTAGGTATCATGCATATAGACACTGCATCTATATATAAGGTACATTCACGATGACACCACGCTTTGGGTCTAACCCTCTCGTAGTTGCAACACAGTTCCTCCCTGTCAAGCCTCACACTCAACCGCATGCCACTCAACCCACCCCTCTCCTCTCACACACTCACAAACACACTCCCTCTCCCTGTTTTTCAGAACGAACAAGACATCGGCCAGGCCATCAAAGAATCAAAGATTCCCCGTGAAGATATATTCATCACCTCTAAAATCAGCCCCTACGAGCAAGGCACAGACATGGCATCTGCCGCAGTTGAAAACATCCTCTCCCGTCTCTCCACTTCCTATCTCGACCTCCTCCTCATCCACTGGCCTGGAGTCTCCAAACTAGACCCCCAATCAGATGAAAATGCCCAACTTAGACAAAAAACATGGAAAGTATTTGAAAACTGCTGCTCTTCTGGTAAAGCCAAGGCTATAGGAGTTTCAAATTATGAAATATCACACCTAGAAGACTTGTTGTCATATGCCACCATCAAGCCAGCAGTGAACCAAATAGAAGTCCACCCTTGCTTCCAAAACAGACAACTGCGGCATTATTGCTCTGAAAAGGGTATTCAAGTAGTTGCATATGCTTCTTTAGGTGCAGGTTCTCTTTTAGATCATCCAGTAGTACTTGACGTTGTAGACAAAGAAAACAAAACAGGGCGGCAACAATTGACACCTGCACAAGTTTTGTTACTATGGGCCCTTCATCATCAATGTGCAGTTATACCTAAATCAATCAACCCCAGTAGAATACAGCAATTTGACCCTGAAATATTATTAGGAACTAGGAAATTAAGTCCAGAGTCTATTTCAGTGCTAGATGCTGTGACTCAGGGTGACAAGGTGTGTTGGGATCCCCGGATTGTCAAGTAGATAGTAAAAGACATGGGTATAAATATATTGTTAAAATAACTACTAATAATAAAATAATAATTAGACACTACAATTTAATAGATCACCCTTCTTTTAATTTAAAAGTAAAAACACATACACCCCAACCCTTATTTACCTTGCCGTTTATGTTTCTTGCTGCAGGGAGGAGCATTGCTCTCATGTTCTTCCCCACCTCTTCTTCTATCCCTGTTCCTCGACCCAGGCCTTCCACCAACATTATCACCACCACCACCACCAGCAGCAGCAGCAGCAGTAGCAGCAGCAGGAGGAGGAGGAGCTCTTTCTAGTTCTCCTACTCCTGTCAGATCTATAACTTCCTCCTCTCCTTCCTCCTCCCTCTCTGCTTGATATTTCATATTCTGCAGCATTGCTTCCCTAACTCTACCACCACCGACCAACATCCGATGTTGAGGATGAATTTTATTATTACCACCATTACCCCGCCCACCCCCATTATTTTGAATATAACCTCTTCCTCCAAGAGCACCACCTGCATCCTGAGTGAGATCTATCACATCATTACCTGGTCTGGGCAATGAATCACCAGCTGCGGCACCAGCACCAGCAGCAACACAAGCAGCTTTGTTACGTTCAGCAACGGCAGCACCAAGGTCAGTAATATTGGGTTCAGCCATGGCAACGCGAAGACCAGCAATTTTACGATCAGTAATGGTAGCTCTTCCAATTATCTCATGTCCTCTTCCATAAGCGTCTCCTCCTCCTCCTCCTCCTCTTCTTTGAATAGCTCTTCCATCTCCCACTAGTGGTGGTCTTCCTGCTGCTGCTCCTCTTGGAGGAGCCTTCACTGGCATACCACGTGCCCACCGTTGAGCAGGGGCTAGAGGTTGTTGTTGCTGTTGCTGCTGCTGTTGCTGGGGTGCTTTTTGACTGCCGTACGCAACAGCAACGGTCGATGGACTAGCCTGATCTTCATCACCAACATCAATATCACCGCCACCATCACCTTTCAACAACATTGACATAGTAGTCATACCCATCCCAGTAGACGTCATATTCCTGCCATTCTTATACGGCGCGATGTCAAAATTAGAGGTCTGTAGCTCCCCGCCGAATTCTTCTATCACTTCATAAAGTTTAATAATGCGCACATTGATGTTATTAGTCAGGTTGACGAAATCCATACGAGCATGGTTTACTAACCTACCCATAGTGATAAGCTTGCTCAGTCGTTCTATCTCTACCTCTAGTTGATCTTGTTTGTCTTCTATAAGACCTAGTCTAATGTTAAGTTGCTGTGGCGTGAAGTCATCTTTGAACATGCCATTCTTGTCAAAGGCGAAGAAGGAGAACACATAGGAATTAGCCAAAACTCTGCGAGCTAGCATGAGCTGACTAAAAGCGTCAGTGGCCCAGGACAGACCATCAAGTGTGGTTATGCTGCCTCCTGCTTTTTCATTCTCTTCCCAAAGTGCTGATACAGAGGCTTCCAGTACCTTGGCTACCTTGTTATCTTGCCTCAGACTCATCATGTGGCCTTCATAGCGAGTAGAGTAGTGATTCCAGCGGTTTAAAGAGGCCAAAGCAGCGTCAACCACGCCTTTGGCTTCTTCTTGGTAGCGACCACAAGCATGGCCAGAAATGCCATTCCATGTGTGAGTTCTCCCAGTTGCCTGACCACACAGCCAACAGAAAGACTGTCCACAGCGACATGTCACATGGTTGCAACCTCCATTCTTTTCTACTGGATTCTTGCATTTAGGGCAGTTCTTGGTGTTGGCGTTCAACCATGAATCATTTTCCTTCCCTTCTTTGATCCGTTTATTCCATTCTGTAATCATTTCGCACGTAGCAGGGGAGTGATGAGGCTCACAGCACGCAAAGCAGAACTCTCTACCACATTGGCAGCTTACTTCGCAATGCAGTCCATGTTCAGCTCGGGCTGCTCTACCACAGTGAGGCACGCTGGGGCACCATTTTACATTTTTATTGTCGTCTACATAGCTATCTATAAGAGCAGCTTTGAACTTCTCTACAAGTATCGATGCATCATCATCACCTGTATCTACCTCTTTTATTATTTCTACTTCTACTGCTGCTGTTGCTGGCTCTATTCCGGTATCATTATCTCTATTTCCTCCTCCTTGTTCTTGTTGTTGTGGTGGAGGTAGAGGTGATTCTAAAAGGGTGCACACAGTACTATCATCAATCACAACCCCACATCCATGTGCCATGCATGCCAATCTCTTACTTTTACCTTCCTTAATTCCTAGACTAATATGACTCCGCCAACAATCATTGCAAAATGTATGATTGCACGATATGGTGGTGGTTTCTCGTGGGAAAACATCAGACATGCAGATCATGCAGGGGACTGTGTTGTTGGGTTTTGGTGTGGGGGGAGAGGTGGGGGCAGTGGGGTCACGGGATGTAATGCCAGCGCGTTTGTAGACTTCATCCTGGTCTCTGTCTGCAACGGTGCTGAGGACTACTTCTGGGTCCCAGTAGAAATAGAGGAGGAGGGACCTAGCTGCAGTGGGAGAGCATCCAAGGATGGATATGATTGAGGTAACTGCTTCGTCGCTCAGGTATTGGAGGTGGGAGCGGTCTAGGATGGCAAATGGGAGCTTGTTTCTGTTCTGGACGGGGACTGAAGGTTCTTGGAAATCCTCAAGAGAATCAAATTGCATACCATCTTCATCTTCCTCGCTATCATAGACCAACCAGTCGCCGCTTTCAGACATAGTTTTGAAGTGATTTAATGAATCAAACAAAAATCATATGATCATAGGCTGCTGCAGTGCGTTACTTAGTATATAATACTAACGAACGATTCAATAGGTTGACTGTTAATCAAATGATGTATAGGCTCGTGATCAGCAGGGTTTTCCGAGAAATAGGTGCTGTGCCCAGGAAGGAAGGAAACGACTGAGTGGGGGTGTCTTTTCTGAACTTCCTACTAAGAAGCCCACGCTTCTTTTCCACTCTCCTCCCAATACTGCATTGTTCTCTTCCACCTTTACAATCTATCATTATGCCACATTTTTCATCTTCTCCATCGTATCCACAGCAAGGTTTTGTTGATATCCACCAGGTTTATGCTCAAGACATGATGATATATCACCGACAGAAAAAGGAGTTGAATATTCCCATTAACGTGTCTACTAGCTAGGGGAAATTTTTTTCTTCCTTTTTTGTGCTAAAATCGTATTGTTTAATCCTTTTACAATGCAAAACTGATTCAATATTAATTATTTATGCCAAAATCTCCAGGCGATCAATACAAAATAGAAATATTTTTATGGGCTTCGTCATTTTTTACGTGTTGGGCTTTTTGTCTTCTTGTTCTTGGCATTCTTTTTTGGCTTTGGCTTTGGCTTTGGCTTTGGCTTTGGCTTTGGCTTTGGCTTTGGCTTTGGCTTTGGCTTTGGCTTTGGCTTTGGCTTTGGCTTCTTGGACTTGGCTACTATCCCACAGGTGTGAGATCCTCCAGCAGTGATAGTTTGCCACGCAGACACCAAGGCAGTGCTCACTGGTGTGGGCTCTCTCTTGTTGGTGTTGCTACCATCGCCCACTTGCCCTGGTTCATTCTGGCCTGCATATTCAAATCAGGGGAAATCAGTGAGTGGCTGTAGAATCCAAAACAATAATGAGCCACCCATCATGCCATGACACTTACCCCAGCAATAGGCTGTGCCTTTTGTTGACAGTCCGCAGGTGTGATATCCTCCAGCAGTGATAGTCTGCCACTTTGACACCAAGGCAGTACTCACTGGTGTGGGCACATTCCTGTCGGTGGTGCCACCATTGCCCAGCACTGAACCACCATCACCTATATTTTTATATGCTGCGACGTTATTATATCCTGCATATCCCAGTCAGGGGGAATCAATGAGTGAATATATAATCAAAAACGAGATCCACCATGCCATGGTACTTACCCCAGCAATATGCTGTGCCTTTTGTTGACAGTCCGCAAGTGTGGAACGAACCTGCAGTGAGCATCCGCCACTTTGACACCAAGGCAGTGCTCACTGGTGTGGGCACACTCCTGTTGGTGGTGCTGCCATCGCCCAGCTGTCCGTTACTATTAGTACCTGCAAATTTCAGAAGAAATCCGTGAGTGGATGAACAATCAATAAACGGACGTGGCTCCATGTTGAAATGGCTATGTAGATAATTTAAATGAGTGTTGTGAGGGTGGATGAGGTGCTGGAGGATACACGTTGAGAAAATATGATGCAGCCAAGATCGTGATACTTACCCCAGCAAAAGGCTGTGCCTTTTGTTGACAGTCCGCAGGTGTGGTATGCTCCAGCGGTGATCGTCTGCCACTTTGACACTAAGGCAGTGCTCACTGACATTCCTTGCATGTTCCTGCTCTTAGTACTGCCATCGCCCAATTGTCCAGCATCATTATTACCTGCATATTTCAATCAGAGAAAATCAGTGAAATGACGGTAGAGTCCAAAGCCAGATTGAACCATTCACCATGCCATGGTACTTACCCCAGCAATAGGCTATGCCCGTTGACAACGCGCAGGTGTGCCAATTTCCAGCAGTGATGGCCTGCCATGTAGACACTAAAGCAGAGCAGTCAGGGGGTGGACACCAAGGATTGATGGTGCTCACTGGCGTGGGCGTGCTCTTGCTGGAGTTGCTGCCAACGCCCAACTGTCCTTTCCAATTACTACCTGCACAGGTGAAAATCGGTGAGTGAATAATAGAAATTTAAATAAAAAGCACCCACCATGACATGGTACTTACCCCAGCAATAGGCTGTGCCTTTTGTTGACAGCCCGCAGGTGTGAGATCCTCCAGCAGTGATAGTCTGCCACTTTGACACCAAGGCAGTGCTCACTGGCGTGGGGACACGTCTTTTGATATAGCAGCTGGCTTGGGCTATATCGGTGCAGCTGCCATCCCCCAACTGGGAACCACCGGTGCCACCACCACCAGTATCACCTTCATATTTCAGAAGAAATTGGTGAGTGGATATAGAATCAAAAACGAGAATGAGCCAACCACCATGCCATGACACTTACCCCAGCAATAGGCTGTGCCTTTTGTTGACAGTCCGCAGGTGTGAGATCCTCCAGCAGTGATAGTGTGCAACTTTGACACCAAGGCAGTGCTCACTGGAGTGGGCACATTCCTGTTGGTGGTGCTACCATCGCCCAGTGCCACATTTCCTGTGCATCTCAATCATGATCAGGGGAGTCGGGGAGTGGATGTAAGAATGATTGAAAGAACCGAGAATGCGCCACCCCCCCTTACATGATACGTACCCCAGCAATATACTTTGCCAGCGGTCGGATTAGCTCCGATAAAGCCGGTGGTGAGGGAGAATACTAACAAGAATGTGATGGTCCTCATGAAACTAATCTCCATAATTTAGACTAGAACCTAAACCCTATGCTTTCGAAATTAATTGGTTTCGTCAATACAAAAACTGATGTAAAGATATGCGCTTTCATAACGATGCAACACCTTACTACTAAACCAGATGCACTGGCAAAAACAACTTCCATCCTGTCCATTCTGGCAGGAGCTCTCTACAGCTGTCTCTGTTCTCGATTCTGAGGAAGAAGAAAACCTCTCCAGGCCAGTTACATCTTCTTTTTGTATTCTGACACTGTAAATGTGCAGTTGACAAGGAGTAGACAAGGAGTAAGAATTGAGCATTTCAGCAAGAAAATTCAAAAGGGTGAGTCTTTACATTTTTGGCTGAAAAAGTCAACAAGGGCGTGAGCACCCACAGGCAAAAACAAAAACAGTTTCCCTCAATTTTGGGCCAAGCAAAAGGGCCAGCTACGTTGCAAACCAGAGTGAGTCTATAAATACATGCGCAGCGATGTCCTTGTCAAGTTTGAAGAACCAATTTAAAATAATCCAGCATCTCAAAATAACAAAGAAACAAAGACTAATTAGGGCCCCATGAGTTTCACGAGCAGTGAAGAAGATGGAGACTGGTTGGAGGAAGAGCTTGAAGGAATGGGAGACGAAGATGACGACGACGAGGATTATCGCCCCAACAATTACAATTATGACACAGATGGAGCAGTCACAGGTAAGAATAGCTCGCTATAACTCACTCCACTCCTCTATCACACCATGACGTAGCCATAAACTTACAATCCCACCCATCCCTACGCCCACACAGAGGAGGAAGGCCCTCACAAATTCTTCAAAAGGGGCGCCGACCCGCTCTCCATCCTCGCCAACCTTGAAAAGGCAGGCCAACAAGAATCCTTTGAAGCTGTCTTAGCAGCTCGCCGCATCCGAAAACCTGATGGTGGTTATGAGACAGAAGAAGGTGCTCAAACGGAAGAGGAGTATTTCTTTACTACAGACGGTGGAGCCACTTCAGAGGACATTGGCAACGAAGATGAAGATGAAGAGGATGCAGAGCTCGGGCCCAGTGGCAGCAAGAAAGCAGCTACTAAGAAACAGAAACGCGCAGTAGATAGAATGAATATAGATGATGAAGAAGGCCAGCAGCAACCACAACCAAAGCAAGCTTTTGTAGACCCTTACGACCAAGAACTTGCTGAAAGAATGGGCATAGCTCCCGCCAACCCATCCAACCGTCAACGCATGAAAAACCGAGAAAAGTACCGCAAAAGAGCAGCTAAAAGTGGAAGAAAACCTAAAAACATTATCCCACCAGCTGCAGTTGCCAAACTAGGTGAAGCGAATCTCGCATATGCAACTGGGCAAACGGCCGAGGCCATTTCTCTCTTGTTGGACGTCGTCAAGATAGCGCCAAACCTCCCCGACCCCTACCACACGCTGGGGCTGCTCCATGAGCAAAAGGGGGACAAAAAGAAGGCCTTGGATCTGTATATGATTGCAGCTCACATTACTCCTCGAGATATTGCCCTATGGAAGCGGTTGGCCACCATGTCTTCCGACCAAGGTCTTATCCGACAGGCAGTGTATTGTTATACCCAAGTATTGAGGCGCGACAAGGACGATTTAGATAGCAGATACGACCGTGCATTGCTGTATGCAGAGATAGAAGACAACAAAAAAGCAATAGAAGAGTTTACAAAGCTTCAAGAAGTCAGACCAGATCATCCTGAAGTCCCAAAAGCACTAGCCAGACTGCATTACAGGCTGGGGAACCTGTCACAGGCCATTGGAGTTGTGAGGAAACATGTGGAGCAGCAGCCAGATCAGACTGATTTGACACATATTAATATTTTAGCAGAGTTGTTGGCTGAAGTGAGAGACTGGGAGGGGGTATATAATATTATTAAACAAGCAGAAAAGTCCCTGAAACAACAACAGCAACAGCAAGCTCTACAGACTACGAGGCCAGTAAAAGTAGGAGGAGAGGAGGGTAATAGTGGTGTTGGTGGTGCTGGCTCTTCCCTCCCACCACCTCCTCCACCACTACTTCTTCCAGATCTCCCCGTAGAACTCAGAGTGAAAGAAGGAGCTGCATTAGCTGCCCTTGGTCGCATCTCAGAAGCCCAAGCAGCCTTCGCCATCCTCCTGCAGCAACCCATAGGCAACTACCCCGATTTGTATGCCGAAGCTGGTGGAGTGTTGTTAGGCCTGGGCCGCCCTGTTGAAGCCTTTCCCTTTCTTAAAGCCCTGGCAGAACACCCAGCAGTAGGGGGAATGCAAGAATGGACCCACTTAGCAGAATGTCACAGAGATATGGGGGATTTTCTTGGAGCGGCTGAAGTGTACAGAAGAGTACTGGAAACGCTGAATAGAGACCATCCTGGATACGTAGATGCACTGGTGACAATGATTGATCTGTTGAAAGAGGGAGGGGAAGCCAGGAGAGCTGCTGAGGCTGCTGGGTTGCTAGAAGATGTGGTGAGAGAACAGGGAGCTGCCCCTCCCTCTGCTCCAGAGGACAGAGAGCAAGCGGTGGACTTTGTGTTGAAAAGGGCTGCAATGCTGAGAGCTGCAGGAAAGAGAGGGCTGTTTTTAGAGGTGGCTATTCCTGCGTTGGCAACGACGTTGAGAGTGCTGGAGAGGGAGAGGAGCAGGTCGGTGGGTGGATATTTCCGAAATAGGGGCTTGAGGAGGAGATTGAAGAAACTCACCAATAGACACAAACCTGGCCATGCAGATGATAATGATGACGACGACAACGACGATGATGAAGGAATGCCACAAGAACGGGGTATCTTCATCGGGTACACTGGAGATAAAAAGAGCCGAAAGCTAAAGCGTCGTAAGAGCAAGAGAAGCAATAAGAAAGCAGGAGCTGTGACTGGAGGAGAGACGACTGAAGAGGAGGGAGATGAAGAGCTAAATGGAGATGGAGATGGTCTAATGGGGGTAGATAGTGAGGCTGAAGATAATGCAATTAGACAGGGGGAATTTGAAGATGGGGAAGGGGGGAAGATTCCGGTCATTAGAGAATTGCTAAGAGATGAGGCGCCCTACCAGTTGTTAATTCATGCAATCCAAGCACTGCTGCAAGAGAAGAGAAGCAGAGAGGCAAAGGAGCTGGCGCAAGCTGCAGTGGATGTGTGTGGAAAGAGGTGGTCTGATCGGTCCAAGAAGGATGTGCTGAGGTTCTTGTTGTTTGAAGCTGCGCTTGCTGGGCATGATATGATGGATGCTGCGTTTCATTTGAAAGCAGCGTGTGCCAGGTGGCCTTATTCCAACATTGTGTGGAATGCTCATACAAAGCTACAGACTCAATATGGTGGATTAAAAGCAGTGGCTAGGTTTGTAGGTCCCATGAGAGCCAAACATTATTCATCCCTCCCTCTCATGATGGCCTCGGGGCACTGCTCCATGTTGCAAGGTCGCTATTCAGAAGCTCTGAGTGAGTACCTTCATGCATACAAAAGTGCACCACATGAGCCCATCATCCCACTGTGCATAGCAGCGGCTATGCTAAACAAAGCATGTGTGAAGAAGATGATCGGCAGGCATCAGCTGGTTATTCAAGCGTTTGCCTTCTTGCAGGAGTATGGCGCAAAAAGACCGGGAAAGTTGGGTGAGATGGAGTTGTGTTATAATATGGGGAGAGCGGCACAAGCGTTGGGATTGGACCATTTGGCAGTACAATTTTATGAAAGAGTCATTCCTCCTGTTGCAATGAACACTAATAATGAAGATGGTGGTGGTGGTGATGAAGTGGCGTTTATTGAGCCGAAGACATCTGTTGAACGGGAAGCGGCCTACAACTTGGCCTTAATTTATCAGGGCTCTGGCTCTACTGAGTTGGCCAAGCAATTAGCTAGACGGTACCTTACTTTCTAAGAAAATGGATGCATACATGCATATGTATCTTGGTGTAAAATAGGATGCATCTTACATACGCACATGCATGTGTGCGTTGATCTTTAATTACAGATTTATAGTACAAATGCTTTTCTTTCTTTTATACAAGTCTTCTATTTGACAGCTGGCAATGTACACGATTGCACCTCTCATTCACAAGTACGACGTGCTTCTTCAGCACGTCTTGGTCTACACCCACCGCCACTTGCCCATCTGCATTCTTCCAAATTGCTGATGATACACAGTCAGTGGTGTAAAAGTAGAATATTGCTAAAGTAAGTAGGTACGTTTCATAACTATTATTATACTGGCACAACAACTCATCCAAGGCTGCCTCATGTGCCCATTCAAGACCAGCATTATACAGCATTACCCACGGATTGGGAAGAACGGGAGAAGAAGGAGTGGAAGTGGAAGTGGAAGATGTATACTTGGACAGTTCTGTGGCAGTAATCTTGGCTGCTTCAAGAATAGATGCTGCTGATGATTCATCTAATGTAACACGACAACCGTCCTTTCCTATTATGGCCTTATTCTTGTTGTTGTTGTTGTTGTTGTTGTTGTTGTTGTTGTTGTTGTTGTTGTTGTTGTTGTCATTATATTTCAACACTTGTAATGCAGCCAACTGCAGCGCAAATTGAGCCTTCTTATTCTCGTAACTCCTCTCTGCTGACAACTGGATACTCCTGCTGCTAATGTTGCTGTGTTTGTTATATTGCCCTGCCAATGTTGCTAGACCTCTTGCCACTATAACTAAATGCTGAGCTGGGTCATCCTTCCATTGCGCTATGACATCATCATCATCATCATCCCCACATGCTTGAACCTTCTTCTTTGAACCATTCCCCTTTTCCTTCTTGCTATAAGAAGTATTCTCGGCTTCATCATCAAAGACAAATAAACCCTCAACAACTACAGCAGCTTGACCAGTTTGCATTACCTCTATCTGATCAGTCTTCTGCTGAGAAGCAGCAGGAGCAGGAGCAGCAGCAGGAGCAGGAGCAGCAGCAGTAGGGGTGAACTCTCTCCTTCCATAAGCAGCCTTTCCATTTAGACCACTCCTGGGGCTATGTATCAGAATGTACCCACCTTCTTCCTCTTCTTGTACTACACTACTACTGCCACTAGGGAGCAAAGCTTTAGGAGCAGCAGTAGGCAGGGGTGATGGTGTCTTGGCTGCCATAGTAGTAGGATTGGTGGTAGTAGTATGGATAATATCAATGGCAGTTGCCACTACTGCTTTTTCCATAGTAGATGTGTGGTGAAGATCAAGACTACTGCATCTATGTGTTATTTGTGGAGTCGGTTGCCGTAGTTGAGCTGACAACTCACTCATTGGAGGAGGCTGATTGTTTTGAATATGATGGTTGTGAGATGCAAGGTTGTTATCTGCGGGGAATCTTGATGTCATCATCGTCGTTGTTGTTCTTGGTGGGGATGATGGAAGTTTCATGCCAGCTTTAGTGACATCCACAGCAGCAACACCTTCATCACCATCATCATCATCATCATCATCAGTAGTAGAAGTAGTATTTCTAAATCCTACTATAGTGGTGACTTGAGTAGTAGGAATATGACTGGTTGACCGGGCCTTCCTCAATATAACCCTCGACTGGACCAGATCTTGATTATTATTATTATTATTATTATTATTATTGGTACTAGTGGTAGTTGTAGTTGTAGTTGTGGGAGGTGGCTGATGTGGCACTGAGAGATGCAGAGGTAGGGGTGTAGCCATTACTACCTCATCATCATTGCCACCACCACTATTAGTCAATCTGATGAACGGGTGCCTAAAAAACTCCTCAAAACTGATCCTTTCAACAGGGTTCCTCCTCAATAGAGCCTGTATCAGCCCCTTGCACTCCACCGATAACCCCCTGGCCACAACATCAGCAGGAATCAGGCTCCCTGGGTGGCTACGTTCTATATTTCTCAGTAACTGGAAAGTATTGCTACCGGTAAATGGGGGCCTACCTACTACTAGTTCGTATAATACAGCTCCCACGCTCCAGAGATCCGCCTTGGCGTCGTACTTGTGGTAGTGCATGATCTCCGGAGACATGTAGAGAGGAGATCCACAAAGCGTTTCTGCGAGGCCTTGAGGTTGGAGAGCTCTGGCAAAGCCAAAATCAGCTATTTTGAGAGTGATATTGGTGGAAATACAGGTGGGAGAAGAAGGAGAGTGACGATCACTATCAGTATCAGTAGCATTGCCATTTGTGCTGCTTTGGTTGTATGATAATAATAAGTTTTGTGGTTTTAAATCTCTATGAACCAAGTGACGAGACCACATCTCCTGAAGCCCAGCTGCTAATTGATGCATAAGCATTTGTGCTGCAACCTCACCTATACCCTTGTTATTGTTTTGTGCATTGGAAGACTTGATAAAGGCGGCCAAGTCGCCCCCAGAGCAGTACTCCATGACGAGGAAGAGATGAGAATCCTGAGGGATGACTTCATAGAGCTTGACGATGTTGGGGTGGGAAATACGCTTGAGGATGGAGATCTCACTGTCTAGAGACTGGCGGAGCTTGGTGTTGAGCTTATCCAGATTAATTTCTTTGACCGCAGCAAACTGAGCTGTTACGGAATGACGGGCGAGGTGAACAATGGCGAATGAACCGGAACCTATGGTAAATTGTATCCTCCATTGGCCGATGGTTCGTTCATTTGTAGGTGTAGTAGTGGAGGTCATTGTCTATGCAGTGTATCCAATACAGATGACCTGAATGACAGAAACAATTTGAAAATTATCCAACTTCGAATTTGGGCAAAACCCCTACTTAATATACATTATTTATATGGTACATTGTTGAGTTATGGGGGTATGATTACCGACGAATGAAATATCGCCATGTGTCGAGAGGAAGCGCGATTTCAGCTCGAAACCCCATCCCTCACCATGGCTTGGGACAGCACGCTCTTAAATTTTCCCAGACTCAGGACGTTCCTAAGTGGGGGGAGTATTGTCTTAAACACGCTGCATTGTCTTTCTATTTAATATTGTTTCACGTCTAATAGCCTTTGGAAACGTAAAGGAGTGGTATTTACAACGACCTACCAGCCTTTTACTGTTCTCAAACCCTTCAGCGTTCATGCTCAATCTCCAAGGGCCATAATCTCCCAGCACACCACAGGTTTATTTTTATTTTCCACCATTTCCCGTTATACAACTGCACCACTTCTCCCAACACTATTATAATCAACTAAAGTGGTGATGGATGGTGTTCAGCAGCCTCCATTCTCCTATTCCATAGCTGCCCCCGTCGTTGCCTCCGCCACCCCACCTCCACCTGGCTGTGCCTCCCTCTCCTCTTCGCCATCCCTCCTCCCTGCCGCCAACCGCACCACCAACATCAAGACCCCCAACTCCATCACCTCTCTTGACGTCAATGCTACAGCTCAGGGACTCTCTCCAGTTTTCCCCTCGGAAAAGTACTGGGCCGACTCTGCCAAACGCTGGTCTCTCAAAGACTTTCAAGACTTTGAAAAAATCGGCAAAGGCAAGGACACAGTCATCTACAAGGCCTTCTCCAAATCCCTCTCCAAATTAATCTGCCTCAAAGTGTACCCCAGACATGGTCTGTCTTCCAGCAAAAAGAGAGCAATCTACAGAGAGATAGCTATGATGAATTTCTTTACCCAACTCAACATCCCCAACATCGTCCAATTCTATGGAAGCTTCAGAGACACCGAGCGCGTCTTCTTAATCATGGAGCTATGTGAAGGTGGCGACTTGTTGGAAGTTCTACTGGCTCGCAAGGTTCCATTTTCAGAGAGAAGGGCTATTCAGAAGATAGCTGTACCTTTGCTGACGTCTGTGGCATGCGTTCACTCCCTCAACATTATCCACCGAGACATCAAGCTGGAAAATATCTTCCTGACGGCAGACTATGGGGAGGTTAGGCTCGGTGACATGGGGCTCACGATGAGTAAATTGCAAGAGAATGCCATATCACCAGTAGGCACCACTGAATACATGGCCCCTGAAGTGATAGCGCTCCCTACAGTAGAGGTCATCCAGAGTGGCAGAGTGGCGGCCAACTGTGTAGTGCCCAACGACAACAAGGTGGATATATGGGCGGTAGGAGTGACCATGTATGAGTTGCTGACGGGACACCTGCCCTTCCATGGTAATGATAAAATGGAGGTGAAGGCAAATATTGTGGAGAACAAGTTGATTCCTCCTCCTAAGAATTTGTCTAGGGAGGTAAGGGACTTTTTGAAGCAAATGTTGGCGTACTCTGCTGATGACCGTCCCTCTGCATTGATGCTGCTGACACATCCAGCCGTGATGATGCACTGTCCTGAGGCTGCAACGGCTGCCGCGGGTGCTGTGGTTGAGTTGTCGAAGATGACCAAGCTGCTGTGTGCTGATGCTGTGCAGGCTGCCTTCAATGGTACCACCAATTATAATAATGATGGTGTCCATGTCAATAAAATTCCCATTCCCAGTCTTCTTCTTCCTGCCAAGATTTCTCTCACTGCAGATGCAACTGGTTCAACTCGATACCAAGATGTTGCTGCTCTCTCCAACAGCAACACCACTAATGACATAACTGTCAAAGGTGGTGTTGGTGGTAGAAGCAGCAGTGGTGGTGGAGCAGCCTCTCCCTCCACTCCTCCCCAACAACATAATGGTAACAGCGGCAAAGAGACACCATCACCACAACAGCAACAACAACCAAGAACATCTAGCTCAGTCATTGCTGGGTGGAATGCGTCTTGTTCAACCCCTATCAATGTGTCCTCCTCCACATCCTCATTCTCATCATCACACCCACTCAACAGACAGTCAAAACTCAAACCAACTGCAGCTTCATCATCTCCGCCCTCATCCCCCGTCACAGCGCATACAGCACAACCCCTCTCTACTACTACTGTTGCTACTACTATCATTCAGCAGCTACCACCTCCATTGGAAATGCTTCCCACTACTAGCAGTAGTAGTTCTTTCTCCGCCCAGGCCACGAATGGTGGATCTCAATCGTTCGAAAAGGGAGGAGTTGCAAATGCAGCAGCAACTGCAGTACCGGCAGGAGAAGCGGAAGACTCTCAGGATCATGGCGGAGGATGTATCTCAATAGAGTCCAGTGCAGACTCTCTGGACAGCAAGAGCAGGAAAACAACTGATGGAACAGCCAAGAAGGGGAAGAAGAAGATGATTAGTGATACTTTGAAGAGAAAAACCAGTATGTTGAAGAAGATGTTTGCCAGGAAAGTAGCGGTGTTTTGAAGCCAACCTTTTTCATCATGCATGTAGAAAGTGTATAGAAGGATTAGCAGGTAGGCTTGTCCCCCATCACAACAGAAGTTAGGTTCGTGTACAGATAGCATCTATGTATGGTTAGATAGGCATACTTTTGATATGCGTGGTACTTTTCCCCCGGCCCTTGCTTTTTTTCCCCTATCTGTCATCCCCTCCCTTTTCCAACCATTCCTCTCTCCATCTCCTTTCCTTTTCTCCAACCTTGATCTTGCTTCTTTTAAATACGCTTGGAACCTTTTGTGATTCTCTATTCTATATAGTTTGTGTAACATCTTTCATCGAAAACCCTAAAATAATAATTGCATATCTATACACCGAATGCATCCTCTCTTTCCTGTTCATCTTCCTCTTCCTCACCATCCTCCTCCTCCTCCTCACTGTCGATCATAAAATCTGCCCCCTGACTCCTCTCTTTATACTCCAATTGACACCAATTAGCAAATGCCTTGACTGCTTGATCTTCCACCTGCATTGCCTTGATGTTCCTCAATATCACCCCTAAAAAGCCATCCCAAGCAGACATGAATTCTTCAGTCAAGAGACCCTCCTTCACTCCATCATCCCCTTTCTTTTTGTTATTGCACTCATCACCAAAAGAAGAAGAAGAAGAAGGAGGAGCGAGTGGGCAGTACTTTTTAACCACATGTGGCCATAACAAGACATGACAAATACGTAGCAACAGCTCCACCTCCTCAATGAGGTATCCATCTCTAGGAGGTGCCCCGGATCCGCCACTGGTAGCCATTTCCACCAGCTTCTTGGGATCTGAAAACCAAGGCTGAGAGGAGGAGATGACCTTCATTGGATCGAGGTCAGCAACGCCCCCGCGACCAGTGAGAGATTTGGTACCGCCAGTACCACCACCTTTGGGTGGGATGATCTTGTCCAGCAGGACGCATCCGGTGAATTGTTGCAGGGCAAAAGCTCGGGCGTGATTCTTTACAGGGATGCTTCTCAAGAGACGGAGTCGACTCCAGTTGCCTGGTCCAACAAGGGCCAGTTTATTGGCGAGGTGCTGAAGCTTCATGTTCCAGTCCGAGTCTTCAAATACATTCAAAACAGCTCTGATTGCTGCATCCGAGTCGTCTTGAAGACGGATTGCTTCTGGGTCTAGTTGCATACGGATGGAGAGTAGAAGGAGGTCAGAGAGGCCTTCTCTGGACCACGTGACAGAGGTTGGGTGGAGAGAAATAGCAGCTACAGTGTGAAGAAGAAGTTTGAGGGTCTGGATGCGGAGTTGTGGTAGATCTCTGCTATCTCCTCCCTTCTTCTTACCCATTGTCTTACCAACTGCTGCTGCCCCACCGTCATCCTCATATTCCCCCTCCTCGGCAGCTGCTTCATCTTTTCCCTTCTTGGCTTTTTCTTTAGTCTGTGGTTTCTTCCTTGCCTCTGGTACTTTATATCCATTTGCAGCAAATGCCTCGAGAAGATCTGCAGCTGAAGGTAACCCTTCTATTTTAACACTACTCTTACTACTCTTATTGTTGTTGGAAAGGACCAGGCTGGTAAAGGTGGGATCCAAAGAGACAGTGCCCTTTGCTAACTCATATCCCAGCATAGCGGCAAGAGTAGAAAATGCAGCACCAGCTACTGCACCATCTGTAGAGTAAGCTATCAGCTTGAACAGCGCATCTGTGTATTGCGCATTGCAGACTTTAGCAGAAGAGAGCCGGGCATAAATGAGACCAGATCTGACTGCTTGAGAAAATGCTTCAAACTCCCAACTGATACTTACATCCCCTCTTAATGAGTTTTCAGTGGTAGATACAGGGATACCTAGTGCTGACCTGGCGGCTGCTGCGTTCTTCAAATAATCTTCAGGAGTAGAGGCAGTGGCAGCTAGCTTCAGATCTAAAGATGTCTGAGTGACATGATTGACCACCTGCTCATATTCCTCTAGTTCCTCCACACGGGCACCTAAACCAAGCTGCTCCTTCATATTTTCCATAGTCTCTTCTAGTGTGTCTGCATTAGCAGCAGCTGCAGCCAAATTGTCAGCCTTGGATGCTAGCTCGTCTTTCATTTCTTGACGTTTCTTGGCACGGCCTTCTTCCTTCTTGGCGGCTTGTTGTCGGCGGTGGAGGATCATATTGAGGAGGGATTGGGTGGCAGTTGTACTGTAATAGTGCAAGGGTGAGAGGGGGTATGGGTATGGGTGAGTGATATGGAGAAGAGAAGAAAATAAGAGAAGAAATGATGAAGGTGGAACCATACTTTGGGGGACAGTAGTCGAGACCGTGGAGGAGATCGCGGGTGGACAAGTTTTGATCCATTGAGCTAGGACCTGCTGCACCACTCGTCATGTTGAACTGTTCCACTGTGTACGCTTTGGAGGGTTCCGTGATCGTTGCCTCAACTTAGAGATAAAGGTTCATTCGCTTCTTTAAACGATCAGAATTTGAAATTGTGTCTACTGGAATCCACAGTTGTGCGTCTAGTATACACTATTGACATATACACTCTAGTATTACCATACAATTGGCATGTTACACTGCAAAGCTCTGTGTGTCTCCCACCTTGAAGCTTGAAATGAACTGCACGTGCACGCTCTCCTCTGGTTGCCTCTCTCAAACACACAACCGAGCGACTCCACAACCACCCTGCTTTCACTGAGCCATTTCATAGCATTTTTACACAGAGGCATCATACAAGCAAACAAATACATACACAATGAAAAAATATAACAAAATTTCATACAAAATAACAACTTCTATTCATAAGAAATTACCAGTATATTCTTCTTCTCTTTCTATCAGCACACCACCATCATCATCAGCATCGTCATCAAGACAAGGTCGCTCTCAACAATCTATTAGCAGTCCCATCCACAGGACTCCCTCCACTCAACATCCCTTGAGTAGCTTCCAACAAAACCAAACCTTTAACCTGATCAGGAGTCAGATTCTTATTCTTTTCTAAGTACACTGCCGCCAATCCTGCCGCCAGGGGCGCACTGAAACTGGTCCCCGAAGAACTGGTGTACCCATCCCTCCCTAGCTGGTCTCCTCCTCCTCCTCCTCCACACCTCTCGGTAGCTCCACACGCTCCAATAATATCTACCCCAGGAGCAAACACCTCCACACATGGCCCTGTATTGCCTAGTGCATAATACCCATCTGCATTGCCATTCTTCAGCAGCTCAGAGGCGCCAACAGTCAATGCTTCATATGTGGCTCCTGGGCTGTAGTCACATGCATCTCCTTGTTGATTACCAGCTGCTACTACTACAGTGATACCGTGATCCTTGTGTAGCTTCTTCACAGCATCGTCCAGTGTGTAGGACCACCCGCCACGTAAGATTCCCAGGGAGAGCACAACCACAGCTGGTCTACCCGCTCCATTGCCACTGACATGGTTTTGTGCCACCCAGTCTAGTCCAGCAACTGTATCACTTACTGTTCCCTGCCCATCACAACCCAACGTCCTCACACTTACAATATCAGCATCTTTGGCAACTCCAACTCCAAACCCGGCAGCAATACTGGCAACCAAGGTACCATGGCCATCACAATCTTCCGAAGTGTCATCGTCGTCTACAAAATCCCACCCGTGTGTGACCCTGCTCTTTCCTCCTTCATTTCCATCTCCATTGTTGTTAGACGAAGAGAATTCTTGGTGGGAAGATAAAACACCGGTATCTAACACATATATTCTAACCCCTTTACCTGTACCAATGAATGTGTATGACTTGTCTAGAGGAAGAGAGGCTTGGTCGAGTCTGTCCAGGCTCCAAATGTTATCTGGAAGTTGTTGACGATTATTGATATTATTATTGTTGTTGTCGTCATCAGCTGCTTTGACCGACTGAGAGAAGGAATAACCCCATAGATAGCTCATAGAGAAAGGGCCTACATTGGAGGAGGAGGTTGATGAGCGAACGATGGAAGGTGGTTGTGATGGTTGTTGTTGGAGTTGTTTTCTTGCTGCTCTATATTTCAAGTTGGTTGGTAGAGTTGTTGTGGTAGTGGTGGTAAAAGCTTCTGATTTGATGACTTTTTTATCTTTTTCTATGTGACTCACAGCTCCTGGTGGAAGACATGTGGTGATTTGGTCTAGTTCTAGAGGAGTGAGGGCTGCTGAGATAGAGTGGAAGCTGGTGAAGATGCGAGAGCAACTGCAGTCAGAAGGCAGAGAGCAGAGGTTGAGGGTAGTGGGGTCTGAAGTTTGAATAGCGGTTGTTTGAGAACAAATGCTGAGGTGTTGTCTATCGTTGAAATTGATGAGTAAGGGGGTGCGTATTTCAGCTGCTGAGGATATATCGCAGAAAACGACCAAGAAGACTGCAATTTGAAGAATTGAACGAGTAAACATCCTATTTCTGTCGGTAGTTCGCGATTTAATGGGTCTGATTGCTGCCCAGGTTGATGACCTTCTAGCTAGCTGGTGAAATGTTTTAATTTTAAACTTCAACCACCAATTTTTGGACAGAGCTGTCTCTGTTGACTGGACTAGAAAAATTTGACCTTGAAGCTCACTTCTTCCTTCTCCTGGCCAGCTGTTGTCAGTCTCAGTCAGTATGTATGGTATCTTGATCTTGTATTCCTCTTGCATCTTCTCCTTATTTCTAGACTGCAACAGTAACCTCATTTTTAGTCCAAAATTCCAACTTCAAGAACAGTAGGCTGCAGGCTTGAAATACACATGTTGCTAGCAGCTGCAGCGCTGCCGTCGAAGAATAAAAAAGGGCTGTACAAACTTCAAAGAATTTACCTTGATCAGTGCACTTTTTGCTTTCATTTTAAGCAGATATTCTGCAAAACCTTGATAAGAGCATGTATCCATTGTCTACGACGGTATTTCGTAAGCCTTTTCATATTTCTTCTTAACTTTTGGAGATGGGACGTGATAGCAATAGCTCCCCTAACAACAACAAAGTGATTGCTTTGTTCATCAGTATCATAGCCACGTTTTACGTGCTTGGAAGGTAAACCATGACCCATTTGCTCTACTCAAGAGAAAAGTGATCTGTGCCCAACAAGATTTCTACCCCATTTCCTCCTATCATGACTTTCTTCTTGCAGATTATGGAGCAGTAGTCGTGAAATACGCTATCTGGTACGTCTACATTATCATATACGCATCATACCTTTCATAAATCATAAATACCCACCCTAATCTTTCAAGTTGCCCCCCTCCCCCCCCCCCCCCCCCCCCCCCCAACCCCAACCCCAAGAATATGGTTGTTTGCTTCCCGGGAAGCAAAAAAACATATTCTTGGGGTTGGGGTTGGTTTTTTGTGGAGGAAAAACCAACCCCAACCCCAAGAAT
>Ga0114919_10000175_pt1 | contig 43662 bp, 26 predicted proteins | sample BlataG_FD_88682 | JGI IMG/M metagenome (GOLD analysis project Ga0114919, IMG submission 88682) | Deep subsurface microbial communities from Black Sea to uncover new lineages of life (NeLLi) - Black_00105 metaG | ecosystem: Environmental > Aquatic > Marine > Oceanic > Sediment | place: Atlantic... | reverse complement strand
TAGCCATCATCATCATCATCATTACATACAGTATTATTGTCATTTAAAACATCATTTTTACTCTCTATCATTAGCAGCCAGCACTAATCTCTTCAACTCTGCCTTCTCAGCAGCTTCCTTGGCTTCCTTGTCCTTCATCAACGCAGCCATCTTTGCAGATAAGGGTATTTCCAGTTCCTTGGATTTATCCTCCCTACCACTCCTCTTCATCATTACCTTGAATGATGCCGTCTTTGCTGCATTTTTATTGTTATTATCAGCATATTTACTGCTTTTTTGTTGAGCATGGCTGCTGCTCAATGCACCACCACTACTACTACTATTACCACCACCACCAACGACAAAGTGTCCTGCAGGCTTAGCACTGCCATGTTGTTGTTGTATTCCTCCTCCTCTTGGTCCTTGACTTTCCATCAATACAGCAGCCAGCTCTCTCTCAAATTCTTCATCTTGTTCAGTCATCTGCCTCCTCCTCACTCCTCCTCCATGCTCCTCTTTGTCATCACTACAAGATGATGATGATGAGTCGGATGATGATGATGCATCAGAATCTGAATTTGATGAAGATCCCTCCTCCTCCTCCTCCTCCTCCTCCTCCTCTCCATCTACTTCCTCTTTGTCTTCAGCATCATCATCATCATCACTACTGCTACTTTCCTCCCCATTGTCGTAATATTCCTCCTCCTCTTCACCATCGCTCTCGTCAATAGCAGCAAGACCACCCTTGCTACTCATCGCTTTCATCTTCTGAGCCTCAATCTGCCCCACTGCAGCACACGCTTCTTCATATGTATCAAACTTGGGAAGATCAAGCTGCAATTTATCAAACACGTCTTGTAGAACATATTCTACATCCAATGGCATAGTTGGTTTCATCATTATGTAGGCTTGTAGGTAGACCAAGAATGATAGGAGAGTGGCTTTATTATTGCTCCCTCTGGTGAGGTGCGGACCACAAGTTGTGAGGAGGGTGCATACCAATCTGATCCTGAAGAAACTGGCAGGAGGATCTGCCCTTGGGTGTGCAGGTGATGATGATGGTGGTGATGACGTTGCGGTGGTGGTGGTGAGGATAGACAAACCCCCTTTACCAACATAATTACTATTACCAACCTCATGATTATGAGAGTAAGTGTCACAATAATGACCAGCAGCCAGTAACTGATGCAAAGTAGTAAACACAACAGGAGCACCAAACACCCTCTGGTTGTACAACTCCCCTAACAACCTCACCACTGCAACTCTTTGTTGGTAATGCCCCGTATCAGGAGGAGTCTCCAGCCCTAGTGTGATCTCCTCCATAACAGCGTCCACCAGACTCACTGTGAGAGAGGAATGGTATTGTCCGAGACCTGCTGCAAGCCCTGCTACGTAAGGGACTTGAGAAGCTCTGCCTTTCCAGGAGGCTCGTATCATGGTTTTGATGAGATATCTCTCACAATCCATTGCTACACTTGATGGGGAGAGAGAGGGAGAGAGAGAGGGAGAGACAGTTGTAGTGGTATCATCATCATTACCATCATTAGCAGTAGTACTATTAAAACCATCTTTCTTCTTCTTCTCGGCTTTCCTTCCTGCAACTTCAGTTTGAAAAGCATCTGGAGCAGGCCAAGGCAGTCTTCTCAGTCGTTTAATAACCCGGGACACATCTCCAGTAGCCAACTCCGCATATATTTGATGTCGTATCCAAGCATGAAGTGGAGGTCTATTCTTGACTCTCTTCACTGGCCCAGTAGACTTGACAGCATAATAGGCTGCATCAACCAGTCCACTTTGCCTGGCATCCAAATTTCTAGCTTTTTTGAGCTTCATCATAATATCCAACATGTTTGTCATTCTGGAACTTGTATCTGGAGATTTCATGAAGAATCTTCCTGCACTCTCAACTAATACGCAGGCTGTGTCTATATTATGTCCACTGAAGGATTGGAGGAGAGATTTGAAAAAGGCAAAAGCATGGCCAGCAGGGAAGATGCGAAATTTGCATAGTTCAGCAATGTAATGCATGCATCTCAGTCTGGGCTCTACTGTCCTATCAGTTGCGTCTTTCTTCCTTCTAAAGTGTTTAAACTCCTTTTCTAGGTATTCCACTACTCCTTTGCCTATTTCAGGGAATACTGGGTGCAGGGTGGCTATCAGTCGAGCATAGAAGGGAATGAGACTGATGGCTCCAGGTGGGACTTCACACAATGCTTTGAGCAGTCGCTTTCTTCCCTTTTTGGTTTGCACATAACAAAACTCTATTGCAGTCTCATCACACATTTCTTTAGTTACCATTCCTGGGAGCCTTTCTAATATCTTTGTGACTGCTTGGGGATCACGCTTTGGCCCTTCACTTGTATCATCCTCATCCTCATCCTCCTCTTTCCTTTTTTCATTATTATCTTGATTATCAACCATTCCACCAACATCATCATCAAGATCCTCCATTACTACATCTTCTTCCTCTTCTATAACAGTTATTTCATCTACCACTTCAGCTTCAGGTTGCTTTAAATCAGTGGTACAAATACCTAGTAAGACAGCTGGGACAACGGCCTTGACATCCACTAGACTCTGGTAGAAAGATTTAGTCTCTTCATCTTCAAATATCTTTAAAATATCCTTACCACTGACAGTACTAGCTGCTGCTGCCGCTGCATCTAGATTAGCAGCAAATAAGCTACTTTCATCATCTTCTATTTTCAACTGAGGAATAGGTTTATCTAATACATCAGCTAAAGCAGAAACTCCATTTTGTATTGCCTCAAATGATGCTCTAAGTTTCTCATATAATTCAGTTGCACTTTCAGGCAAATCTCCTCTGTTGGTAAGGATGCTATCATTCTTTCTTTCTCGTGCAATCAGGTTTTTATGTGCGGTAACCATGATATCGCAAGCGTGAAGAAAGATGTCTTCCACTGCTTTGCAAAACCGTTCTTGAATTGCTGCTGGTGCTGATGGCCGTCTAGCTACTTCCTCGTTGTATTCCTTCAATGCAACTGTATATTCCTCTTTTATCTGTGGATTGTCTTTTATTGCATCCTCTGGTACCATGGGTAATGCCGGGGGAGACAGCCCCATCAGTTCTTCCCGACCAACTTTACTGAATGACGTTATCAGCGATAAGACTGCAGCTACTGCTTCTCCATCTTGAGACGACAGCTTCTGATTAGCTGCTCCTATTTTCATTACTATCTTTCCCAAGCTATTATAATCCGTCCCCAGGATGCCTACAATAAGAGCCTCAGTCATAAGGCGTAGTAAGGCTCGACGTCGGACCAGTGCTGGACGGTTGTCAATGTCTGGTAATGGTTCCAACAGCATGTTTGAGAGGGAGGAAGCAAGTATGGCTGCAAATTCAGCATATCTCTGGTGTAGTAAGGATGCTACTGCTATTACAGCTGGAATGTCTTTGAGTTTGAGGGGGGTTTCCAACAGGGCAGCTGATGCTTCTGCAACATACTTGCTTTGATTGGTCTTGGCTATGTCGTCAAGGATCCCATTCTTAGTTTCTTCTGTAATTAACTTGAGCTTTCTGATGAGTGCTGTGTTTCTTTTCATGCTAGAGTCTAGTTTTTTGAGCTCGCTTTCATCTGGTTGAGAGAAAGAGAGAGGGAAGAAGAGTGATGAGAAGAAGGGGAGGTCAGTGGCTGGAGTGGAGCATGGCAAGCCCGGGGAGTGGTTTATGGCGCTTACCTGGCCTTGTTGGAACATCATTGCGTTCTTTGAGGAGACGACGTTGATGTAACGTAGCTACAGTATCCTTGATTTGAGCTACTGCTTCCATTCTGCGTGCTTTGTTGAAGTGATCAAATCAACAGATTATTCATAGTATGAGGAGCCTTTTGTCAATGTTAGAGCGTATCTATGGAGACAATCATATATATCGATGCGTCAGAGTACATCTGGTAGAATATTTGTACTATATACTATCTAAACTCGAATGCCAGACACATTTTGCTTGTCGGCAACTCGACTATGAGTCCCAAACGATCGTCGGCGGCCATACTCAATGCTTTGACTGTCGTAAACTGCGCCTCGAGTGTCACTGATTTCATTTATTTCGCTTCTTCTTCAATATAAAAAACACCTGAATGGGAAGCACGGATACCATATGCAACCTCTGGACACACATATACACAATCATAGCTAATTCCTTCACACAATCTGTTGAGATAGGAGAAAATGCTCAGATAACAACCTTATAAACACAACACAAGCGGCATTCACTGCCACTTTACGTAGCCTGAATGACTCAAAGAGCTACACCCCCCCCCGACATATTTGAAAGCTCCGCTCCAAGATTCACTCGCCTGCTCCTCGAAGATGACGAGTACCTCTTCTCTGACGTCAGCTGCCATCTCCACCTCGCCAATCCTCGACTCAAAACCCCAGGCCAACTGAAAATATGCAGTTTCAACCTATATTGGGTCCCAAGAGACTCTCGAAAGCCTATTGTTCGTATTCCTTATAAAACCATTTCTATCTCACCATCAGTAGCAGTGCCTCCTTCTAATAACCACCACCATCATCACCACAACAACAACCATTCCATTAATTGCATCACCCTGACATCAACTAAAGTAACAGAAATGCAACTCAGAGATCAATCTGCTCCCTACATTCAATTAGACAACCCTCCTCCTTTTCATTTTTCTCTCGTCTTTGCCAGGGCAGCGGATGTACTGGAAGAAGTCCAACTATTATGGAGCTTAGCAACACAGAATAACAGTAATAATAGTAGCCATATAGATAGAGAAACAGCTACAGCAGTCAGAAAAGAGTTGATAGGTAAATATGAGGCAGGGTGGAATGCATTATTTTGTCCAGGGTGGTTGGAAGACTCGGAAACATTGATCCTTGAGAGTCCAGTTTCCAGAATTACTCCATTGTGTGAACAACCAGGGAGAGTAGGTCTGACAGAGAAGAGGGTCATCTTTCAACCACACGGGAGGAGGATATCCGAATATCAAATAGTGGTGAAGAATATTGCTGATGTGAACCATATTGCTGATAGGAGGTATGCTTTGCAGAACACGGCAATGGAGCTGTTCTTCAAGTCTTGTGACTATAAAGAGTCTTTATTTCTCAACTTTAAGACTCAGGGTGATAGAGATACATTTAAAGAGTGCATGTGCAAGCAAGATGTAGCTAGGGAGATGCTTAAGAGAAAGAAACATAGCTTGGAGAATTGGACAAGGGACTGGCAAATTGGTAAGATTTCAAATTTCCAATATTTGATGCATCTGAATCTAGAAGCAGGGAGATCTTTTCAAGATTTGACCCAGTACCCTGTATTCCCTTGGCTCATCCAAGATTATATCAGCACCACATTAGATTTAGATGATCCCACTGTATTCAGAGATTTATTAAAACCAATAGGTGCACTGAATGCTGAGAGACTGAAGTTATTTAGAGAGAGGTACACTGAACTATCCCGCTTATCCATGTATCTTGGTGACGGTGACAATGATGGAGGCATCCCTCCTCCATTCATGTATGGATGCCATTTCTCATCTCCAGGCTATGTTGTCTTCTATCTAATGAGAAGCAGCCCTCAGTTGATGCTTAAATTACAAAATGGAAAGTTTGATGCAGCAGATAGGTTGTTTTGGTCTTTGGAAGATGCTTGGAGATCAGTGTCCACCAGTTCAACAGACGTCAAAGAGCTTATTCCTGAGTTTTATCATGGCAATGGTGACTTTTTGAAAAATACTACCAGCCTGCCCAATTTTGGATGCAGAGCCAATGGTACACCAGTATCGGATGTTGACCTCCCACCCTGGGCCACAGATGCTACTGATTTTGTGACCAAGCTATCAGCAGCCCTTGAAAGCAAATATGTCAGCAGTCGTCTGCATCAATGGATTGATCTAGTGTTTGGTGTGAATTCTCGGGGAGAAAAGGCAGTACAGGCAGATAATGTATTCCATTTCCTCACCTATGATGAAATTGCATTGGAGCAGCTGAACAAGGCCAAGGACCCTATGTTGAAAGAGGCTTTGAGAGTACAAATGATGGAGTTTGGGAGGACACCTAAGCAGCTGTTTTTAAAGAAACATCCCAAGAAGAAGGGAGGAGGAGGAGGAGGAAAGTGGGGGCTGATATCATGCGTACCATCGTGTGTGGCTCCACCTCCCCCACGATTCTCAACAAGTGCTACTATTGGTGCAGTAGCAGTAGCAGTAGCAGTAAAGGATGGTAGGATGATGTTGAGTCCATCTTACAAGAAGGATAATGGAAGTAGATTGTCAGCAGTGGGGAAGGTAGTACTGAAGTTGACATCAACGAAGAAGGCTCAACAGCGTGAGGCAAGCCTGGCTTGGCTGGAAAAGGCAGCTGAGACATGTGAGCCTAATGAACTAAACTTGAATTGGTCTACTGCTGGGTTATTGCAGCTTATTGCCGAGACTGAGAGGAATAAAGGTAGTATAGAAGCTGTAGAAGTATATTGTCAGGCAATCAAGGCTTTGTGTGTGTCGAAAGACAACTGTCATCTTGTTGTATCATTGCCAGGAAGCCTGTCTCTTGTGTTTCATTCAATCTCTGGTTTTGGAAGTGATGGTCGGTCGAAAATGCTGGCAAAGATAGGAATAGAAACACTTGTGCTACTAATGTCTCAGCAGTGCATTAATATTCCTCAACTTGCAAACTTGGTGATGGAGCAAATGCTCTGTATTGCTGCTTACTTGTCATCAGAGAATGGTGCTCTTTCTGCTGCTGCTGCTAATTACTTTTCGTTAGTGGTCAATTTACCCGGGCTTAATGAAGCTGAATGTGAACTGCGCCTGCTGCAGTTGGAAGTCCCTTATAAATTGTACAGCAATTTAAAACAGTATACTGAAGAAGATTCTGATGGAAGTAGGATTGATCTTGCAAAGCCATGTACAAAGTCACTGGCCTTGATGCTGCTCCAGGAAGGTATTAAAGAACACCTTTTAACAGCAAAGTTGAAAGAAGATGATGATGCATTTGTAGACACAATTTGGCTAGTGTATGAGAAGCATATCAAGGAAAATCACGTTGATGCCCTCTTTTTAGCAGATGTGCTCTGTTGCTTGGGTGCTGCACTGACGCTGCCAACCAACAAGGCAAAATATGGAGCTACCTTCTTCCCTAGGCTTCTCAAAACTCTTGTCCATCAACAAGACAATGATGATCATTCAGCTGCACTGTATACACATTACTACATGAGAGCAGCTGCAGCATGTCTGGCAACACTATGCACAGATCCAACCATAATCAAACAGCAACAACAACAACTGCATCTATTCAGTCAAGCAGTGAAACAATGCAATGGAGATGTAGGAGTATTACGCCATATAGCAGAATGTCTATGGCATATTATTAATGAGGCTACTAATGGTGGATATCTTGATACACTAGCTGGACAGGGAGTGTGTGATGCATTGCCTGTGTTGATTACTTTGGGAGAGAGACAGGGTCTGCCTGTTGTGAAAGAACTTGCTGAGCAAGCTCTACAGATTTGTTGGAAGAGCAGTGCAGAGGTGAAGGATAGGATTATAAAGGTTGCATTAGACGAAGGAATAAGCTTACCAAGTGTAGAAGAAGAGCCTTTGGACAAGGAAGAAGAAGTGGTGGTAGAGGAGGTAGATGAGGAGAGGTCCACCATACCGTCCGGATCTTTCTACTCTGTTGAGGAGGAGGTTTGTGTTAATGGATTGACACCTTCTCCGCATAAATGGAATGGGAGTCTATCTGTGACCCCAAGGACTGCTGCAAGTGGTGAAGGAAAGGGAGAGAGCAACGTGAGACTGTCTTCTCATCCCATAGAAGAGGATAGTGAAGAGGAAGAGAGATGAGATGGCGTCGCGACTCCGAGCGGAGGTGTTGGTTTTGTTGCAGGTTTTGATTGAATGATGGCCAGCTTTTCGTTAATCCTTGCTTCTTTCATTTCATATCGGTATAGATACTTGTGATACAATGTTTAAGAAGTCTTCAATTGCCCTCCGGCAGCAAGGAATACGGTCTTCCAAGCTGAGATCAATTGATCGGAGATGTCAAGTCTACGCGAGCCAAAACACATTCATTGGAATCGATTTTGGTACATCAGGGGCTCGAGCAATTGTTCTTGAAGGTATGCAGCAAACTAACAAGGAATTAGCTTTACCCCCCACCGACTCTCTCTCTGACTATCCTCCCCACAATCCCACAGGCACCTCTTCCCACATAGCAGCTGAAGCCCGAGTTGAGTATACCAGCAACAATCCCTCCCAAAGAGGACCAGATTGGTCAAATGCTTTATTCACTCTCCTAGACAGCCTCCCCAATGAAATCAAATCCAGAGCTGCGTCTCTAGCTATTGACGGAACCTCCGCCACCATCCTTCTCCTAGACGCAGCCTCTGGGGACCTGTTAGCTGACCCTAAGTTATACAATGAAGGCCAGGATAGACATATAGTCCAATTAGCAACCTCTATAGCACCTAAAGATCACACAGCAACAGCAAGTACGTCTACGCTATGCAAAGTTATGACATGGGACGAGGAGGGAATATGGCAAGCAGCTGCTGAAGAAGGAAGAGAACCGATAATATTGCATCAAGCTGATTGGCTGGCTTCTCTGCTTCATGGGAACATGAGAACAACAGATTATAACAATGCATTGAAATTGGGGTATGATCCAGGGGAGGAGATATATCCAGGGTGGCTGCTGAATCAGAAGTTTGCGCCACTCCTTCCCACTACAGTTGTCGCCCCCGGGATGCCTGTTGCACCAGTTACACCGGGAATTGCCTCCAAAACTGGCCTCAGCCCTAGAACTATGGTATGTGCTGGTACTACAGATTCTATAGCAGCGTTTATAGCTGGTGGGCTGGATTTGAATGATAGTGGAGCTGCTGTTACAAGTCTGGGGTCAACAATGGCAATAAAGTTGTTGAGTGAAACTAGAGTTGATAATGCCAGGTATGGAATATATTCACATAGATTGGGATCTACATGGCTGGTAGGGGGTGCTAGTAATACTGGAGGAGCAGTGCTGAGGTCTTTCTTTACAGATGATCAAATGGCCCAACTTTCAAAACAGCTCCAACCAGCCATAGAGACGGGGCTTGATTACATTCCGCTGTTAAAACCAGGAGAGAGATTTCCTATAAATGATCCTAATTTACAACCAAGGCTGACTCCAAGGCCAGATAGTGATTCTGTGTTCTTTCAAGGGATGTTGGAGGCAATTGCAGCTTCAGAAGCAAGGGCGTACAGGTTGTTGGCAGAGCTGGGAGCAAGTCCGGTGAAGAAGGTATTGACGGCTGGTGGTGGGTCGAAGAATACAAAATGGATGGAAATTAGATCTAGGATGTTGGGAGGTGTGCCAGTAGAGGTTTCACCACAAGGGGAGGCTGCATATGGGGCAGCAGTGTTGGCAAGGCAGGGGTACATGCAATGGGCAAGGAGTGAAGAAGGAGGAGGAGGACGAAGAAGAGGGAAAAGGACGGTGAGAAATGGAGATGGACATTGTACCGACATACAGGCATAGGAGCCAATGTAGCTGGGATAATCCTAATGCAAATATCATCATCGAGTAATGTGGACATTCCTGATTTTGCTTGCAACTTAACAAAAGAAAAAAGCAGCCATGTGGACTAGGTCAATCTTGCCTGCAACAAATTCAGTTGTTTTAAACACTGCAGTTAAAAGCTAAGGAACCGTGACACATATATTTTATACATTCGTTCATCAACATACCGGCCCATATATACTGCAAATTCGTTGATTTCATCTTCTCTCTGGAGCTGCTCACGTCTCTGTCACATGGGGATTTCTCCCACACCTAAGTTGTTCACTTACCCAAGACTACCATCGATAACTGCGTCCAGCTAATTAAGACTGTGTATCTGGAACATATGAGCATGCTCCTATCTTTTCTTCATACCTTTCTTTGTTTTAAATTAGAAGAATGAGAGCAAAGCTATGGTTTTCCACCCTCCCATCACCCGTCTCTCTCTCATCTTCCAAGAACTAGAAACCAGAAGAAATACTGCATAGAACGTCGACTTTAGGCGTTGTTAGCACTCTTTTGGAAGTTTTAGTATAATTTGAATATAGTTTGGCTCGTTGAGAGAGTAAATTAACAAGCTTGAGCTTTCAAAACAGGAGGGTATTTCCAGCCCCAGTCCAAAGCCTCTCAGGTGCGTGTTTTACTGGGAAGAGTTTCCTATTTTCCCCCTTGGAGCATTGCATTCTCTACACAGTACATATTTATTGATCTCCATATCGCTCCAATACGAAATGCTAAGGTGCCAACTATTAAGCCAGTACCACCAACCCTTCTCCCCCTCTCAGTCCAAAGCTGATTCAACTCACTCTCCCGCCCTCTATTCTCTTCCTCCCCTCCACACAATTTGCAGATCTACCCACAGATTTCTCTCTTTCTCTCTCTTGACACACCACAATGCTGCTTCGTAAGTACTCAGCAACTAAGCCATCAACCAGGGCCATCCGACGCAAAGGATCGCAACTAAGACTGGATGATGGAGATGAAGATGCCGGTGATGCTTCCACACTAGAATCTCAGTACTCACAGAGACTAGACGATGATGACATTGAAGAAGGCCAGCTAGAAAGTTCCAAACTCTATGATATTTCAACCACCACACCTCCCTCACTAGTACCTTCGGATAAATCGCCAATAGTAATAGAAACAGGCGCAATGACTCCTCCGCAGAAGACCCCCTCCTCCTATGCCGTCACATTGCCTGCCTCCTCCTCCTCACCTTCCCTCATACCAACCCCACCACCATCTGCACTATCATCACCAGCACCAAAGACTCCAGGAAATCACCGTCGCAATGCTACTGCTCCCGAACAAGTACCAGCACCAGAATCTTCTGGGCATATAAGGAAAGTAACTGGGCATCTACTGAGCTTCATTGGCCAACTATCTGGCAATGGTGGTGATGGTGATGGTTCTACTGGTCTAGTTGCTGATGATAAACAACAACAACAAAGCATCCTTCCTGGAGAAAGTTCTGATGTTGATAAGAGCAATGCTCCTTCTCCCACCATTCCCAGGAGACACACGGTTCATACCAGTCACCCCCAAGCTCATCACGTAGTGGATCTGGAGGCTCAAAGAGCGAGAGAAGCAGCTGGTGACGATGGCGATGTAGTTCCAGTGCACCATGTACGTAGGTTAACTTCCACTCTGGTTGATATATTGAGATGTGTCGCTAATAACTCTGGCAATATTCAGGGAGGTGGTGGTGCAGGTGCAGGCGGCTCTCATGATGCTGTCAGCTACCACTCAGCTGGGGAACGCAGTTCTCTGTTGGATGCAGGAAGTGAATATTCCGATGATCGTAGTACAGCAGCTCTTTCTGCAATTAGTGCACAGACTGCTCTCCTCAAGGCACAATATATGCCTCAGCAGGAGTACAAGGGAGATCAAGTACAGCCCTTTTATAATGATTTACAAGACGACCGGTACCTCCCAACCTCTGATAAACTGGCGGGACACCAATGCTCTCCATCCATCATTGCCAGTGATGTTGATGAACTGTCTCCTGGTGCAGCAGATTGTGATGCTTCTGATGAGCTGTTCATCAAGGATTTTGTAAGGAACCGGAACTGGGAACAGTCTCCTTGGACCGACTCCAGTGCCATACCTGACAAGCACAAGAAGGAGATTCGCATTAATAGAATAGGTTTGCTGGTGTATATCTTCTACCTTATGGCATTTGTGTTTTATATTGTGGTGCGTGCTACTAAGACTCTGGGATTAGGCCCTCTTCAAGCTTATGGTATCATTGTTTTACTGGTCGAAATCCTGGGTGGCTTGGCAATGTTGCCCTACGGCTTGTGTCTATGTGCCAGGGTGGTGAACAACAAGGCATCACCTCCAGATGACAAGGGTATCGTCTCAACACAGCTCAAATATCACATTAGAGTAGTCATTCCTTGCTACAAAGAACCCCTCGATGTCATTGCCAAAACATTCATGGCTGCTATGTATGCTGCTATTCCTGCTGGTTGCCGGAAAACTGTATATCTCCTAGATGATGGTCGCGACATTGACAAAAAGTGCTTTGTTCACAGCATCAACTCACGCAGTGCCGTCTACATCTCAGGTCGTAAGCGTGCCAAGGGTGAGATGAACGGTAAATCAGCCAACATCAACAATGCTATGAAGCTCATCTACCCAGAAGGAACTGATATCCCTTTGACTGAGGTTATATGTTTGTTTGATGCTGATCAAGTCCCCAATGCAGACTTCTTTTTGAAGATGGTTCCTCTGATGGATGGTGGTCGTGACGTGGCCATGGTTTTATCTCCCCAGACTTTCTACAATATGAACATCAATGGTGATATCTTCAATCATTCCAACGTTCACTTCTGGGAATACACTCAACCAGGGTATGATGCTCTTGGTCTTATTTCTTGTACCGGTACCAACTTTTTGCTGAGAGCTGCTGCATTCAAAGAAGCTGGATGGTTCCCTGAGTGGACTTTGACCGAGGATTTTGCTCTTGGTATTGAATTGAAGAAGCTTGGATGGCAGTGTCGTTACGTAAATGAATACCTTGCTATTGGTGAAGCTCCCGATGAAGTTAGAAATTGTTTCCAGCAACGTTCTCGTTGGTCTAAAGGTCACTTCCAAGTGTTTTGCTCCAGGACCCGCAACCCAGTGTTCAACCCTGGTGGCAAAGGACTCAATCTCCTCATGAGGTGGATGTATGGCTCTGTCATTCTGTCCTACTTCTCAGCCTTTCTTTCCACCCCTCTGCTCATGTTGGTTCCCATGCTGACAGTCTGGGCAGGTGCCTTCCCCATTGTCATCAACTTCTGGGCTGCACTTTCCATCACCATCTACTATGGTGCAACTCTTTCACTTAATTACTACACCACATCCCCCGCTCATCTCAAGTCTATGTGGTTTGCTGGTGTTTCCAATAACATCTTGTGGTGGGCCTTTTTGAAAGCTATGTACAGATCGACTGTCGGTAGATGGATTGAAGGTACCATTGTGTTCAAAGTGACGGCTAAAGGTCTCCAACGTATGAAGGATCTGCCAATCAGAGATATCTGGATGTCAATGTTGTGGTTTATCGCCATGATGGTCAGTCTCATTGTTGGTCTGGTGCACTTCTTCAACGGAGGAGTTGTCGACACCCCTCTTACTATTTCCCTCATCTATCTGGTGTACAATCTGATTCCTCAGTACCTCCTGCTGCAGTATGCTGCCTTCAATCAACAACGCTTCTTCAATGCAGTGTGCAAGGTGTGCATGTTGTTGAGTACTGCTTTTGCTCTGTTTGGTGTTGTCCTTATTTGGGTGTTGTACCCAAGCTCCTATGACTACTCATCCACATTAGCTAGCTCTGTTAGATTCTTTGATACACAGAGAATAGGAACACTTCCAGATTCTTACTCTGTGAAGTGGAGATCAGATGCGTTTGTTAAAGAAGCTGCCGCTCCAGTGTACTTGGCCTCGTCATTACCTAATACTGGTCTTGGGTTTGGTGATTTGTTTGGTCCAGATGCAATGTTCTCTTATGACGATCCATTTGCGTATGCCTCTCTAGATCCATTCTCATCTGCTGGTGGTAGTGGTAATATATTTGGTAAGAGGAGAAGGAACTTGTTGCAAGAAGCAGATGATGTTGACGATGTTGTTGGTGGTGGTGGTCTTTTTGGAGGTCTTTTTGGAGCTGCAGCTGACGGTGAGGAAACTACAGCAGTAGGGGATGGTAGTCCTTTTGGTGCTACTGATACTACTGTACTGGCAGCAGATGAAGTTGCTCCTCCCCCACCCCCACCAAAGAAGAATCCTCCTCGTCCTGCTGCTGATGCTACTGCTGCTGCTGCCTTGCCAGAGGAAGATGCCGATCCATTTGCATCAGCTAGTGATCCTTTTGGAGCAGCCAGCGATCCTTTTGCATCAGCCAGCGATCCTTTTGGAGCATCCAGTGATCCATTTGCATCGACCAGCGACCCCTTTGCAGCAGCCAGCAATCCATTTGGTGCCCCTACTGATCCGTTCGCCTCCTTTGGCACCTCTGGTGGAAATGGCACCGTCTCACTGGGAACTGACTGGGATCTTGAAGGAGGTTTCATGACAGGAATGGCTGGGGGCAACATCAAAGCAACCATGCCCATTGCCTTCTCCACTGCCACCTTGGCCTGGAGTGTGATGTCCTTCCCAGTCGGATTCCAACGAGCTGGAGCTACAAACGCCATACTAGACAATATTAGATGGGGAGCAGACTACCTGATGAAGGTTCACCAAGGAGGTACTGGAGAAGATGGCACTATTATCACTAGAGTTGGAGATATTGATACTGAGATGATGTTGTGGTACCGCCCTGAGGATTACAAGCAAACAAGAGATGCGTATGCTGTGAATGCCAAGTCAGGTGCTGCTGATCTTGGTGGTTCTGTTGCTGCCGCTCTAGCTGCATCATCAATGCTCTTCTCTGGTCAAGGTGAAGATGCCTACGCATCTAGTTTGCTAGAAAAAGCCAAAGAAGTCTATGATTTTGCAAAGAAGTCAGAGCGAGTGCACACAATGGGCGACTTCAACCTGACGCTGCTCTATAATGCCTCTACTTTCTACGATGATCTTGCTTGGGGTGCTGGTTGGTTATATAAAGCTACTAAAAATAACGACTACCTGATGGAGCTGTATGACCACTACTCCAGCCACTTAGACAGAGAATCAGAAGTGTCCGACTTTAAGAAAGCATACGACTGGGACAATGTCTTTTATGCCACCAACGTGCTCATGGCTCAAGAAAGCAGCACTCAGACCTTCCACGATATGAGTGAAGACTTCCTCAAGAACTGGATTTGTGCCAACAATGTCGCCAATTACACTCAACGCGGTAGGGCTTACAACCCATACAGTGGCAGTCTCGGTGCTACTGCCAATGCTGCAATGCTTGCTCTTGCCTATGCTGATGTATCAGAATCTGAAAAGCCCAAATCTGCTCACACCTATAGATGCTGGGCTCTTTCTCAAATGAGATACATGATGGGTGACTCTGGTAGGAGCTTGGTACTTGGTCAGGGCTACGACCCCCCTAAACGTACTCAAGATAGATCGGCTGGATGCCCCAAGTCTCCTGAAGTGTGTAACAGAGTGACCGGCCTGCTCTCCCCAGACCCGGACTCTAATGTCTTGAATGGTGCACTGGTATATGGTACGGGTAAGAGTGATAATTTCATAGATGAACGTAGAAGGACGAGTAATTGGGTCGGTATTGAGAATAATGCTGGGTTCACTGGAGCATTGGCGGGAGCTGCTTTGTTGGAGGAAGGAGCATGGGAGATTTGTCTGCAGGAGTTTGGTATTGTGAGAAGCAATCCAGTGTGTGGATCCTTCCTACAGATATAGTGAAATATATAGACGAGTGAAAAATGAATCTTTTCTATATTTGTACTTACTAGCTTTGACTTGAGTTGTGGATTTTGGACTCACCTGGTGTTGTTTGTTCTTCTTTTCTTTCCTTTTGATCCCCCCCCTGTTCTCATTGTCCTTTTTTTTACCTCTGTGAAATGAACGCTTGATGTTTTATTAAAATAGGTATGGGAATTTTAGTTCTACCTGTTGTTGGAGAAGGATGTGTCGTTTCTTTCTTTTGAACGGCAATGCATTCCAATTCAATCCTTCGAATGAGAGTCGAAATGCATCATAGTACCCTATCCCCGGTATAGAAATACTTGGCAGATGATTACACAGGTCTGAATGGTAATCTTTATTATAATAATAATAGTAGTAATAATGATGATGATGATAAATTGTGTTGTTTATGTCCCATTGCAAGGATTCCATTTCAAGTAATCACATACACATACAGGGACACGATCTACAGACATAGAAGAGACACGCGTGCTCACTTCCTCTCTAAACCACTCCCTCCCTCCCTCCCTCCCTCTCTCACTCCATTCCTCTGGTTATGGCAGTACAAGCAGAGGGCAAGGCACAAACTCAGCCAGTAGGTTGGCATCAACTATCTGATGCTCATGAATAGCAGAGGAACTAACTAGAACCAGATCAGCAGCCAATGAGTCTGCTGCATCACCTACGGCAACTGATCCCTTGCCAACACTAGCCTCTACCTCCTCTTCTAAGACATTAATTTGATCTAGAGACATTCCTAGAGCTTGTAAATTATCTTGGAGGAGCTTTGCTCTCTGATTCAAGCTGGAGGAGGAGGTGCCGTTTTCACCTTGTTCTCCTACCTCTTTCTTTTTTTGGTCGATGAAGATGATGGAGAGCTTTCCATTCATTGCTAGCGAGGCTGCTGTTCCCAGGGTTGCTCTGGAATCACTAGATAGGGATGGGTTGTTATCTCCAGCAATTACACAGAGGATTGTATTCAGTTCCATTGCAGTTGCCTGTGAAAAAAAGGCAGAAGAGAGATGGGTTAGCAGCTCACTCAGTTGAGGAGTCAGCCCACTTATTCAAGACTTACCATGTTTGTGCTTTCATCAGCCTGAGCAGATACAGTGAAAGACGAGCGTTTCCAAACTATGCCATTCATTCAATGGAAAGGAGAGTTTCTGTCAGAAACGAGCTGTTTTATAAATCTCTGTGCTAGCATGTTGAAACCCCGAAGTTGTAAGCACTCACCCTTTCTCATACATGTATCCGATATCTTGGATCGTGCACAACGTCGATTTGCGAGTCCCGAAGAGGCTCTCGTGCCAGGAATTAGTTGAACAATTGTCATGTTGCTTGATTTTCCAAACCTAAGAGTAGACAACCTTTACGACTATAATTGTCTAGTATTCGGTAGTTGATACTTGTTGGATGAAAGTCTGTTGCTTTAAATCTTGTTTTAAATGCCGCGCTTTGAATGCACACCGTCCCGTGTATATATCGCCCATACACTTTCTCACCAGAAACGTTTGCCCCCTCTCAACTGTTCCAGACTTTCTCCCCCGCCACTCACCTCACCTTCAGCTTGATCCAACTCCCCCCTTCATTGCCTCCATCTCTCCACGAAGACCTCTGATTTCTTCATTCTTAGTCTCTACACACCTCCTCCACATCTTGATCATTCGATGGACATGTCCCTTCCACTCATCGTCATCATTATCATCATTGTATAGAGACAGAGAGCCTAGCAACACATCTACATCTTTGACAGTATTCTCCCTAATTTTCATCCGAAGAGTGTCAATCACTGCATCTCTAGCTTCCACTGCTCTCAACAACCTTCCTATCTTTCTCTTAGTATCTGCATCCAAAGTATCATTATTTTTAGGAGATGCAGCCTTAGGGCTGTGTTTCAATTTCAGTTCCATAGTAACCAGCTCTCTCTCTAGTTTCATATTTGCTGACCTGGCATCTGCCAATTGCATTTCTATATTAGTAACCACAGCCTTGAGATTGGCTATTCTTGGATCGTTGTCATTAGTATACTGTGTATCAAATGAGGGGAGGGAGAAGAAGGAGGGGCCATTGCTCTCAGGTGCATCCCCATATCGTCCTAGCTTTTCTTCCAACTGTCGACAATGTTGGGCCAGCCTTGTTGCAGTGGCTTGCGAGTGCTCTAGTTCGGCTTTCATTGAGATTCCAACAGTTGTGATACTGCCGCTGTTACTGCCAGTTAGATTGATATACTGAAGCTTTGCATCTTCCTCTCTCTGCAATGTTTCTTCCAACTCACTCCTTGTCTCCAGGTAGCTCAACTCAATGTCTGCGAGTTGTTGTTGCAATGCCATAGCATATAGATCTGCCTCCCTTCTCCTCTCGTCCACTTGCTTCAACTTGGCTTTTGTCATCCTCAGAGCTGCCCCTGCATTTGTTGCCTTTTTTTTGGCTTCAACTGCAGCCTCCATTGCATTCTGCATTTCGAGAAGTCTAGACCCTGCCATTTTCTGATAGTGCTCGGCATCATCAGCTGCTGCAGCGCACTGCTTCTGTGCCTCGCTACATGCTGCCTGTTCCTTCTTTAATTGCTGCCTAATTGCAGCCAACTCTTGATGGGCATGTTGTGTTGCACGCTCTGCTACTTGTACCAGCTGCTCAACATCTATTTTGAAACTCTTAAAGTAGGCTTTAAATTGATCAGCTTCTTTCACTTTGCCCAGCAACATGGCTACTTCACCCTTCAGCTCTGCAATGGTAGCTGTGTACCTCTGCTCCTCGTCCTTTTTCTGCTGATCACTATTCTTGTCACGATCATCGCCATTATTATTATAAGCTCTATTATTATTATTACTGCTGCTGATATTGCCACCGCCATCTGCAAGTCTATTCAGGTGAGCCCTCAACTTGGTATTCTCTACCATCAGCTGCTGCACTGCGGCCTGTAACTCACCTTTTTCTTCCAGAGCTGTGGCCAAGGCATCCCTCATTTCACATATTCTGACATCCTTGGATTTAATACATTCACTATAAGTGTCTGAATCTAATTCTACTTGTGTTAATTCATGTTGTAATGCTTGAATAGTTCCTTTTAGCATGCCAATCTCTAGTTGGGCATTGGTATAGCCACTCCCCAGCTTTGATGCTGATTGTGCTAATTCCTTCTTGCAGCTTTCCAAGGCCTTTTGTAGCGATTCATTTTTCAACTGTAATTCAACCACTCTTTCTTCAGCTCTATTATGCAAAGCCTTGGTGTCTTCTGTTTTCTGCCGAGTGTTGTGGATTGTGTCTGTGAGATGGATGTGTTGCTCCAGAGCTTGTTGTAGTTTGACTCTTGTATTCGCAAGCTGTGATTCAGTGTCTTGATATCCTTGAGACATTGTTTCTACTGCTTGAGTCAAGGAATTTGGATCAAGGCTGTTTGTTGGGCAGGAGGTGGCCTTTATGATTGCATTAGCGACTTGCTGATGCTTTAATTGCCAAGCAGCTGCTTGAGCTAGTGTGTTTTGCAAGCTATTTTCCAAATTCAGGTACTTTATTTCATAAGCTTGGCTTTTATGCTTTTCATTGGCTAGTTGTAATTGGTACATTTGATCAGCTTTTGCATCTGCTGCCAATTGTTGATAGAGTCTGTTCATTTCAGCTTCATATTCGCGCTCTTTGTCGGCCCAATTGGAGGAAGCGTCAGCAAGGGTCATCCTTAAGCTCTCCACTTGAAACCGCGATTCTACACCGTTACTGCTTTGAGTAGTTGCTTTCTCTGCTTTACTGTCAACTCTAAGCCGAATAGCCTTCAGTTTGGTGTCCCAATCCTCTTCCATTCTATTGTTGCTGTTTAAAACCACCTTGTTTGTATTTTCGTCAGCTAGCATGTTTCATGAGTCAATACATATGATGTGTCAGGTGGAATTATTGCATTTTCACTACTTGTCGAAAGTTTAGGTCGTTAACAGACTGGAGGGTCTGCTCTCATACATTTCGAAATGCCTCCCCGAAAATGAAAAGGGGAAGATAGATGGCAATTTCGTTCCAATTATTGAATGAAACTCAAATCCAATTAGATTATCGGTATCTCCGATTTATGTTGTGGACTTATTATGATAATCATGATCAAGCCTTTCATTTTGACAGCCAATAATCCCATCCATTCAAACCATAGATATCACCCACGGATAAACAGACGAAATACCGTCATCAGAGTAAGTCTGTACCCTCTAGACCCATCCCTTCATTCAATTGATCACAGCTTTTCACATGCATTCCCCCACTTTCTTTCATCACCATCACCAGGCCACCGACACCACCACCACCATCCACCAGCAACCCGGCCTCATCTTCTCCACAGGCACATCTGGAGCTTGGGACGAAGCAGGAGTAGGCCACCCAATTGTTAGATACTACCTGGGGGATAACGAACAAAGATGGTACATGTGGTACACAGGCAACAGCCCACAGGACCCATCCAAGTCCATCGACACCATCTTCCCTTCCACCGGCTCTGTCGGCATTGCTCTCTCTCGGGATGGCATCACCTGGACCCGTAGTGGTGATGCAGTGGAAGGAGCTCGTGGCCCTGAAGCTGCTACAGATGTAGGAAGGTGTTTAGCTCCTAATTCAGATGACTGGTGGTGCCATGATACAATGCATCTGCATGCAGGAGATTGTCAAATTTTATCAAACTCATCTGTGGCTAATAATGTGGGTGTTTATTGGATGTTTTACTCTGGAGGCAACTTTGAAGTGTCTACACTACCACAAGGGATACTTGCCAATTCTAGTGATAGTTCTGAAGATACAAGGGAAATAGAGGGTTTGAAATTGAGACCAGGTCTAGCAATGTCACAAGACGGTCGTAATTGGGCCCGTATTGAAGCAGAGCACCATACAGGCGCACTCTTTGATGTAGGGGAAAGTGGAGAATGGGATGAGCTGTTCATTGCTGCTCCTCAAGTTGTGGCTGCAGGTCCTCGTGACCTTAGAATGTACTATCATAGTTATGATGCTGGCAAGAATAAGTTTCTAGTAGGAGTGGCCACTTCTGTTGATGGGTTCAAGTGGGATAAAAAGGGGGTGGTGTTTGAGGGTGGTGCAGATAGTGATGCTTTTGATGGCATGGGTGCTGCTAATAAATGTGTAGTGAGGGACATTGATAGCAAAAAGTTCTTTATGTTTTATGAGGCTGTTGCCAAGAATGGACAACGATCTATTGGGCTAGCAATCTCAGATAACGGACTGACAGGGTGGAAACGACATGAGGAGCCTGTTTTAAAGCCAAATAATGAGGGTGATAATGCATGGGATGGAGGATCAGTAGGAACACCTTGGGCTGTGTCTATGGCAGAGGGGAAGTGGAGGTTGTATTACTCTGGGAGACCAGTAGGAAATGATGGAGCCTGGACAGGTATTGGTGTGGCTTTGAGTCAGAGTCAGAGTGGCAGTTCTGCTGGAGGGCCTACTTCTTTCAAACGACGTGCTGCATCTGAATAGAATATAAAGAAATAAATCTTAATAAGACCACTGTAAATTACACGGTAGGAAGAACGACTACACGAAGCAATATAAATTACATACAAGTATAACCATAGAATATCGTCATATATACCATTGATGAACTTTTACAGACCTTGTAACCAGTCGTCTACATTCTCCAACAGCCCTCTCCTCGTGATCCAAGCCTGAGCAAAAAGGCCCAACCACGCAACCATTGCTAACCTTCCATTCTTGATTTCTCTCACCTTCATTGCCTCAAACTCAACCACACTCCCTCTGCTCAGTCCGAGAGGGTCAAACAGCCAGCTGCCAGGGTAATCACGTGTTCCAGGGAGAAAGATCCCCAGTGGTTCCAACGCCTCAATGCCAGTAGCTCTTGCATATTCAGGACCCAACATTAGTAGAAATTGACACAATGCTATCACTGCCACAGCCTGGCCTCCTGCTACTCTCAAACCAGGGATGCCCAGGTAATCTAAATCGTTACCAGTATCTGTCAGTTTTGAGTAGCCAACATTCCACCACCTCTCTTCTACAAATGATGTGATATGTGCCTTTTCTAACACTTCAGGAACTAGAGCACCCAACGCACCTAGCATTGCCCATCTAGCATGAAGTATCTCCAGCTCTACATACTTGTCTAGTAGCTCGGGGTCTTGGCCGAGTTTGAATGGATCCCAGCCATAATCACCAGGGAGAGTACCGTCTAGGTAGGGTGGTGCTTCTGTGGGGATTGGACCAAGCCATAGTGGTCTTTTAGGACCATAATATTCAGGTAATGAAGCTAGGGCTGCTGCTCTTTCAGATTTTCTTTGAAGGGCTTGCTTCTGCCACTCTTCTTTTCTCTGCTGTAGTTTCTCATTCAAGCGTTGAGCGGTGGGGGAGGCAGCAAAGGCTTTGACACCAACAATTGGTACAGCACTGGCTATAACAAGGCCTAATACATCAGAAAAGCTGCTTGCTTGCACTCGCAATCGGCTTGTTCTTCGTGGATACTTGTATTTTAGGGGGATTACAGTTGCAATTTGTGATCTATGGAAGGTCTGCCGATGTGCCATTGATAATTTGATCTTCATTATGATGAATACATTGCTGTTAGATACGACAGAATCACATTTCAAGATATTTTGATGAATTCACGACGTCCTTGTCCCCATTCTAAACATCGCCGATCCATCTCTCCAGTGTATCCTCCCATGGCCGTTCATCCAATTATATTTCATCACCATCAGAAAACTCAAAATCCTCATCAAACGGCCTGTATTCATCCCCAGTCTTCACCAAATTAGGCCTCACAAACCCACCATACCTGTCACCTCTACATTCAAATACCTTCTTCCCCTTGTATGTCCCATCATTCTTCCCAACAGGCTCATCATACTCCACCCCCACCCACCACCCTACTGGCAGACCCTCCACCTTCCCTACATACCTGACAACTCCTCTCTTTCCTCCTTCTACCTCACATCTACACCCTTCCGATACATCAGCAGCCTCTTCAACCAGGTACTCGGGGTCATGTACCTTCTTTGTCACTGCAGGTTCTGGCTGTCCTTTTCTAGTAGCAATTTCTTTGGCCAAGGACCAGTTGGGATCTACCCTGAGTTTCTCTTCCTTGAACTTTCTGTAGGTGTTATCTCTCTTATTATAATCCTCTTCAGATATGTTGTATTTCTCAACTTTACTGACATCTTCGAGCCAACCATTGGCGGACATTGATTGGGGGTCAGTGTCGATGATGTGAATAATGTAACCATCCTGGGGAGAGAAGAATCCCAGTTTCTTGGAATCATCACTCATGGTGCATAACAGTCTACCTTGCTCATTTTTAAGTTCTAATACCATGGCTGATGGTGGTGTACCACAGTGGAAACTAAGTTTGGATTTAACAGAGTCGATGGTCATGTGAAGGTCGAGCCGTATTTCATTGAAGCTGGCCTTGAGATTGGAATGTGAGACCATCAAGCGGATAGTGGATTCTGCTTGGGCTTGGCTGCTGGGGCCCATGACATATTGCCGCAATGCTTGCAAATCGCTACTCATCCTTGCTCTTGTTGTAAAGCTTTAAGAGAGAGTCGATGTCGGCTGAAAATCGGGTGGCGTTGACTGAGGAAGGGGGATCTATACTCGCTGAAGAAGCTCAAAATATTTGTACAAAGTGATAAATTTGGTGGTGTGATGTCACTAGAGCGTAACTTGCGTGGAATAGGATTATACAAGGTGCAGTAGCTGGGTGATCAGAATCAATTTGCTTTCTTCAAGTAATCCTTCTTCAGAAGCCTTGTGAAAGAATAACTTCAGTTCTAAACTGTTGAAATAATTCTCTTAAACTGGTAAAATGATTTGTGAATCGTTGATTTGACAACTTTCAGAAGAAATCCGTCCCCGACAGGCTCCCTTCCCCGTTTTGAGGAGCGGCCGACGTGAAAGAAATGACCAGGAAGAGTAAAATAGGAGTAGTAACAAGGCCTCTCAGAAAAACAAATAGATAAAATTTTAGAAATAGATTCAGTTTTTGAATTCCAAAACTAGAAACCATGTCAGGTGTGTGCATGACGCCAAATAATCTGGGATGAAATCGAGAAGAAATCTTGATTCTAAGCTGGAATATCTAACTCACACTGCATTCACGTTATTCACTGTTCAGGAAACGATACAATGACTCACTCTCTCAGTCCAGAGTGGCTGAAGACAAATCAATCTTTGCCTGTAAGTGTATGATGCGCCCCTCAGCTAGAATTTCGAAGACTTACGACTAATCACCGTATATTCCCCCTGTGCAGGATGGTAGCCAACCTACAGGAGGTGTAGGAACCAACTGGAGAGCCGCCCCTCCTTCGGACAGAACGCCCCAACGTCCTGGAGCTCCAGGCCAACAGCGGTGGGGCGAAGGAGCCACTGATAATTGGCGTGCCAAAGAACATCAACAACAGCACTACCAGCAGCAGCAGCAGCAGCTTTCAGGTGAATGGAGGGGTCCTGCACAACCACCTCTAACTTCTGATGCTCTCCCGGTCAATGGGGAACAGAACTTCACTGGCAGCAAGGCGGAGTGGCGCAATGATCGTTGGGGTGATGCTGCTCGAGAGACCCGCACCGACAATTGGAGAGCTCCTGCCGCTTCCCGTTCCTCCTACCAACCCCATCACCATTTACAACAACAACAACAGCAGCAGCAGCAGCAGCAGCCACAGCAATACATCATCAACAACCCTGCTGCCATCCCCAACCTGAACCTTCAAATGAACCCAGCATCAGAACATGTGATGCCAATTCCATTTAGTGCTGGCCTGGGAAGAGGGAGGGGAACTCTCCTTGCTGGGGCTCTTCCAGTTCCTGCTGCAGCTGGTAGTGGTAATAATGGCCCTGGTGGTCCAACAGCCACCAACTTTTTCAGAAGCTTTAGCAATGGGCCCACTCAAACCATGTCTCAATGGGGAGCTCATTCCAAGGCCACACACAAATACGACAGGGAGGAGATGACCCGTATCTACAGAGGGCTGCTCTACGCGAATCGTTTGCAGTTGCCAGCGGGAGTAGAGAGAGACGACAACCTACTGTTTCTAGCTAAAGGGGATTTTAATGATGTGTTGCAGCAGCTTGATGGTGTTACTGATGCTGAAGCTGCCAAAGCATACATGGAGCACTTTAGTCTCCACGGAACAAGAAGAGGAGGACATGCAGCTGCTATTGGGGCTGCAGGTCCTCCTGTACTAGGAGGGGTAGGAAGCTTGTCACCTGGTGGGAATGTTGGGGCATTGGGAGCTTTTAGTGGAGGCATGGTACGCCCATTTAGTGGAGGTAGCTCTGGCCAGCATTCAATTGACAGTAGCACTGGAATGATATTAGACCAACAGAACTCACTTCAACAGCCATATAGTGCACTTACTGTGCCATCATCACAACCTCCTATGCCTCCTCAACTTGCCGGCCACCATCTTATCCCTGGTGGTGCTCTAATGGCTCCTACTGGTAGTATGGGTATGGGTGGGGTGTCAACAGTACCCGCTGTGATGCCGCCAGCTGTCAACCAATTTGTATACAAAGACCCCCAAGGCCAATTACAAGGTCCCTTCTCCAAAGATGATATCATCGAATGGTATGAGGGCGGCTTCTTCCCTCTAGATCTCCAAGTTAGAGCTGTGGAAGATGGCCCTGGAGCTCCATTTAACAATTTGTCTGATATGTTGAGAAGGTGGGGGGCTAAGGTGGCAGCAGTGCAGCCTCCTGGGTTTTTACCAGGAGGAGCTCAACCTCAGCAGCAGCAGCAGCAGAATATGATTAATGCAGCTAATGCAATGAGTGGATTGTCATTGGTAGGAGCTATGCAAGCATCGTCAGGTAGTGTAACTACTGCTATGAGCCTCTTACAGAACATGCAACAACAGCAGCAACATCATCATCAACAACAACAACATCAACCATCTTCGTCATTGGTAGAGTCGGATCCATTGATTGACCCCGTATTGGTGAAACGTAGTAGTGCCTCATCTCTCTTGTTGCAGCAGCAGCAACAGCAACAACAACTAGAGTTGCAACATCAACAACACGTGATTATGAATGCAGGACAGGGATCATTGATGGCTCCACCTCCACAGCAGCAGCACCAGCAGCAACACCTGCCTCTTGCAATTGAAGATCCTGTTTTACAGACATTTGGTTCCAAGCCGCAGCAGCAACCACAACAACAGGCAACGGCTGGCTGGACTGCTGCCCCACCTCCACAACCAATAGTCCCACCCCCATCTGTTCCTGCACCATCACTAGCCGAGATTCAAAAGGAAGAGGAAGAAAGAGCTAGACATCAGGAACATGACGCATATGCCAGTGGTGCACCTCCGCCCCCTCCCCCACCAATATTGGGCAAACCACAATCAGCAATGGCAGCTTCTACGATATTTGAACAAGAAGCAGCTAGACCTGAAACCAAACCAGCTCCTTGGATTGCTGCTGCTCCTATTCCTGCTGCAAAGAAATCTTTGCTCGACATTCAACGTGAGGAAGAGGAGAGAGCAGCCAAGGCTGCAAAGCTTGCAGTAGCCACTGCAGCAGCTTCTGCTGTAAGTGGTGGTGGATGGGCTCAGGTCGCTAGAGGAAATATGAGCAGTGGAAATGTATCTTTAAGAGATATTATTAAAGAAGAAGAAGAGCATGCTACTGCAGGAGCTCCTGCAGAGGAAGATGGTCTGTTTTGGGACTATGAAGATGATGGAGGTGATGGAGGGAATGGCAGTGGTGTGGTGCCTCCCCCACCTCCCCCACCACCTCGTGCAGCAGCAGCAGCAGCCCGCCCATCAGCCCCACTATCCAGTGGTGGAGCTTGGGCAGCAGCAGCCGGACAAGCACCCAAGATTGCAGCAGTCATGAAACCACCACCAGCAGCCGCTGCCATTGCTCCTCCTTCTGCTGTCCATGCACCATCAGTAGCACCTCGTCCTCCTCCCCCACCTCCTCCACCACCAGCTCGCCGTCCAGTAGTTCCAGGAATTCCAGTTGAACACGATGTTGGACCAACAAGTGCCAATGGTGAAGGCAGTGGTGTGTTGTCAGGTCCATTCAAGGAATGGTGCAGTGAGCAAATGAAATCGTTGCAAGGAACAGAAGATGTAGCTCTCTGTGAGTTCTTGATGAGCCTGGAGTCAAATTCAGAGGCAGCAGAGTACGTGACTTTATATCTTGGATCTTCACCACAAGTATCTGCCTTTTGTACAGAGTTCTTAAAGAGAAAGCTAGAGTTTTTGGCTGGGGCAAATAAGAAGGTAAGGAAGAAGAAGGGAACTAGCAGCAGTGCAGCAACTGGTGGTGCATCATCATCATCAGTGGCGTCATCTTCTGCATCAGTCACATTGAATGAGGGGCCAGGCAGCGATTGGGAACAAGTGGGCAAATTAACTGCTCCAGCGAGCAAGAAGAAAGTTGTAGGGAAACAATCACAGGGTGTGGGCTACACGACTGGGTTTGAGTTGTTGAATAGGTAGATAGGAAGATAGATCTATATATATATCTATAGCGGAGTTGAGAAGGGGGGGAAGAGAGAGGGAGAGAGAGGAAGAATGTTGAAAGCATGCGTGATGGTGACGTGCAAGTTTTGTAGGTGTAAGAAACAAATTAGATTTTTCAAACAGTGTTACATATCCAACCTCATCAAACCATCACCTTCAAATTGCCTCAATTGATCTAATTCTAATTTTGCTTGTCTATTAGACGGCTCTATGGCCACTACTTGTTTGAAATCTTTAATGGCACCTTGAGTTTTGCCAAGAGCAGCTCTTGCAGCACCTCTGCGTAATAGTGCCTTGACCAGTAATTGTTTGCTATTACTATTATTGTCAGCTGCTGTGCCATTGGTTTGCAGGTGAATAGAGGCATCACAATCATCTTCAGCATCACCATACCTACCAAGCTTTAGATTAGTCATAGCCCTGTTGCTATAGGCAGCTGCTGCTTGTTCTGGATGAGCTTGTATTGCTCTGGTGTAGTGCTGGAGAGCTTCTTTGTATTTGCCTGCCCTGAATGCAACATTACCTGCCTCTCTGAGCCTTGCTTCCTCTTCTTCCTGCCTATTCTGCAAACTATTTACCATTCGATGTTTGTTGACAGCAGGTTTGTTTCTTTGGTTGTTGGCTTTGGAAGAAGGTGATGAAGAAGGAGAGCCAGCAGAAGTGTTTATATTATTTGTAGTTAATGTCACACCATCCTCAACTCTTCTATCCCAAGTTTCCATTACCACAACAGCTTCTTCCTCCAGCAAATTACTCAACCTACCAGCAGCATACAACAAGGGCATATCCTTCCTCCTCAATGTCAGCAACGAAATAGACGCTACTGGTCTACCTGGTATTTTAAATGGAACCGCCACTTGTGGCATACCAGCCAGCACCCCAAATGCATTCATATTGTTCACCATATTCATCCAGTCAAGCCTTCCAATCTCCATCTCTCCTGAAGTACTACTAGTACCAGTAGTAATAGTACCAGTAGTAGTAGTAGTAGTAAGAGTAGCTGGACTGGGATGTGTGATGGTAGGTATAACGAGGACTTGACCATCTTGGAAAGCTCTGCTGGCTGCTGCTTCAATGTCCTTGGCCACCTGCTGTGCTCTCATGAAAAGATCTGGTGTGTTGATCAGGGAAGATTCAACCACCATGTTAACAGCTGATTGAGGAACGCCGTCCTTATGTCTTAGAATCCAATCTCCATGGTTTAGTTTCAATCCGTATGATCGTAGTACGGATGCAACATGGTTTAATGTTTGTAATACGATGGTAGTGGTGATGCCAGCAGGGAGGACTGGGTCTGCTGTGATGTTGGGATCAGGTTGCGTCTCATTTAATGACACGCGAAAGTCTTGATAAAACAATCGTAGAGAAGGTACTGCCTTCCACAGCCACATACATAGGTCGAGAGATTTAACTTCATCACTACCAGCCCATCTTTTAATAGCTGCTTTTGTTATTGTATGAACAGGAGCGTGTGGACTAGGATGTGCTGCAGCTCCAGGTTGCTCGGGGAGAGATGTTTTGAAAATATCTCCAGCTATGAGGTAGGGAATGACATCACTACGACCACCAGCTCCTGGCAGTCTTAATGTATTACCTAACTTGACTAGTATTTGAGGATCTTTGGCTATAAAGCAGGGTGATGCTAGTATCCTACTTACCACTGTAGCTCCATCTAGTGACAGGCTCTTTGAAGTGGGTCGGATTGCAAAGCAACCACATGCTGCTGCTGGGCCTAATGCATTACCTCCCTCATCTATTGTCAGTGCAAAGTCTACGAGCCTAGCTCCTACTGCTACAGCTGCCCCATACTCCCCTCCTCCATGAGTGCAGCTGCCATCGGCTGGATTTGGGGGATGGTCGGGGTCGGTGGTGTCATCTGAAAGGATTTGTCCAGCAAATTCACACTTGACTATTGCTCTTGGTGTGGCTCCTAATGACTGCAACTGTGTGATCAGTCTGGCTGTGGTCTCAGAAGAGGGGTTGAGGCTTTTATAGACGTCACTGCCAAAACGTGTTTGTACTGATAGCACATTAAAACGGTCGGAAACTGCAAAATTCCAGTTGACAAGGGGATCCATGGCAGTGGGTTTATTGCCTTCCAAGTGGAGGAGAACAGAGAATACATCCTCTGGTCTGACCTTGGGAGGTTTTGATGATTTTCTACGTTGCTTGGTATTCCAGCGACGACGACAGAGGAGGAAGCTAGCGGAGAGAGCTGCTGTAGCCACACCTAAGGCCACCACGGTCAAGGGGGAGAAAAATGACTTTTGAAAACCCAGTTTATTATACACACGTGTGGATTGGTGTATAGAAGTGTCGCTTTCTTCACTGGATGCCAGGTATCCCATCTCTAGCTCGTCATGTTTTTCCACCATATCCGTGGTGAAGAGAAGAGGTAGATTTCCTCTCTACTATGTAAATGATTGGAATACGCTTGAGAAAAGGAAGCAGAAAGTAATAGGATTACTGCAACGATCCACTGTGGAAAAGAAGGAAAGACCCATTCTCTCTCTCTCTCTCTCTCTCTCTCTCTCTCTCTCTCTCTCTCTCTCTCTCTCACTCTCTCTCTCTGCTTCGCTGTACACATGTGCCAAGCTCCAAATGGGGAGAAGAGACGGCGGGGAAGGTTACTATTCACTGGCAATGACAAATTGCGTCATTGAAACACCAAATATTTTCATGAATCAATTAGGAGTATCATACATGAGGTGTCTGTATTTTTAGAAGCGGCTTCCACACCTTCTATTTCAAATTCGCCTTGCATTCGATCTGAGGGGAGAATGGCAGCTGAACTGTACCAAGTGTTACTGGCTACCTTACAACCAGATCCAGTAACACGGTCTAATGCTGAGCAAGTCTTGGAATCTAGCTCTCGCTCTCCTAATTTTGGTTTGTTCCTCACTCAGATCGCCTGCAGCAAAGACGCTCCTCAACCTGGTGTCAGACAACTGGCTGCTGTTGTTCTCAAGAAGCACATCAAAGAGCACTGGACCTACGAGTCCAACCATTTTAGAGAACCTCCTATAGATGAAGATGAGAAAACTCAGGTAAGTTGATCACAATAACCTTACAATGCCAATGTGTTGTTCACGTCAACCGTCATCTTTTCCTCCATTTCACCCCCTCAGAAACAAACCATAACCCTCTTCTCCAACAAACCCATACACACAGATCCGCTCCATGCTCCCAGAAGGACTAGCTGACCCAGATAGCAAGATTAGAACAGCAGTAGCAATGGCCATATCAGGTATTGCCATGTGGGACTGCCCCCAGGCCTGGCCTGCTCTCCTTCCTGGACTCCTCAGAACCATTCCCACCAGGCAAGACCCTACATTGGTTGCCGGAGCCATCAGGTGCCTCGCTATGTTTGTAGATGAACTAGGAGAGGACCAAATCCTTAGCATTGCTCCCTCTCTAGTTCCTGAGCTTCTTTCAATAGCCAATAGCAGCAGTGGTCACAGTGCCTTTCTCAGGCGGCGTGCTCTGTCTATATTTAGGACGGTAATAGAGTCGTTGGAACTGGCAGCATCATTAAAGGAGTATAAAAATGATGCAATGAGCTTTGTTGGGCAGATTGCTGGTCCATGGATGCTAGAGTTAGCTCAAATTGTGTCAAAACCTGCACAAGGAGAGACAGGGAGTGGATGGGGGCTGAAAGAGGCTGCACTGTCTGTCTTGGTCAGACTGACATCATCATTTGGAAAGCTATGTGCACCTTATTTACCTTCAGTATTGGCAGCAACCTGGTCTATGCTCACAACCAGCCTCCCATTGTACCTCCAAATTGCAGTCAGAGGAGATGATGACGTCAATAATGATAATGATGAAGCAGATGAAGTCGGAGATGGTGATGAAGGCCCCTCTCCCACCATTGAATCCGCTGTATCTCAACTCTTAGAGTTCATCCTCACTGTAGCATGCAACAGGAGATTTGCACCTCTCATCAAGGGCTCCCTGAATGAATTGGTTTACATCATATTGGGGTACACCCCATTGACTGTTGGTCAAGTAGACACATGGGTTCAAGATGCTGGTGCCTTCATGGCTGATGAAGAGGCTGATTTTGGGAGTGTCAGGGTGTCGGTTGATATGTTATTAGATGAGCTGGTAGAGGTATACAAAGATGATGCCTTGTCAGCTATACTAGTAGCGGTTCCAAAGAGGTTGGAGGAAGCAATGGGAGCTAGGTCTTCAGGGGATGGTGAGTGGTGGAAGTTGAGAGAAGGGGGGCTGGGTGCGCTGGGCGGCATCAGTGACACCCTGCTAGATATTGTTTCTGATGGTAGAGGGAAGCTGGGGAAGGACATCATGGCGTTGTTGCAGGCAGTACTGCAATCCATCATCCAGAATGAGCTTACTTCCACACTTGCTGTAGCAGCACAACAACCTCCTCCACTGTTGGTGGGCAGAGCATTGTGGACAGCGGCCAGGCTGCACTCTGTCGTTCCAGAGGAGCATAGGCAAGCCCTCCTCCAAGCTGCAGCTGCTGCTCTCTCTACTCCTGGCATTCCTGCTTCTGTTCATGTATGTGCATGCAAATCTATTGCCAAACTGATAGGCTCAGTACCGCCGTCAGCTTTGGAGTCATCTAGGACTGTCGTATTCAGCAGTCTTGCTGCCATGCTAAGAAGTGCTAGTGAAGACACAGTTCACTTGGTATTAGAAGCTCTACGCGCAGTAATCAAGGCAGATCAGCAGGGTGCAGTGCAGTTTGAGAGTGGCATAACAGAGCCAGTACTGACACTGTGGGCCAATAATATCACAGATCCATTGATATCCGAAGATGCTACAGATGTTTTGGAGGCACTGGCCGAGGTACCAGCATGTCTGCCTCATTTGCAATCAAGTGCCCTGCCGTCCTTGGCACAGCTAGTGTCTACATCTTCTAAAGTAATTTCAGTAGACAATGTGATTCTTGTGACTGGTGCAATTGAGCTGTTGACAATGCTGCTTGTGCATTCACAAGCAGAGGCTGCAGCAGAAATACACGGTGCAGTGACAAGCCCCATATTGTCGTTGACGTTAACCTCTGTCGATGAGGCAATAATTGAAGCTGGGTCATCGTATCTTAGAACTGTGCTGCAAGTTGGAGGGGCATCTGTGTTGAACTGGCAAGGGGTAAACCCTGGTCAGACAGTAGAGAGTATGTTGATGGTAGTTAGACGTTTATTAGAGCCTCGTTTGGGTGATTTTGCATCCTCAAAAGTAGGAGGGTTGCTGATGGAACTGATCAGGTGTGCTGGGCCACTGGTTGGTCCCCATCTGCCTAGCATATTGGAAAGTATAGCTAATAAGTTGGTCAAAGTGGATTATCCAGCAACAATACAATCTTTAGTATGTGTTATTGCTCATTTGATAATGACTGATGTCGGCCAGGTTCTTGATTGCTTGGCAGTTGGCCGAGTGACGGTGGTGCAGGGGGTTGGAAATCAATCTCCATCATCATCTCTCTCTGCAGTGATGGATGTGTGGACACAACGTCAGATGGAAATACGCACTCCTTACGACATTAAGCTCACAACAGCAGCCCTTTCCAAGCTACTTATGTCACCTCACCCAGCACTGGACACAGTAATGGTAAAAGGAAGACGTACCGACACTGACAACAGTGCCATTCGAACTAGATCAAGATCTAAAACTCAACAGGAAGAATGGAGCTATGTACCATTACGAATTAAAATATTAATGTTGCTGATAGATGCCTACATAGAGACAACCACTCAAGATGTAGGTAATGGGTTTGGTGGAGGAGAAGAGGCAGAATATGACGATGATGGTGATGACGATTCAGGTAGCGACTGGGAAGAAGATGGTCATGATGATGGTGATGAAAGAGGAGGAGGAGGTGGTGATATGGTGAGTGGATGGTCTACAATTCAACAACAATTAGGAGGGTTGTATGGATTAGATGACGATGATGATGAAGTGGGTGAGGAGCTGAGTAATGTTGACGTCCTGGAGGCCAAACGAAGGGCAACAGATCCACTGAACGACATAGATCTGGTGGCTTCTGTGAAACAAGTGTTTCAAGGTGTGGCTGGATCTGCTTCTGGGATGATTGAAGCTACCATGGAGCAGCTGTCTGAGACTCAGAGGGCAGCACTGAGGCAATTGGTGTGATGGCCTCTCTTGAAAGTCGCCGAGTCATTCATTGACGATGAATGGCCAGTGCTGAAATGCATCACGCTTATGGTGGTTGTTGATTGTAAAAAGAAGCAACTAGTGATATACATAAATGCGATTCATACGTTTTTTTATGTAGACTTGTTTGTGAAGGCAGAAAGTCAAGCGTTGAGAAGGCATCATAATAATGGCTGGATGCAATTTGTTACATAGCACGTTGACCTCGCTGAAATCGTTTAGAAATTATGCAGATAGACCGGTAGAGCATGTTTCATACAATTTCAGGACGAAATTCAATAGAGGTTCTCGCAGAGGCATCCCCGTCGTCGCTCGTGGCGACAACCTCCTCACATCCGAGGACCTCAGTCGTCTCACTCGCACAGCCCTTCTTGCTGATAGCTCAGCTGGTAAAACACAGCCTCACCCTAACTCTGCATGCACTATAGTTAATTCTGAAGGCAAAGTCATTGCGGAGGCCTTTCAATGGGCTCAAGGAACGGAAGCCCCCGAAACTCAAGCAGCTCGTCTTGCAGGCCCTGCTGCACGGGGTGCCACCGCTTTCCTTAATTTAGAAACTGGGCATTGCCATGGGGACACCACTGCACTTGAAGCTTTAATTCAAAGTGGAATTTCTAGAGTGATCATTGGCGTGCGCCACCCACTCAGTAAATTAAAAGGCGCTGCTATTACAGAACTTAGAAACGCTGGCATTGTGGTTCTAGTCTTGGGTGAAGCAGAACTAGCACCGGACGTATCTTTACAAGAATCACAGTCTGCTCTACATGCATGTTTAACTGTCAATGAAGCTCTACTGCATCGAGCTGTGTTAAAGAAGCCCCTAGGTCTTTTGAAATATGCAATGACACTGGATGGTAAGATAGCAACAACTGTTGGACACAGTGCCTGGGTGAGCTCCCCTGAATCACGAGCTAAAGTGTTTGAAGCAAGATCCAGGTCAGATGCAGTTATTGTTGGTGGCAACACTCTAAGAAGGGATAACCCCAGGTTGACTACACGAAGAGAGGGAGGACATCAGCCAGCTAGGGTTGTGATGAGTAGAACATTAGATCTTCCTGATACAGCTAATATGTGGGAAATGTCACATGCTCCTACCATAGTAATGACTCAGAAAGGAGTGAGAAGGCAGTTTCAAGATAGATTGAGGTCCTTGGGAGTGGAAGTAGTAGAGTTTCCATTCTTAACTCCAGAGAAGGTGGCTGAGTATTGCTACAAAAGGGGCTTTCTTCAATGTTTGTGGGAATGTGGAGGGACTCTGGCTGCTCCTGCCATCTCTGGAGGAGTTATTCACAAGACAATGGCATTCATAGCACCTAAATTAATAGGAGGGTGTAGGGCTCCAACACCAGTTGGGGATTTGGGGTTTGTTGAAATGACACAGGCCCTTACATTGACTGAAACATCATGGGAGGTTAGTGGCCCAGATTTGATGTTTACTGGATATTTACCTACATCAGGAGGACCCTTAACATTGGCATCAGCAGCACAAAAAGAAGATATAGCAAATTATGGCAATGTTAAGAATGGCAGCAGTGTAGCCTCCTCCTCTGGCAATGGCAAAGCTGTAGAAACATCCAACGCAACATCATCTTGCGTCAACAAATCTGGTAGCATCAGTTTTTACAAGGCTTGGGATCACTATGGTTGCTTGAGCAATTTCTCTCCTCATTCTGTGATGATGCCAGGAGGCACAATGGCTGCGGCTTGTTTAGATTCAGAAATGAAGTTTCCTTCTAGTCATAATAATAGTCAACAGTGGTCAACTGTAGAGCACTACTACCAGTCTCAGAAATTCACTGGGGTTGACCATCCTGCAGCAATAGCACTGGTAGAGCAGATCAAGGCTGCTGCAAGTCCTGAAGAGGCAGCAGCCCTAGGTAGAAGGCATGAGCGGTATAGAAAAGAACTCTTGAGGCCAGACTGGGCAGATGCAAAGGTAGCAGTGATGCATGCTGTGTTGCGAGCCAAGTTTAGACTTCACAAAGGACCTAGAGAATGTTTGTTGGAAACAAAAGGGATGTTATTGGTGGAGAATTCTCCTCACGATCTCTTCTGGGGAAGTGGAATTGATGGAAAAGGTGGGAATAGGCTGGGCCATCTCCTGATGAAAGTGCGAGATGAGATTTTGGCAGCCCAACCAAGTGAAGCTCCTACTGCTGAAGCTGCAACTGCATGATGTTCTGTAATAGAAAAGACACCACTGTAACAAAAGTTAGCTAATAACATTACCTTCTTACAATCATCATTATTATCAATATGTTTGTGTCTAGAATCATATTAAAAAAAAATAAAAACAGCACCAGTCTCTCTCTCTCTCTCTCTCTCTCTCTCTCTCTCTCTCTGCGTGTCTAGGCCTTGAGAGCACCAGCTGTTTCCAACAGTGGTTTCAACTCTCCCTTTTTGTTTAATGTATTCAACCCAGGGCCATCATTGAATCCTCCAACGCCTTGTCCATTAATCCAGATGTTGGGAACAGATGTTCTCCCAGTCATGGCTGCCAACTCAGCTCTAATAGCCTTGCCATCAGGAATCTGGTCCAACTCAATAGCGACATAGTTAACTTTCAGATCACTCAGCAGGGCCTTGGCATTCTTGCAGAAAGGGCATCCTGACCAGCTATAGACTAAAACTTTATTGGTTTCAATAGCTTTTTCAATGCTGCTACGTACTGCATCTTTATCATAATTGCCAGCCTGCATATGGGTTAAGGAGAAGGGGAGAGTGAGCCAAGGGGAGGAAACACGGGCGTTGGGGGACCTTGTTATTATTGGGCGTCGGAGAAATTCTTACCTGTGCAGCTGCTAGGGCCTTCTTTCCATCTGCAAGGGGGCTATTTTGCACAGCAACAGATATCTTATTGATAAAGTCGTTTACTCCGTTAGCTTGCACGGCCAGAGAAGGAGACCTCTTGGTTGTGAATCGAGCCGATGATCTCACCTTCTGGGTGCGTTTTTGCACTGTTGGGGAGGTTGAAATGGTTGGTCTGATTGATGAATACATGTATGTCGATGTTTAAGAAAAAGGAAATATATGTTAGGAATAGGGAAATCAGTCCCTGTTTGAAAAACGATTCTAGAAACGATTCCAGCCTTGATTGAAAAACTCGAGGAAGAGGGCAATTGTAAGCAATTGTATGAGCATATTATAATCACTGGAAGTTACAAGACACATAAGTTGACCCACATTCTGATTCAATTATGGTAAGTCGACAGGAATCTTGCGATTTGATCATATGTATGTGTGTCGAACTGTTCTTTTCATTCACACTCTATTTTGGCACTGGTGCAGGCGAAATGGGGAGAAGGAGATGAAAGATGGAGGGTACAAGATTTAGGAGAGGGAGGTCGCAACGTCAACAGCTGGCATTGGCTAGAAGTCGACGCCACGGACTGGTCTCGTGTTCGTCTCTCCTCTCTTTTCCATCCAGGCTACTCCCTTGTTGATCCATTCAATGCTGATGCTCCTGAGATCACAGTTACAAGTATCAAAGTAGAAGGAGAGGCTGTTGTCAATAATAGAAAGAAGAAAATCATCGCAGCGTATGAACTTTCAGTAACTGTCGACTTTACCTCCTCCAAACAAAACGTTTCCGGTCAGATAAGAATGCCTTATATCAGCGAAGAAAACCACGATGAAGATCCAGAGGTTCAGATAGTGACAGCAAATGAGGGTCCAGAATCTCAAAAGGTGAAAGATGCCATCAGATCCAACCTTTCTAAATCTATTTATCCCGGTATTGCCATATTCGTCAAGGAGTTGAATGAAGGGGGACCCTTGCTCACTTCTTCTAGCAGTGCACCAAACCCCCCTTTAAATGACCAGTCCACTGCATCAAAGCCTTCAAATGGACGAAACACCAGCTCTGTGATGACTACTGGTACTACTACTACTGGTACTGGTAGTGCTACTACTGGTACTGATACTGGTACTACTACTAATACTGGTACTGTTAGTACTATTAGTACAAAAGCAGCATCAGCAAAGAAGAAGGATGATGGTGTTCGCACTTCGTTACGTCTTGAAGAGAAGTTTTATGCTTCAGCTCGTGATATTTACGAGTGTATCACAGATCCAAGAAGGATACAAGCCTACACACAGAGTCCTGCTGAGATATCAGACTCTAATAAACTTAGCATGTTTGGTGGAAGCATTCAAATTGTGTTTAAAGAGCAGCAACCTCCCAGCACCCTAAATGGTGGCAAGTTGGTGATGGATTGGCGGTTGAATAATTGGGAGGACGGGGTGTACAGCAATGTCGAGATTACCATAGAGGAGCCTGATAAAGGGAATGTGGTACTAAAGTTGAAACAGACAGGTGTACCAGAGATAGATAAGTTTGGTAATGGCGATGTTATTGGGAATGTTGAGGCAGGGTGGAAGGAGCGAGTGTTCAACAGGATAAGAATGGTGTTTGGATACGGTTGTTAATTAGAATAAAATGAATAGATAAATTTCCTCCCTTGTATGTGTGTCTACTAGCAGTAGCTGTATACCCACTATTGATTTCCTCCTTTATTTTGTTACACGAGCTGAGCTACACATAAGTATCCCTCCCTCTCTCTCTCTCTCTCTCTCTAGGCACTCAGTGGGGTAGAACATTCTTCTCCTTCTTCTTCCATCTATCTAAATAAAACATTAACCTTTTCTTCTCAATTATTTATTTAGAGTGTTGGGGTACGGTCCTCAGATCCCAAGATGGTCAACAAGTTGTAGCCAAATGGATCAGCAATGTGCTTTGTGAAGTTGGCATATGGGCCTTCGCCAGTAACTAGGGCCTGGATGAAAAAGCCCAACATGGAGACCATGGCCAGACGTCCATTCTTGATTTCCTTCACCTTGAGCTCAGCAAACACCTCTGGATCATCAGCCAATCCAAGTGGGTCAAATGGACCACCTGGGTAGAGAGAGTCAACACCGTCAAATGCACTGGCATCGAATTTGCCAACACCCGGACTGTAGCCAGCAGGGCCAGAGCCACTGCGACGAAAGGTCTCAACGGCACCCATCAAGGCGACGTTAATGGCAACTACGCCAGCCAATGGGAGGGGGTTGGCGAAGTTGTACCATGGAACAGCGAACCAGTTGAGGGTTTCACCATCAACCATGGTGCCAACGGTCTGGAACCAAGTGGCACCTTTGAGGTCAGCACCGCTGGCAGCAAGGCCCTCTGGGATGAGAGCACCTGCTGCTCCAAGCATGGCCCAACGAGCGTGGATGAGCTCATTGGCACGGAATTTGTCAACACCTCCATCCTTTCCAAGTCCAAGAGGGTCATATCCATAACTGTAGTTAGTACAACACAGGAGAAAGAAATGGTGAGAAGGAGGGCGTGAACGGGGGGAGTGGTCGGAGAAAATGTGATGTAATGTGTGCGTGTGTGTGTTGCAACTTACTCTCCAGCAAGGGTACCGTTGAGGTAATCTGGGACCTCAGCGCGTTCCAAAAGTCCACCAGGAAGGAAGAGCTTGCGGTCTGGGCCATACCTGCAAAGTGGGATTATGCATCAATTTCAAGGTGAGTAAATATAGCAACTGAGGAGACCACTGGAATTGAAAGTATCCAATCATCCCCAAATGTCATCTATGGATTGTTATGTTGATGCAATCGATGCAATAGAGGCAAGAATGGGTCCGTTTCGTCAAGCTGATAAGATTTTTCAGAAAAACATATCTTCACTTACCACTTATTCAAAGAGAGGTTTTGGGTGCCAGATCCCAACCAGCCACCAGTCTTGCCTCCACTGGATGACTTGGAAGGAGCAGACTTGGTGCCCTTTTTGGGAGATGCCTTGGCTGGGGCGGACTTGGGGGCCTTCTTAAACAATGCGACAGTCTTCATGGTTGCTAACGTCTAGTTGGATATTGTATGAATAAAACGAAGTTGTATGGGTGTGATTGGGCCCGCGATTATTTGTAGGAAAAGTACAGATCAGGCCGGATATCCATCATCCCGATGCTGCAGCTGCCGCCTGGAGAGAAGAGAGGAGAAGAGAAGAGAGAGGGATGCCCTCCTCTGTTGTCTGTTGCAGACAGCAACCATCCACTCATCCTTCTCACATATTTCAATCCCCCCTTTTAATTTACATATATACACTGGAGCAACAACTACTCAGTGTTCAACAACAATTTATCCCTGGCCTTGATTGATATATCTCCATATGCCTCTTCCTGCTCCATTTCCACAAACCCTTGCCCCTGCAGCACCAACATTTGATAAAACAAGCGACAAGCTTCCAACCTAGTCTTCTTATCATCCATCATTTCATTCAAACTTAAGCTCTCAATGCCAGCATCAGCGCCTCCAGTGGATGGGTGACGTCTCTTACTGCCAGCTGATCCTGCAAAGTTCTTTTGTAATTGGAAGAGTGCCATCCGAGTCCTTTCAGTGACACCGACACCATCACCAGCCACTCCTTCCTCCTCCTCTCTCTCTTCTACTAGCAGTGATCCACCACTATCGGCTCTACCTCCAACACTCCCAGTAGGTTGCAAGTCCAGTGGATCTTTTTGAGCAGATGATGGTCCAGCCAACATCGTCCCTGCCTCATCAAGTGGGGGGAAGTCTTGAGGGGCAGGCATGTCATCATAACCATCACCACCACCATCATCAAAGAAATCACCACCAACATCACCATCATCATCATATAAGTCCCCTCCACCATTTGGTATGGCTGACGGCTGAAGTCCATCTCCGTTGTCAGCAGCAGCAGCGGCGGCAGCAGCGGCGGCGGCTTCCTCAGCTTCCTTCTTCCTCTGTTGCATGAGAGCTGCTCTGTTACGGCGTTCATCAGGAAGACTGGTGCTGCCATCTGGGAATGTCAGTGCTCTACGGAATACATTCAACATATCCGGATTTATTGCCTGGCAATCAACTGGTTTGAAGATTTGGTCAACATCATCTCCGAATTGAGCAGGCACGTCATAAGGACGGGGAGGAGGAGAGGATTGCTCCAAACGTCTATGTCTAGCCCTCAATCCACGAGGTTTCAACAACAAGCTCCAATCTTTGATCAAGCTCTTCACTTCAGATTGAGGGAGATCAGTGTTGGGACGGCCACCAGGGTCCAAGTCGAGGACTGCACGGCGTTTGCGGCCCGCTGGTGCCTTGCGGTGACCAGACACAGCACCATCCTCTCCTAGGAGCACTGTTCCATCCGCAGCAGCAGCTCCAAACAGACGATCTCCAAGTGCACCTAGATCATAACTACCACCATCGTCACCACCAACATCATCACCATCATACATGAATCCCTCTGATACATCAACATCAGGCAACTCCCCGCCTGCAATCAGGAAGTCTTCATTGACTGGCTGACCACTGCTCAGGGCAGGGCCAGAACCAGGAGTTGGTCCAGCTGACACGATTGGAAAGAGATCATCTGGAGGTGCTTCCATCATTTCATCATCGTCGTTGTCATCATTATGATGCTGCTGTTGAATGTGGCCTGCTTTCCCTGGTGCTGGAGGCTCTCCAGAGCTGGGTTCAAAGAACAAACCTCTACCAGCAGATTGAGGTACATCAGCTGCCTGAGCACGCAACCGTTCCAACTCCACTTGGAAATTATTATCACTGCCAATGTTGAATTGCTCATCTTCTCCGTAGTTGGTCCAACGGGAACCGAATATGTCTGAGATGTCTTGAGCCATGGTGAGTGATTCTTTTGTGTGGGATATAGTGGGATAAAATAGAGCTGTATCAGCACCGTACATTTCTGTTCCTTCAAATGTTGGGAAGAGGTCATTGGGTCCCAAAGCTCTATCAGTGTCTGGCAATGTGATGGCTGCCTCTGGGGCAGTACCACCTCCTGGAAGGTCCACAGCTTGGCTTCCGTTGTTGTTTCTTTGTAGACCTTCTACAGCATTGCGGGCATCTGCCTCCAAGTATGCAAGTTTCCTTATGTAGACTCTGACAACTCCAAGAAGCAACTGACCAGAGAGACGAAGAGCTAAAGGTGCTTCGGGGTTGATAATGTTATCTGCAGAGGGAAGGTCGGGGGAGTGGGTGAGGGGAGAGATGATTGGTCAGGAAATGGATGCCAGTTGGTCTCTCTGGGTAGACATACAGACAACAATACTTACCTACGGATGCAGAGATGCTAGTTTCAAAGATTTGGTTGCGTTTAAGACGTTTTTCAAGATGAGACGCGATCCAAATCGTCCCTAGTGCACCCTTCTTTGAGAGAATTTGCGTAGAGTAAAACATATTAGTTCAGATGCAAGCTAGACTATCATTCTTAGGTGTCAAAGGTTGCTCAGGCTACCGATCAAGACAAAATGAGAAGTGCTTTTGAACTTTGAAATTCAAATTTGGGTGCAACGATGCGGACAAAGACAACTGCTATGCCTACCAATAGCTCTATTATATTCAGGTTTATGGCTGTACAACGTTAGTAATGGCCACAATGGCCTTGTGTGTGTCCTCATTATGCTTTGGCGACGCTGCCCTTCAAACGGGGAAGAGAGAGACAGAGAGACGATCCAATCCATCTTTCCTTTCACACACACCTACAGTGATTCAGCAATTTTCTTAGCTAAGTATCATTTACAGAAATTAAATAGAACATCAAACCTCCACCTTAGAAGAAAAGTACAATGGTTTGCAGCTCAAGTCATGCAAGTTCACCAACGCCACACATCCAGTATCAGCAAAGCTTGGCACCGATACCAGCCTCACCTTTTGCCCGTTTTCACCCTCTATCACCTTTGTACCAAATCGTGGCTGACCTCCAGCAAAGAACACATGGGGAGTTGACTCCAATATGAATGGATCAGAATTGTGGTAGGGGTAGGTAGATAATGTGTCTGGTGCAGTGGGCACTAAGTGTCTCCATTTCAACATTTCCTCCAACACCTCTACACGGCCCCCAGCATCATCTTGATCATGATGGTGACCACTATCATTATCTCCACAAAGGTTGGAATACCTGTACACATCATCTACGTTTTGTCCACTGGTGCCAAGGAACACGATACCTTCTACTTCAAATTCATGCGGATTGGTTGCCCTGACGACAGAGGAAAAGCGGCCAGCCACTGGTAGCAAGCAAGGATGCAATGGCTGCTGAGGAAGGGAATAATTAGCAGGGTCATATGGTCCTGGCATGATATCTAATGGTACTGCCGCAGCTATTTCAGTCAGATGCATGTCCGCTTCTTGAATTGAGGCTGCTGCCATTGTTTTAAGGTGCTCGCTACTGTAATTAGTAGGCTGTAATATTGATGAAGAAGAAGAACTGGTGGGGAGAATGCCACCTGCAATAACAACATGAGCTATCTTACTAACAAACTTCCCCCGTTCCATCTCTCCTCCTAGACTACCATTCAGATATTCTAAAAGCATAGCCAGACGAAGCGAACTGTGATCTGTAGTTGTCTCCCCTTGATTCCCTCCTGCTGCTCCTATGCCTGAGGCCAATAAAACATAGGATGGCTCATCACTATTGTTGTTTGATTTTTGAATAGTTTTTTGTGGAGCCATGGATGCAAAACAGACGCCTGATACCTGGAAATCTCCATTAGGAAGAGCGTGTCCACGAATCCCAGCCACAACGCCGGTGACGAGACTGCCAACATTCAACAGGTCTGGACTGCCAATTAAAGATATACGAGAGCCATCATCCTCCAGAATAAGCTTGTCATCACTTGAAATGAAGCGAGTTCTATCCACATGTGCACCCAGGGCCCGGTCTTTGACGTACTCATCAAGAATGCTTGGCTTTAGTTTCATTTCCTTGTAGAGCGTTCCTATGATGGTCACATCTTCTCCTCCTTCTGGTGCATCCACAATACGAACAATCTTAGTACCTGGCCACTTTGTCTCTGATGATTTAACCACTTGTTGACGCATTTTGCCGAGGCGGTAGAAATATAGCTGGGAGAACTGACGATCATAGTTCTTGTCGTTGGCGAGGATGAAGCGATCGTTAGTGGCACGGTAAACAGCAGTGTTTCTTTCAGTTTTAATCGGTGGATCAAATTGCAAATCATCTAATGGATCACTTAGCAAGTCGTCATATGCCCCAGCAACTCTGTCATCTACTTCCATTTCTATGTTTCCCTCTTTGATCAAGTTTGAAGAGCTGCAACAGAACTCTAGGAACAGACAACTGAGCTATACTATGATTCAGAAACAAGGACAGTGTATTGATTGCTCCCATGACAACCTGGAGTTCCCGGTTTTAACATTCTCCTTCTCTGTTTTCCCCGTCTCGTTCCTCTCCTCCCCCTGCAACACACCCTGGACAATTCATTGAGCCAGAGTTCCAGGCCTGGACGCAGGGCGCAGTTCTCCAAAAACAGTGCCATTCCAGCCCACACATCATGCATCCGGTATCAGCCTACTATGACTCAGAATGGCGCATGTCTGCCTCCAAACCTGGGGGCATGTTGAAACCCCTTTCACCGACTTTCTTTTCGTTTCTTCTCCATTTGCACGCTGATGAGCTGCTGTAATGTAGTTCCAAGAGTGTCAGTAAGCGAAAGATCAAGCAAACGAGGCAGCAGTGGCCACGTCAACCCCTGAAAGGAAGGATGTTGTTGCAGCATTGTTTACCGTTGAATTCCACGTGGGGGGCTTCTAAGATCAATTGGACAGGTGTAGTATGTAAAGATGGCTAGTGTCTAATTTTAGAGGTCTAGATAGGGGCTTTGCTACTATCTTGCCCTATATCGGGCATCTGGGATTTGGTGAGTTTTGGGGGGATTGAGTTTGG